>Ga0209681_1000478_pt1 | contig 10431 bp, 11 predicted proteins | sample WorMetLIZISLAND2_3_FD_187416 | JGI IMG/M metagenome (GOLD analysis project Ga0209681, IMG submission 187416) | Marine gutless worms symbiont microbial communities from Max Planck institute for Marine Microbiology, Germany - Olavius clavatus LIZARD... ... | reverse complement strand
AGACCAGAATGGTCAGGAGAAAGTCATCGCATATGCGTCCAGGACACTGGGAAAGCCTGAGCAAAAGTACGAAACCACCAGGAAAGAACTGTTGGCCATTGTAACGGGCCTAAAACAGTTTAGACAGTATCTACTCAGACGGCATTTCGTTATTCGAACAGACCATGCCGCCCTCACCTGGCTTCGTCGAACGGCAGAACCCATGCCTCAACTGGCCCGATGGCTGACGTTTATCGAACAATTCGATTATGAGATAGAGCATCGGCCAGGTACCAAACATGGTAACGCGGACGGGTTGTGTCGCAAAGTCACGCCCAGTGTGCGGGTAGTAAGCAAGGAGTCAACCGTGCCCACTCCAGTTGCCAAAACCATGGCCGAGCGACAGCTCAAAGATGCTGAGATCGGTACGTTCGTGTCACTACGACTCACTCAGGAACAACCCCCTGGGAAGGCTGAAATTCAGAGTCTGAATTCACGAAACAGCTCGTTAGTAACTGGGACCGGTTCGAAATTCATGACGGTCTTGTCTATCGGAGGTATCACGATACGCCCAAAGGAGAGGGCGATTACCTTGAGCTGCTGCTCCCACGAGCAGACGTGCCCGAAACTCTCCAGCTGTGCCATGAAGGCGTAGTCGGTGGACACTTTGCAGAAAGAAAAAACGTTGGATCAGGTGGGTCGGCGTTTTTATTGGAACCATTGGCAGCAGGATGTTGCTCGCTTCTGTCGACAATGCCCGCAATGCAGTCGATACCATAGAGGTAAACTGCGGAAGCAAGGGCCCCTGCAGCCAGTCATTCCTGGAGCACCATTCGAACGATGGTATATCGACCTCACTGGTCCTCACCCGAAATCCGCAAATGGATACTTGTGCATACTAACTTGCATGGATTCGTTCACCAAATGGGCAGAAGCTTTCCCACTTCGCAGTAAGGAGGCTGAGCCCATTGCAAAGATCCTGGTGGAACAGGTCTTTAGCCGATTCGGAATTCCCCTCTCTATCCTCAGCGACCAAGGTAAGGAGGTCGATGGAAGGATAATGAAAGAAGTTTGTCGGCAGTTTGGAGTAGAAAAACTTCGAACAACACCGTATAAACCATCTACATCTACGAACCAGGTGGAAAGGTTCCACCGCACGCTTAACAGTATTCTGGGTAAGACTGTGGCCGAACACCAAAAAGACTGGGATTCCCGTCTGGTGTTCGCCTTGTCTGCCTATCGAGCCACACGGCACAGGGCCACTGGCTACTCACCGAATTTCCTTGTCCTTGGCAGAGAAGTACGAGCCCCTCCTGATCTTGTGCATGGACACGTGGAAGGCGGCGACGAGTACGACTCGTTCGTTGAACAGCTCCGCGGTCGATTGATAGAAGCGTATGCTGAGGTATGTCAGCAGCTTTGCCTGAGTGCCGGCTACAATAAAAGGTACTACGACATCGGCGTGAGGCCGAGTCGATTCGAAGCAGGACAGTGGGTGTGGTATTACAACCCACGTAAGTATCCTGGCAAGCAGATGAAGTGGACCCAGCAGTACGAGGGACCTTGCCTCGTACTCAAGATGCTGTCGCCTCTGGTAGCGAAGATACAGCAATCAAGTCGGCATAAGCAGAAGATCGTCCACATTGATAAACTCAAGAAGTACGAAGGCGTAGCACCGAGGATGTGGTCTACCGCCATAGTCGCTGTGGGCGCCCAGCGAGACGGAGACCAGGAGAGGGTGACGGACCCATATGCCATCCTCCTCGGCAATGAGAGGTCTGAAGCAGAGAGTGCCAGGGCTTCGGGGGAAGCCCACCTTTTTGAAGGCAGGGTTGACAGCCCCACCTTTGATGCAGGAGAGCAGGAACGTGCAAGAGCTGCTATGTCCCAAACAGACTCAGTCACTGGGGCCTCTGGCGCCGATCGACGGGTCGGCCTCCCCAGTCCACATACTGACGGAAACTCCTGGTCATAATTGTGTGTTTGGTCCCCCAGCTGTCACTGAATCAAGCACGGTGGAAGATAGTTCGAACCTTGTTTCGAATGATTCTGAAGCCACGACCCCTGTAGCCTCATGTACAGAGGAACAGACAGGAGTATACTCAAATCTTGGTCTTGGCAGTTCCATTATTATTACTACGGATATAAACGAGACGGGTGCACCGTACCCCGTAACGAGCTCGGTGACAGGAGACCCAGTTGCTTCGCTAGGCACATGTGAAGTGTCGCTAGGGAGCAATGCAGAAACGAACGTTACCACCCCTGTGGATGGTACTGAACAAGAAGTTCGGACAGGACAGAGGGCCAGTAGTTCTTACGAAAACGCGGCTATCATTGTGTGTGGAGAGACCTCTTGTGTGGAAAATCGAGCTAGGGAGAGCTGCTGTTATGAACAGAGGAAGCTCCCTGAAAGGCAAAGCTGCTGTCATGAGCAGAGGAAGCTCCCTGATCTGAGGGACAGGCAAAGCTGCTGCCATGGGCAGAGGAAGCTCCCTGACAGGCAAAGCTGCTGTCATGAACAGAGGAAGCTCCCTGATATGGAAAATCAGTGTGATTTTTGAGCAGCCCGTAGCGGTTCGATCTCAAGCGAGGACGGGATGTCGTCGCTTGGACCAGCAACCAACGTTAGTGTAGAAAATGCGGAACGCATTGTGTGTGAATTGCCGGTCGAATCGACGGCAGAAACTGGATATGAGGTGGATGAAAGTTGCGGTAAAGGTGGTGCTTTAGTACGACTCACTTTGAACGACACATCCAGTATAGTTCAACACGACAGTACAGACTGTAAGCAGTTCGAAAGTGCAGTTGAGCAGGACCTCAGTGTGCCCAGAAACGAAGTGAGCAATAATGATGTGTGTAATGAAAGCATGGAAAACGTGACAGATATACACGGGGAAGAAGTTTTGTACAACAACCCCACACCAACTGAATTGCCACCGAGTGGAATTCAGTTAGATGATACACCCAGAAGGCCTGCTCGTGCAGCGGCCAGACCATCTCGATTCAGAGATGACCAGTTCGAGACCGAGTTTTGTCCTGGACCCAGAAAGAATAAAGTGCGACAGGTGCACTTCAATCCTGGAAAGGGGGAGCCAACGGCTGTTAAGAAAAGACAGCCCCATACAGAACAGAAGACACCAGAGAGACAGGGGTGTCAGATTCTCGAAAAGGGAGAATCAAATGGTACGATACTGGGTAATTCTAAACAGGTCGGACAAACTGACAATTCGTTGATCCAATTCCCCAGTAACCATCACCACTTGCTTCGAAAAAAGAGGCGCAGGCTCGGCTGGCCGACCTGGCCCAAAACTCGATTCAAGTCTCACGTACAGAGTCGATGGAAATCCCGATTCAGAACGTTGAGTCGACGTTCCATTCGATTCAAACCACCAACAGGTAGTTGCAAGTTGAGTCGAGACACGTACCGAGTCAGAATGTTGAATCGAAGCCGTGTCATACGATTCAGAACGCACTACCAGTCCAAGCCCACGGTACACAGAAAGCAACAATCGTTGCTTCGATCCAGAGAAACAGCATCAAAAGGTCCACAGTATGAGTCAGAATATTGAATCGAAGCAGTTCCGCTCAAGTTGGGTCGAGTATGCTCCATCTCCAAACACATCCAGTTCACAACTACTCCAGGAGTATTCAGGCAGTAATTCTGCATCCTCATCAGTTTGACGGGTTGCAGATAGTTGCCAAATACAGAGAAGAAATGCTTCGAAATAATTATGACCAAGTAAACCAGATTATAAGTCACAAGTTGTCGAGTGCTCCACATTCGACTGGCGCCCAAAATCAAACGCAAAGCCATGTGGTGAGAACATGTGAAAGTGATGAGGCGAGAGGCCTCATTAACGGTCAGCAGCCACAGCCGGTGCAGACCGCACATCCCCCCGGTAAAGGTGTGAAGCGCGATACCCCGCCGAACGGTAATAAACGGTCATTAGTACATCACGTCGGCGAGACATTGAAGTGGCGCGATCGCAGTCACACGATCGGCTGCCACGCCCAGTGGGCTAAACAATATAATGGCATACGATACTTGCTACAGTACGTCCATTGGCAGATTGTTCGTCCACGGCTCATGCCCATTAGTGAATGGGAAGAAAGAACCATGAATGAGAAACTCGCCCAGATTGCTCGATCAGCAGAGCATGAGACTCTTAGTCATAGGGTCGTGGGTTCGAACCTGCATGAAAAACTCCAGAAGTTGCAGATGATAACAACGTCATCGAACCATTCATCTACATCCCTGGAATGTCATGATTGTCCAGTTATTCGCCACACATCGACACCCTGCTCCCAGTTAATACAACCCAAGCACGATGCCATGTCCGGTACGAACTGCGATAGACGGTTGAACAATCTCCAGGATGTATCTTCCCTGCCTTCACGTGGCCAGAGCACCAACGACAGGGAGGAACATAATGCATTCCCAGAGAATTCGGGGAAGTTCATCGCGAGTTTCCATCAGCATTCGACTAAAGGATGCTATTCCAGGTCGCCAGAAACCCGTCAGAAGAGCATGCATAAACCAAGGTATAACTGTAAGTTTACTGGTTGCATGCAGGGCAAACGAAGATTGTCAGTAGAATGGATTTCCAACAATAATCAACAGAGCCTCTTTGCGATTTTCCCTGTATGCAAAGACAATCTCATTCTAATAACAAATTGCATGACCAAGTGCAACAGTATATGCTAGCGCCTATAACGGTGCCGGCAACAGCTGACAATGGTACCTCTATCACGTCCGTGCGCGTGCACACATGCCGCGCAATTCCAGCTATGTCAACATGTTCGCTATCCCAGCAGCGTGGCATGTCACTGTCCTTTCCCACGACGGCACATCTGCCGGAAATCGAACGGGATGATGCTGCAACAAATGCTCTATATACTGTCAGTTTGTTACGGAACGTTGGTTTGAAAACGCTGTGTAATAGAGCTAGAAATAGTAAAAGTATGTTGCAAAATTACACTCATTCGTTCGAAAGAAGACCAAGGGTGTATATGGCCCGTACTAAAGGGTCAGTACAGTGTGAGAAAGAACGTGAAAAAGAACAGGACAGTGACAATAATCGCCGCCCAGCCGAACGCTACAAAGCGGAATCCAGTAAAAAGGGGCGACGACGCCATTCTCCCAGGCCATCCCAGTACGTGTGCTATTTTTGCAACAAGGTGAACAAGCAGCATACCAACCACAAGAGACACGTGGTCATGAAGCACAACTGCCGCCTTGACGGAACGGAAGCCACAGTGGAGGATCTCGCTCAGGCGCGAGCATGGGCTTCCAAAGAACGAGTTGACCGCACTCAACAGTTCAAGTCCAAAGAGTTCGTATCCAGTAATTCTGACAGCAACGACAGTGACACCTCCGAGTCACCGTCTTCGCCCTGTCGCAGTACTCGTTCACCCCCTCGTCAGCACAGAAGAACAGACCACAGTTCGTCTGAGTCTTCATCCAGATCGCCATCCCCAGTCACGTCAGCACCCCCTAAAATCAGGAAAGTCCGCTTCGAGCTCGATGAGCCCGCACGCGAACATGCGGAACCTAGTCGCGCTCGTAAGCGCCCAGCCAAACCAACCCCGTCAACCTCCAAGGCTCCCAGCATGGTTCCCTCACTCTTGGAGCTGGACATACCAGTTCCATCACCCAGGAAAATTGCAACAGCCCAACGTTCGAAAAAGCCAGCCGCCACCATTCGTTCAGAAGTCCATACGGCTGCCAAGCCGCCCACAACCAGGAAGAAGGCCGCTAAGAGCTCGGCCGTGACCGAGGCTCAAGCTGAGGCAATTACGCCTAAGAAGCGCCTTGTCATTGAAACCCCACGACTAGACCAAATGGTGGAAGTAGCTAAGAAGGCTGTGCAGAACTTAAAAGACAAAAGAACTCCAGCTTCCAGATCCAGAGGTATACAGGCCTACATTCGGCCCTGTGCCAAAACGATCCAAGTCTGGCCAAGTCAAAGGAACCTCGCCGATAACAGGAAAAGGGAAAGCGAATGTGACCACGTCGACACCGACGCCGGCCGAAGGCCATCCGTCTGAGGCCGCCACCAGCGCGCCAACCCCGATACCTGAGACCCCAGTTGCACCAACGACTGGATTGAGCATTGACGAAACTCAAAACCGAGCCAACGAAGCTCTAACGAGCCAGGAATGCAGTGTTTCACAACTTCGCGTTGACTTAGAACTGTCGTCAGATACCAGTGGTGACGGCAGTAAAACCAAAGCCAAACCGGCTCAGCAACCTAAACTGTCCGATGTGGAACCTTCGTCCGAGGAGGCCGAAGCACCGGCTCAGAAATCCAAGAAGGACAAAGAGTTACCCACGGATCTAACAGTTGGCGTGCCCGAAATAGTGGCAGAATTCCACGAGAGCATCATCATATCAGAAGAAGAAGGCACGTCAGACCGCATCATCATATCAGAAGAAGAAGGTACGGCAGTCCGGCCAACTCCGTCCGGCGACTATTGTCCCACCAGTTCCATCATGGATGACCATACCTGCACCTATACCTCTTGTAGATACCCATATCCCACTCGGAAAACCATGCAGACCTAGCAAACCACTTAACCCAGTTGGCAAACTGAAGGCTGAGCTCTCCAGCCCGGAACCTGTGCCCAGAGCTCCAGAAACCAAGCAGCACGCAAGAAAAAGAACCAAGAAGGTGACTAGAGTGCATCTCGCTAATGCTAGTCTGAACTTCGGCAGACGTTCTGGTGAAATTGCGGATGATTTCGCAGTCACCTATCAATTAACACCTGACGAGAAATATCAGGTACAGCGTGAACTGACCAAGATGTGCCTAGCTCAGAAAGTCCTAGCGCTTCGAATGCGAGCCCAGTTTCCAGTGGCGTGCAAGTCTGAGAACAGTCATCAAAGTTTCTTGGAATACTTTGACTCCGCTACTAAAAGAATCAGTAGCCACCAATCCGATTCGGACGACGACTTGGACATCACCATCGAATAACGGCATGCCCCAAAAATGTCGTCGCAACACCGTCCAACAGCGATCCAATATTCCACTTACCCATATCGCTCCATATCCATATTCATTTACCTGCACGGTCGACTTCCTATTAAGCCATTTTATTCTATATTCCATTAGCCAACAGCTGTTAATTCTTAAAAGAAGTTGGTGATTCTGAACAACACTTATCCGTTCTATCCTAATGTACACTCACTGGTCCAGATACCTATCAAAATGCTGTGACATTTTGATTCTAATTCAGTAAGTAAGCATTGGGCTTTGGCAGGCCGTAATCGGACTCGAGCCTAATTATGCTTACTGAACCACTATACCCACACCAAAGGACCTATGTGATCATGGTTACGCCATTTTACCAGTCAGCAAGCAATTCTATTGTTTGTTGAATGCCACATGTTACCTACCGTATGTAATCATGAATCAGTTTTAATTGGTGCCAGTCCGTCAGTTCAGTCATATAATGGAACCTCTCTACACCGCTCCATGATGAAGACTGACATAATATCACCATTCAGCCAACCGTTACCAACCAGTTCGTTACAGTCCAGTGACACCTGGCTACTCCAATATCTATGTCATATTAGTCTGATTTAACTGCCGAGAATGGGCGAAAAATCGCTAATGCGATTATGTCAGCTTGGTTCGTTAGAATCGACTAGTTCGGTGACCAGCTGAAATCTACATTATAATCCAGCATTCCGGTACCATTCACCAGCCTGAACGTGTATCACGATGGTATACGATTCGAAGCTAATTGTTAGCTAAAAAAAGAATCACAAAGACAGTTGGACACCAAGGTCCGTATATTTCACAAGTAACGGCTACCAATATGTCAACTTCGCATTTGGAAACGATGGACAGCATGCCCTCTTTATTTGCAGGTCTTTCACAGTCATGCCAGCCATTACATGCCAGACGCACTGCGTGAACGAACGTCGTTTCTTCATTCAAAGTCGATATCCATGCTATTCGACTCAACCACCATATCACCAACTAAACACTGTAAATATGGAACGATAAAAACAGTGTAAAAGTTAGTGCTACAATGCTTGAAACGATATTATAACGCTTATATTCTCATCATCGCCATTTTGCTTGATCATCTCATCAACTGACATCATTGCCATCGTGTTAAGTAAGCAATGGACGACGCAATAAAGAAGTAAATAATGGCGATCATCATCTGTGAATTCTAATTTCCGCAAACAGCCCCACTTGGACGCTAACCTTATTGCATCCCATCCAGACGTGAATTACTAATTACAGTATGACAACTATGCCATCTCACTTCGGTCTAGCAGGCTTAGCAGGCTTACGAGACTCGGTTTGCTAGACCGCCCATTACCATAATCATACGGACGCCTACAAATCCACTGTCACTGCTTTCCCTCCCACTACGAACCTATGAAGAAGATACCATCTGCAGAAGGATGAAGGAACTATGGTCTCTTACTACAACATGCCATCACCATAGGCAAGTCGAAAACACCGCGTCAACTCTCGACTTAGCAACGGCGACCATGCCTACCACCAGCATGTTACGAGTTACGATCAAGGAATCTACACCAACTACGACTGCTTCTATCGAATAAACTACACCTATTGGATCATTGGAACATTTTAACATTGTTTTAACTGTGCCACGTTCGAAACAATTTGCTTTGATGACTTTGAACGATATTTTGCGTGTTCATATGCACAACTGGACAGTGCGTAGAATATATAATTTACGCTAAAGTAATTGCGTATATTCGTAAGGCTGTGCGGTTTCGTAAATTGAACCGAAAAATACCGTCGTAGACTAGTAGTTATAATTAAGTTCTTTTGTAGTCTTTTTAGCATTTTTAAAGTAGTTCTAGTTCTTTTTATATGTTTTACAGCTTGATAATGTGTATGTTTTTGTAGGATTCAGTTATGAACATTCGATAACTGCTGATTATTTGCTTTATTAGAATTAGCATCTCTTAGGCACTAGCATTGATTGTGACTGTCTCTAGCTATCATAGCCTGAATTCGTACACGGATCAGGGATTGTGTAACTAATATAAGTCACGCCACAAGCTTGGAAAGAGCTTACAAGCCATTTAGGGAACGTAGGGCGTGACAGTGTGAAGAGAAATAAAACTCTAAAAAACCAAAATTAATGGTGAGGTATTTCGACAAAATTGGATTCGGCCTACAAACTAACTACCGGGATGATAACCCGCTGATAATGGGTTATCAGACAGACCGGAAAGGGGGAAATGTAAGCAGGTTACCAGCTCGTAAACCACTCCAGATCACTTAAAGATAGCTTAATTCTAAGTTACAAGCGCTAAACCAAGCTTACCGCACGCGAAACTATACCTACACACACTTATAATCGCTAAAATACAACTAATTGCGATAGTCACCTAAAATAACATTTCCCGTCAAAAATAACACCCCTCAACAGTTCGTTTCCTTACTACGGGCTAGAAACCTTGTAGCTCCACCCACTTACGCGGAGGAGGCATTCCCATAATGCACCGTTTCTCATTATGCAGGATACTCTAGGCCTGGCTTCCAGGAAAGCTCCACCTACGTAGCGGACGACGCTGCAATCGTCCTGGATCCTGATTGGTTGGAAACCGCTAGGCTCTGCCCAATACGCCACGCAGGAAGGGTATATAAAGGCTGCAAATCGAACAGTCTTCACCGCGGATTGTGGCGTACACCTCGTGTGGAACAGAGGTTCACTAGTTCGGTCTCCCTTCTCCCAGGCCTTCTCCCATACCGAACTAACTTCCAAAACGAACCAGGTAGACGAATTACAGTCAAGGTAATCAAATTGACTATCAAGACCGCGGACTCGTGCCGTGCACCTCGTGTGGAACCGAGACAGTTTGGTTCGAATCTCCCACTCCACTCCATACCAAAAACGAACCGAACACGATACCTTCCCTAGGTATCTATCCATTTACAGTCACGACTGTCATAGAAGGCCACAGTCCTTGTACCAACGGCCACGGTGACCTAGCCACGCTTGCGAGGTCGAATCAAATCGATAGACCCGTCACTATTCCACACTTACCATTCCTAGTCAATCCAGTCGCGAACTAGTCATGGCTTTCCAAATGGTACGTAACTTCTTTGGACAAGGCTCCCCTTCACGCAGCGGGGCCCACGAACCCGTCATAGAAAGCAAGTCCTTTGGAAACCAGGGAGGAACAGCGCACTATGATACAAGAGATGTGGGTAAGACTGCCATCGATTCTAACTGGTCAGAGCTAGCCCGGCAAGATAAGGAAACGAACAAGAAAGGCAGAAAACCGCACATAACTAAAAAATTAGTTAAACTATTAGTTGCCAACGTTTTAGTTAACTTTTGCCCATCACTGCCTTTAACAGTCCGTCTGCACATCGAGAATAGTTTAGTCCTCTGCACAAGGGGTCAAAAATGACCCAAACTCAAAGCCTAATATCTTCGTTAATTATACAC
>Ga0209681_1000476_pt1 | contig 10453 bp, 5 predicted proteins | sample WorMetLIZISLAND2_3_FD_187416 | JGI IMG/M metagenome (GOLD analysis project Ga0209681, IMG submission 187416) | Marine gutless worms symbiont microbial communities from Max Planck institute for Marine Microbiology, Germany - Olavius clavatus LIZARD... ... | reverse complement strand
GGGAAAATGGTTGGAGGGGATTCGAGGGATAGGAAGGAGTTTGCTTTCGAGATTTATAATGCCAGACGGAACCGTTCCTGTTTGTTCCCGTTTTTATCGTCCGTTTTACAGGGAAAAGTTTATGTACCTAGATATCAAGACAAATCTGCTAGGAAAACTCACATGCTGTAAAGTAACCGGCAATTAAATAATGGTTTGGAAGCTAGATTACGATCACTGAATTGATATATGGAATGTCCTTCACATGAAATCATAGATATAAAAACGTTTTAATGTTCTTTTTTACTTTTAAATAAAAACGCGTTTTTAACGTTTTTATTTTCCCAACGGAAACAGTCCCAGCAGTAACAATATGCAGATAAAAGAAACGGGTTGGAACAGAACAATGGCTGAGAAAATACCCATATCTAGTGTCTATTCACAATTTGTTTATTAATTTGTGTCTATTTTAGCGACAGACAAACTCTACAGTTTTGGTGGGAAATGTTAAAATCAGGGAGTGTACGGGACCATACTGTGAACATGAAGTTTAACGTTTTTAATCAACGTTCAAAACGTTTTTTAAATTCTTGTTACGTTTCTAACGTTGTTAACGTTTTTTTAAATTTTAATCTTAACGTTTTTACATCTATGCATGAAATGTTCAGTGTGTCATTCAGCTTTGTTTTCCACGAACGCCTTTAAACGCTTGAGAAAGTTCTGGACAACTGTTGCCACTAGCTTCTGAGTAAGGTGCCTTGAAAGGCTTGAAGCTCCCAGATCGCTAATGGGTTTTCTTCAACATGTCATGGTAGGCTTCTATAGGCACGTGATAGTCCAGCGACTCTGAGAGCCAGTGAGTTCGGCGGTCATTCGTTCTTGGCAGTGAAGTCGTCGCCTTTGGCGTGCAACTTGTGTGACAAACGCAGTTGTAAATGTTAAATGTAATAACAATTAGTGTCCAAAATGACGAGTCACTGCATGGGCGCTGTACAAATGAGAAAAGAGTCAGAAAGCGAGATTAAAGTGGCAAAGCGTTGCAGGAGGAGACTTAAGACAAGTTACCGAGAAAGAGACGCCACAGAGGAGGAAACCATAATTTGGCATAAAATAGCCATTCACGGTCCTTCAGGGTTATCGGTTTCAGGATGAGTGGAAAGCAGCAGACAACTGCATATACCGTACAACAATATTTTGGTGCTATCTCTAACTATTCCGAGGTTAGCAACTCACAGAAAGGAAAATCGCCCCTTTCGACTACCCAACTGCCGTTTGAAGCCCTTCTCCAGGGAACCCCTGCAAATATACGCGCAGACTTTATATGGCCAGAATTCCTGTGTTTGGCCACATTTTAGCTGGGTCTATATTCATTGAGATTGTCTCTTGGGCTCCGTAAGAAGACGCACATATAATACCAGAGTGCGCATAACGTTAACGGCAGTTCAAGGTCATTCAAGATCACTGATTTTGGTACCAATCAAATTATCGAAAGCATGTATGCGACTTCCTATATTAGCGTTCCTATCTTGCACCGTTTCTCAGATACGCCACTTTAAGGTCAGAAATTGCAAATTTTCTGGACCACTTTCATTAAACGTCTTCGGTGGCCTTTAGAATTTCTGGACGAATTTTATGTGGAAAAAAACTAGAGTCCTAGGGGCTATCGATCAGTGGAAGATTTTTGATGTTAGCTTGCGTCGTTGTGATACAATACCAGCGCATAATAGACGGTCATATTTCATTTATACTCTCTCACTTCTCGGTTTCCGTTCTCGGTTTTGTTAACTGAAAAAAACGCTGGCATTCCGACGGCTTGCACTATTAATCGACCTGCACTAACAGTCAATAATGTAAACCGGCCGACCGTTTGATTCAGCGAATTGTACGCCGAGACCGATGGTCGTCCAGCCGCCGCCACTCATGTATCCACGATTTCTTTTCACCCGCAACGTATTATCATCGTATCGCCTTCGTGGATCTTGACGCTACACGAAGACAACAAGCAATCGACTTAGCTTGTTGCTATGCTGTACCTGATCGATATTCGAACGGTCGACCAGAGCATTCAGTAAACGATCATAATAATCGATAGGTTTATTTCGGCTAGAATGCATTGATGAGCGCTAAATCTCGAACGTTTAAGTTCGCCTTTCGTGTTTTGTACCGTGACACTGAAGCATTAGTTAAGCCCATTGTACAATGACGATGTTGGGCAACGGTCTCACGATAGACCTGTCATATCTAGCCTAATCATCCAGTGTAGAATGGGCTTCAGTCGTAAATGTCGATTGCGAAACGACTTGACTTAGTCTCCTTATATTGCTGTGTCGTCTTCTTTCCGTGAAATGTTGAAACGATGTTATGTGCAGCCAAGCTTTTCTGTTAGCGAGATTTAGCGATAACGGACTCAACAACATCAAACATCTTTACACGACTGGCGGACAGCAGGAAACTGCACTGATTGCGCTTAGAAACCTCGTTACTGTTATTTACTCGCTGCTGTCAGGCATCGTGCTTTCGTTTAAGCCGTGGTCACATCAGTGATACCAATATACAGTACGAATATGATACAACAAGACAGTCTTGCTGTCGCAGGGAAACCGCGTGATGCCGTTGTAAATTTCGATGTGTAGAGTTTAGCGCTCGATATAACGTGATCCGTAAGCCGCGATAGCCACTTTTCCATACCAGACTCCCAAAATTTCGTGGTGTTCCCTTTGGAGTAGGTTCGTGGTGTTGGAGTCCGCACACAACGAAGACCCTCCCTCGGCTAATAAACCGTAAATTATTTTTTTCTAGATATTCCAATATCAGTGACCATTGTACTTCAACGTCACAGACGAACGGACGGACAACTTGCCGTGGCATAACCGCGCTCTTATAGCACATCGCGCGGTAATAAATCTGATACGAGCTGTGACAGGAAATTGGCATCATAATAATTTATTAATTATTCGTAGCAAAATCATAGTTCTTTGTAGACGTACTGTCATGCTAGTGACTACGGTCCTTCCTTTATCGATGCGACTCGAAGTGAATGTGTGACGTGTTATATTATGCAGACCGCATAACCAATCGACAACGACAGTGACTCGGCAATCTGCGAAACGACGATTACGCACGGCACTGCTTGTTTATTGCTACCCGGAAGTGTAGGCGTACAGTACAGCACGTGGACATTGCGCGCACCTTGTCGCGTCATGTGACTGACCACGTGACATGTCCACTGTGGCGCAGTGGTCCGGCGCTGCCTCCGCAGCTCCCAGTGACGTCACTGCCGAGATGACCGACATGGAAGCACATATCCAGCAGACAAACGACCGACTTCTCTGCATCCAGCAGGTATTCAGAAATTATCGGCAGATGTCCGCCAATGGTTTTCGTCATAAAACTATTCTATGTGTCTTTTAACGTTGTCTGAAATAACTAATCGTCAAGTTCAGAATCACAAAGCAATTAGTTCTTTAATGGTAATTAACTTTTTAACACGGTTATTCCAATTTGTATGTTGCATAGTAAAGAGCAGTTGCAAAGTGTAAATAAATAAATAAATACATTTGTTTATAAAATAGATAGACATTCTTCTGTGTTGTTTACTGACTATTCTTATATTTCTATTTTATATTAATATTTATTATCTACCAATCATATTGGTGAATAAAGATTATCAAAACTACAAATTATAGTATACGATCCATTTTCCTTTTCATATATTCCGCTATTAATCTGCCAAAATTAGATTGCTGTTTTTGTGTTTAAGCCATGCCACTGTAAGCTCCTGGGTTGTAATTTCTCTTTGAGATGATCGTGCGGCTTAGTGGATTGCAACATGTTTGAATTACGCATCGTTTTTCGCAATTTTTTCTTAATTCAAGAACGAAATATTTTCGAAGATCATAAGATGATAGTGTGTTAGTGGCTTAGTGCTGTATATAGTGCAGTGCAGTGCGGAACTGCGGATAAAGTTTAACGCTTATGATTGACGTTATGTCTGCGTTTAAGTGTGACTGATGATTGCGAGGAAGTTTACTTCAAGCTGATTGTGGCTGACGTTGCAGCAACTTGGAGTACCCGGAGAGTCGTTCCAGAACGCTGCCAGGGAGCTGCTCGAGTGGTGCTCCGACGTGCGGGCGTTTCAGCCTCATTTCGAACAACGTCTTCTTGGCTGTATCCTGGTCAGTCTTAGCAGCAACGTTACAATTTCTGTCAGTTATTAGACTGAACGCAGTCGGCGATAGATCTAATAAGTGTTTTTTACCTTCAAAATCTCCAAAAATCAGCCTACGAAACCTGTTTAGGCTTACGGCGGTCAAACATCCAAAATTTGGAGGGCTAAGGGCTTATACCTTTCAAGCCCCTGGTAAGCAGGGCTTGTGGGTCTGAACTGTCAATAGGCCTACTGAAGAATTTACGCGAGACATTGTTTATTCCCTGAAATTTTAACGCGAAATTTAACATTTTATCTATTTTGTCTGTTTTTAGTGATTTCTGTCATACTGTGCTGATGCTGTGTTGCTAAATAAATTGAATGATTGATTGCAATTTTACCCACTTATTACCTATGACAATCTGTTCATACGAGGCCAATAAAATAACGTTTTCGGCTGATTTCAGTGCACCAAGTCAATGCTTCTTTTTGTTGAATTATTTCGTAACACATTTACGCAGAATAATCTACATGTTTCACGTTATTATCGAATTTTTTTTATGAATAAAGTTGATTGTTATTAAAAATTGAAGAAGCTGGGCTTCGCTGAGAAACTGCGCGTTGCTCTCAATGGTGTAATAGCTATCAGTCCAATAAAAGTCGTACATGTACTGTAATGCGCTTGTAGAGCGAGGATCGAGCGATAAAATATCGGCAGCCTAATAATTCAACCAACAACAATTTTGCTTCCACGTAGTTTACAACTACTACCCATTGAATATCTCAACTAGGATGTGACATAATTAGTGCGTTTATTCAGCGCCGACGTACACGCACCAACCAGTCTTTTGACTAGCGCCGTCAGTCGCAGCGTGCGTACGAAGACAGAAATTGATGATGCTCACTTGCTGACTAATCTCGCAGTTTTGCTGAATAATGCGGTGTACCAGCGTTGCTAGTATAGAAGAACAAAGCGGAAAGTTGTGCACGAGAAACAACAGTATAGCGGCCTTATTACAGAGATGGTCGAGAAAATAAATGTCCACGTTGTCGTGCAATAAAACGGTATCAACCTAGCTACGCCTGAAGTGATTTCTTTTCATGATAGGCCTACTGTAGGCCTCGTTAAGAGACAGTCACAAGAAGCTCAGCTACCGCTGCAACGACTATAGCAATAGTTGTTCAGGGGCATCAAATCATGGGAGCTATTTTGTCAGCAATCGGGAATCAGTGTCTAAAATCGGCACATTTTCCCACTCTGGTTTGATGCGCTTGCTGGGGGTGATTCTGTCCGAATTTGCAGATGAACCTTACTTCGCCGAAAGTAAGATTATGGGGCGGCCGATGTTGAAGACCTCGACAGTCGACAATAGCGCTAACAAGATACGTAACTGGTTAAAAGACCGCCAGTTGGGTGTGCTTTTCACTACAGGCATACAGGACAGAATGCCTATTTGCAGTTGCCTGCCATGCGTCGATGCGTCGACAGTTTTGTCAGTTGGCTAAGAACGTCCGAAACCGATGCTTTTTATGCCTCATTTACGGAGATGTGCATAATAATTAGTTTACGCACGTCTCTCTGACGGATGGCAGACAAGTCGTCGGCAATAGACGCCCGAGCAGCGATGCTGTTGCTGCTGCTGGGGCAGAGAGTGACACACGACAGCGGCCAGCAGAGCAGATAGATCACATCAGAGAGAGAGGGCCCGGCAATGGCGCCAGCACGATGACTGTCGATTATCTCGTGACCGACGCCACGCCACGCCACGCCACGCCGCCGAAATCAATGCGTTGCCCGGTCTGTCTGTCCGTCCGTCCGTCCAGCAGGCTTCGCATCTCAGTGTCCGACGACTTGCGACCCACAAATCTCTTGTGACTCAAGCGGTCAGACGTTCGTCCGTCTCGAATACCCTCAGATTGCATCGCCGGCTCTTCCACTCTAACGTTGCTTACTTTAACTCACTGTGCACAAATGTTTCGTTGTTGTGCAGAAAGAAAAGAAAAATTTCATAGCTCTGAGACTGGCTTTATTATTGACGATTGGTCTTAAGGCAGAATTACTGAAGCGTGCGGACATGAGTTGAAACATTCTCTCCCCTTTCACTCGACGTTTGTAAGTAAGTAAGTAAGTAAGTAAATAAATAGATTTATAGAGCGCGCAATGTCGGAGGAAAACCACCGAATCTGTTTGAATGAAGCGTTAACGATAATCTTTATTCGCCAATAAAATTGGTAGAAACAAATATAAACAGAAATATAAGAATAGCCCGTAAACCAGACAGAAGAATGAACATTTACAAACAATGCCGTTCAGTATAATCACTGACCGAATTGAGTCTTAACACGGATTAATAAGGTTTTTTATGTAGCCGATGATGTGGTTTAACCAAGGTGTTGATATCAGAATCTCGGACCACGGCCTAAAATTGTCTCCAAAAATTGCCGAAAATCAATATTGTATTGTTTTTAAATATTTAAATAGTTAAATTTGAAAGATATTAAATATTTATTTGTTTTTTGCTTGCTTTTAAATAATACTTACCAAATTATACTCTTCGTCATCCAAACGCTACTTGATTTCTGAAGTTGTATCTGTATAACATTTCTTTGCTTAGCACGTCTTTCATTTATTGCCTGGTCAGTGGTCATCGTATACATGCTGGTGAAAGTTTTCTTGTCTTGTCTTGTCTTAAAATGTTCTATTAATAGAACACTCCCAAAATGCACTTAGATGCGTTTAGTAATCTTTTTTTCATATTATGATATTAATTTTAGTTACGTGCTAGACTAAACTGGCAGGCCTATTCTGTCACACAAAAAATGAAGTAACTGTCAGTTTTTGTGTGCAGGACTCTATTGATCATCATAACATATAATACGTTAAGCATTTGATTACTAATTTTGAACATTTAAATATTGACATTGGTAATTGGGTATTTAAGTAATATTTAAATAAATTATTACGTGTTTGTCAATTTGTTTAGCAGAGTAATTAAATAGTGCACGCATGCTACGTGTTATAACACTGCAAAATTGTCACGAATTATTAAAGCTCGAATAACATTTAAATTTTAAAACTTAAACAGATCTACTGCTGCCTTCACCTGCAGTGTCTGTAAATCTGTGCGGTTTGCACACTATGGCTGTTTACAGTTTACACGTGTCTCAAAACCGACAAAACGTGATAGTGGTCGCAATGTTGCGACGTTACCACCTCATGAAGTCAGAACTTTAATAGCTTACCATCAAGGCTCCTGGTCACATTTAGCGACACGGTGTGATTGATATTCGTTACTGCAGTGTGATGTAAACCGTGCCGGTAGGTGGCAGCACCAGTCATTCTCAGCACAGTATCAGTGAGCCCATGCAGCGTCAGCCTCTAGCATTGTCACGTAATGAAATGGCGATGTTGAGTGATGTTCTGACGGTCTTCCGTTCTCAATATCAAATAGCGGATTTTCCGTCATTTGAATTTTCAACAGATTCTTAATGGAGTGTAGGCTTATTTGTATGCAAATGTAATTTATGTTGCCTAGTTATAGTTTATAGGCCTAATTATTGCAGTCTCTGTCATTGTTTGACTTGGATAAGTTGGAGTAGCTCTTTAATTTGAAGTAACCAAACTGACAGTCTTTAAAGGTTCGTACAGAAGCATTCCGGTGCCAGTAGATAGATAACAAATGCACATATACCACAACTGCTGACTCCTCAGAAGAGGGCAGCTACGTTACGTGCAATCGAGAAGTTATCAGAAGTGATACAACGCACACCGGATGGGTTTATCGACGTAGGCTGTACTAGAACTGTGTAGGCTATAGCGCCACGCCAGCTCTACAGTTCGGCAGTTTGTCGTAAATTGACATTTCTGCTGAACCGAGCTAACGGACTGAGGAATCCGTAGACGTGCCGACTGACGAACTACTGAGTGGGGAGGGAGACTGACGTGTTGAGAAAGAAGTGCATTAACATTGCTGTTACTGTGGATACGGCGCGCAGGTTATCAATCAGGTAGCGGCGCAGCCGGGCTTCGACCTCGATCTCGGCTACCGAGTGCTGGCAGTCTGTTCGGCGCACAATGACAAGTTCAGCCAGAAGTCAGCAGGTTTGTTCCATCTTCCATCTTCCGCCTGCAGTAGCTGTACCGGTACGCATCGACGATAAAGCCGTTACGTTTTACACTTATCTTATTTAGTGTTAGCCTTTGGCGGCTCCAAACGGCGCCAGCGGGCCCCTCCTCGTATTTTAGGCTTGTAGTCTTTTTTGTCCCATTATAGTTTCAGACTGTAGTCGAAATATATGTGAATGAACTCACTCGATTACTTGCTTATTTGATTCTACTGCGATTTTCATGTTTTAGTGTTTTTAATCTCGTTAATATGTTATATACATTCCCTTCTCTGTCTGACTTTTTGCTGTTTCTTTTAGATATACTGACCTTAGTGACCTAAGTTGTCTGAATTAAATTGATTGATTGATTGATTGATTGATTGATTGATTCATACAGTGCAGCTTTGCAAACTGACGTAATATTTTTTGCGTTCAAATTGCGCGAAGACGTGAACAAAGAAAAGTGTGTGGCATTTTCACTGTGTTAATAACCGTGACACACGTTCAAAAAACATGTACAAGAAACTTGTACAGGTCGACTTGCGCATGAAACTTCCACATCTGACATGCTTTATTGTTTTATTGTGAGAGTTTCTTTTCTTGTACACTTTTCTGGCACCGAATAGATTCAGTAGACCGCAGCTCTGTTCCGCGCAAATTTGTACAAGAACTTGCAAGAACTCGCATCAAAATTAGACGCACGCAAGAAACTTGTAGGGTACTTGCTTCTTGTACAAGTTTTGTGAGCGTGTGGCAAACGTATTATGATGTGTTACTCGTACTTACTTTACTTACTTCGCAAGTGCAACGCAAGTATAAGAGCCGCGCGGACGAACGTGTTGGCGACCCCTTTGACCTCTCAGATAAAACGTCGGAGGAAGACGTTTGCCATAATTACAATCATTATCGTATTCTTCGATTATGTATGTCGTTCACATTTTAATTTGCTCAAAGTTGATCCCGGACAAAAGGCCACCAAGCTGGTTTTTCTACGGAGAAATCTTAAGTCACCTGACTGTGTATTCTTTTATTCGAGAGCATGAAAAAATGACAAAAATGACATTGTCTGCTAATTGTTGTTAATTGCTGCGCTGCTTGCCGCAGATGGTGCTGAGTAGTAATTAAAGCTGTCGGCTGTCGGCCTATGAGATTTCTATTCAGGCACAATCGCTCCGTTTGATGTTGGATTTTAATTACTCTGCAATTCAAGCCGCAAGAATTGTCAGATCTACACCGTGGGCCATAAAAAAAGGTGCCACTTTTATTTTTACGACAACTTTGGCAAATGTGGACCGATTTCAATAATTCTTTCACTTTTGGATTCGCAGATAAACTGCGGAATACGGTAACATAAAATCTTTTACCACACCTGAATTCTGTTGCCGCACTACCTTGTGAAATTTAAATGTTTAACGGTACAACGTTTCACTCATACATGTATGCTGTATAGTATATTAGCTGGACTTAAACCCCTATTACAACTACGATAAAACTTAAAACTTAAAACATAAAACATAAAACATATTGCATGCAATATGTTTTATGTTTTATCGTACAACAAAACCCTATTACAACTACGATAAAACTTGCAACGCCTGCAACAAAATGGGCGGTATCATGTCCACGATGCCTGTCAATCACGTATATTTGTAAAAAGTCAGGGTTCTCTCTTTAAAGAAATTTCATTTCATTAGCGAAATGTAGTCCCATTTAAGAAAAAATTTAAGGAAATTCAACCCTTGAGGAAAGTCTAGAGTTGTATTTTCTCAAGTTAAACGCATGAAAGTTTTTTTTCGGCTTAGCCGGTCGATTCGCCGGTCGCCGCAACGCAGCCAGGGATGGAAAGATCGTGCTTTTTCGAAAAACGAGAAAAAAATTAAAAACACGGAAAAGAATGTGATTTTTTTCCATATATAGCCGATACGTACACATATCGATAAACTATAATGTAAAATATTGCGGAAAATGTATCTATAAACCATTGAGTAGGCGTAACCGTTACCTAATGAATATTCATCGTATGAATGCTGTCGTGTCATTGGCTGCAACGCTGCAACAAACTGCATAATTTTGTGCGTGCACATTCTTCTGGCTTTGTTGCATGCAAGAAATTTTATGTTTTATCGTAAGTTTTATCGTAGTTGTAATAGGGTTTTGTTGTACGATAAAACATAAAACATGTTTTATGTTTTAAGTTTTAAGTTTTATCGTAGTTGTAAT
>Ga0209681_1000475_pt1 | contig 10454 bp, 13 predicted proteins | sample WorMetLIZISLAND2_3_FD_187416 | JGI IMG/M metagenome (GOLD analysis project Ga0209681, IMG submission 187416) | Marine gutless worms symbiont microbial communities from Max Planck institute for Marine Microbiology, Germany - Olavius clavatus LIZARD... ... | reverse complement strand
GTTTACAATAATTGACACACGGCCAGCATCGATGGGGTCCGGCCTATCTGGCAGCCTGCCATATACATTTTATATTATCTATATTGTATATTTCTTGGCTAATAAAATTGTTGTTGTTGTTGTTGCCCCCGGCGCTGATTGTCAGTTTACCGTACACGTCGAAAGCTTCGTCATAATAATGTCTCTGATGGCTGTAAGTCGGTGTCCTGCACAAGTTCATCATCATCGTTGATGGAGGACGTCGCGTCAGTTACCTAAAACGTTCCAAACATAACCGACCAGCGGATCAATGCGTTCCAAGACTCTGGGAAAACTATAGCAAGAACCGTAGGCCCCTATAGCTGTCTCTAGGAACTTAGGCCGATCGTACTACATATACGACGTAGGCTATACAGTACAGCTGCAGAACCGAACAGCCGAAAATACCGCGTCTAGAATGACCATGTTCACCACGCAGAAATTTCGGCGGTTCGGTTTTTCGCTGTTTTGTAGCTGAACGATACACTCTACAGCAATTGCGGCTAAACGATACATCCCATCCAACAGCAATAGTGACTGAAGAAGTGAATAGGAAGTGCTGTTCCTGGAACACGATGGTACAACTTTCAACCATGCACTGACTAACAGCGCCACAATGCACAGCGTCACAGACAGAGGGACAGACAGATGGACAGACGGACATGATGCCAATAGCCGAATTCGACCATGTTGTGTACGATCGGCTAAAATGGAAGGAACGCGTTAGAAGTTATCATATAGCTTTAAAAATGAGAAGGAATAAAGGTTGGCATTTAATGGCGACTCACGATGGTAATTTCGGTTGCATCGTCAGTGACAACAAAACGTAAATTTTGCTCCACGCAGAGACACGTAGCATCGCCTCGAAGAGGGTGGGGGCGACGTGCCAACTCACGTGGAGTCGAAACAGTGCCGAGTAGATCGACACGACAGAGTCGCAACCGACGACTTATGGCGACTATGCTGAGACCAAGTCCGGTGCCGAAAAGTGCCGACACAACGAGCACCACCACGACACTGTGCCAGGTGTCGTTGGCTTCTCGTTCCGGCGTTGCGGTACGGCGTCGGTCGGCGACGGCACACGTTTCGTTGAACACAATGGACACAGTGCCGACCACCGACCGTGCAGGTACACCGAGGTCTTGCACCGTAACCCGGAACCGGAAGTGACGTCCGTCGTAAGCGCGCATGTCAGTCTTGGCTGTCACGCGACCGTTGTACCGGGATAAATGGAACAGCTGACTTCCGGTTTCCTAGAGCTGACTTCCGGTTCCCTCGTCGAGACTGATCCAGCGGAACCTGACCACGGCGTTCAGCCCTTCATCGACGTCGAAGGCTTCCAGACGGCCGACCGCTTGACCACGTGACGTGTGACGACTGACGCAGATCATTTCCGGTCAAAACGGGTCATTTCCGGCCAACATTGGTCATTTCCGGTCATCGTGGATCATTTCCGGTCAACATGGGTCATTTCCGGTACACTCAGACCATTTCCGGTCTACGCAGATCGTTTCCGGTCAACGCAGATCAATTCCGGTCAACGCAGGTCATTTCCGGTTGATGCAGATCATTTCCGGTCGCGGCACAGTCGGCGAATTGTCGTTGTCGTCCGTGACGCGAACGATGACGTCAGCGCTGGAGCTGAGCAGCTGGTACCCGACGTTCTCTGCGATCACCGTCAGTCGATAGCGCGATCTGTTCTCATGGTCTATCGCTCCAACGGTTGTCATCTCGCCGCTGGTGGAGTCAACCGCAAAAGTGCCGTCGGACGTGGTGGCATTTGACAGCCTGTACCTGAACACGTTTGACGACGTGCACGACCAAGCACACAAATTACCGTAAAACTTCTATTAAACGCCGGGTCCCAAATGAACGCTGGGGTCTTTTAGCAATAAAGAGTTGTCAGAGTACCAGTCATACGTCATAGCTACTCCCAACACTTGGTGCTGATACAGATAATTCCTTGTTTTAGCCATAACCAAGTAGATATAAACGCTGATAATTAATATGAAAATGAAAAGTAAAATTAACACAAACAGGGAACACCGCCGTGGTGTAGTAATGAAACACGACTGTACGATTCAACGACTGAAGATAACTTAAGCAAAGACTAACCTGACTACGTTAAACGGCCAACTGTCGTCGTCGTAAGCCAAGACCGTTCCAACCGCAGTGCCGCGCTGACAGTTCTCCCTCACGTCGAAGACGTAGACGGACTGTGTGAACTGTGGTGGACAGTCATTCACATCCTCGATGATCAGGGTGAGGCCGGCGACCGCCGACAGTGATGGACTGCCGGCGTCACGAACTAGAACCTCGTACTTCAGTTCCACGTCGAAATTCCACCTGGAGGACTTGGAGATTATTATTAACAGGCAGGATGGATTAATAGCGGTCGTAATCCAGTTCCACGTCGAAATTCCACCTGGAGGACTTGGAGATTATTATTATCCGGCAGGATGGATTACTAGCCGTCGTAATCCAGTTCCACGTCGAAATTCCACCTGCACTCATGGAGAATTACGTCAGCAAGATGGATTAGTAGCCAGCGTGCTATAATGCACCACTTGGAGACGAGCACAGGAACGTAAACGATTGTGGTAAACTGTGGAAACAGGTATACACTCTACATGATGATGATGATGATGATGATGATGATTTGATTATGATTATGACGATGATGAGGCCATGCCGTGAGGGAGGAAATTTTTCTACTCTGGTCGATAGTATAATGATGCGTGTAGCTTGAGTTTAGCAGCAGACTACAGAAATAGAATGATTACATAAAGTGGGCGTTTCGCCTCAACTTCAACATCTTCTGCAGATGATGATGATGATGATGATGATGATGATGATGATGGATCATCTGGTTCAACTGTCAAAGCCATCCGACGCAACTCACAGTGCAAGACCTATGGGACAATCTGGCCGCGGTTGCAGACTTCCTTTATCCTGGACAACTGATGATAAGAGATGAGCTGCTGGGCTATCACAACAACAACAACAACAACAACAACATGATGATGATGATGATGATGATGATGTACTCCAGTTCCACGTCGGAATTCTCGAAGTCCAGATGCCCGACAACGAAGACACTGCCGCTGTCTGGATCGACATCGAGCACCCTCGGTCTGTCGGCAGAACTCGGGGTCAGCGAATAATACAGACGAGCATTGGGACCGGCGTCATTGTCAGAGGCCGCTAGACTGAACACGGTCTTTCCAACTGGAGTGTCCTCTGGCATAGACACCGTGTAATCTTGGCTAGATAGGACAGGGGCGTGGTCGTTCTCGTCTCGGATGTGTACCGCCAGATGTCGCTCGGCGCTCAGTGAAGGCATCCCAGAATCCTGCACAAATATACCCGGTAGTTCTTTCAATTGTTTTATAGACAGCAGTTAAAACATTTTTATTTTGTAAATATTGACATCAGTCCTAGCACTACTTTAGCGCATTAGAGACATGTTGATGCTCTCTTCAAATGCATGATACTTACTTACTTACTTACTTACTTAGAAAACGAGTCTCGGAATCGGACGTAACGTACATTGCAAGTGACGATGACATTGTAAACATCCTGCTGTTCACGGTCAAAAGTCACGATCGAGATCACGCTATATTCGTCGTGCCTCAGTGGTACCAGTTGGAACGCCGTGGAGGACTCCTCGTCCAGTCGGCAGCTGATGCCGGCATTGGCGGCGCTGTCACGGTCGGTGACGGCTACGTGGGCGACGAAGACGCCAGCTTCGATGTTCTCTGGAACCGACGCCAGTGCACCGTCGCCGTAGAGCCGGGTGGTCTCCAACACAAACGTACAAGACGTTTAAGTAGAATTTAACTTAAAAAGCGGTAAAAAAACGTTAAAACGTGAGAAAAAATATTTTAAAAACGCTTGTAAACATTAGATAATAGACCCTTATAACTATGTATATTCACAATATGGTCCCGTGCTTTCTGTAATTTTAAGGCGATATTTCATCTGCCATTGTCAATAATAATAATAATAATAATAACAGGACAATGTTTATGGTGTTGTCATTATGACTCATAGTCAAATTCATCCGGTTTACGGGATGAATGCAGAACAGCGCCAGATGGCTGCCGACTGGCGACCTGTGGACCAAGCCGACGGACTTCAGCCACTGGCCCGCCTATCTAGGCGGCCATGAAACTACATCCATTTATTTACTCAGCCCAAAATCTGATACTCTCATTTTACTATTCCACAGAGGGAAGAAGGCTGAGTCGAACCAGTAGGCCATTGTTCTGTTCAAACTTGACGTTTGAACTGAACAATGGCCTACTATATATAGTGGTTTCTTATAACTGCATGTACCTATAGCTAGAATTGTATTTTTTATAAATCAGAAAACGCTGGAAAAATATTTTTGAAAACGTTAAAACCCACATTTTTTATTAAAAGTAAAGAAAAGCCAAAGCGTTTTTACATCTCTGGCTTCAAGTGAGGTGATCATTATCATCGGTGGATTATCGTTCACGTCCAAGACGTGTACGACAACAGATGCGTACGTCACTAGAGCTGGACCATCACTCGGACTGTCTGATGCCATTACAGCGAGCGTGTAGTTCGGTGAAGCCTCGTAGTCTAGCGAAGAAGTCACAACTATTGCTCCACTCTGTCGGTCGACTTTAAACGACGACGTCGTCTACATCGTACGGTACAAATTTGCATCAGTATAAACTCACAGAAAACCGCCAATTCAGATTAGCACATGAACACTATAAAAACAGTCAGAAGAACTATAAGATGAAGCCCAGCTGTTGCTGAGAAATAGCCGATCGTACTTACTTATTTGCAGTTTCAAACGAAAGTCTGCTTTTTGATACCTTTTTGATACACGACTTCGGTACGATCATTACAAAGCATAGTTTTTGGGCGCTCAGAGTCGGTGAGGGTAAAAGTTGAAAAATCGTGGTTCTAGGGGGCACTTCCAATTCATTTGTTCAGACACTTTGCTGTAGGATGTGTCATTTAGCTACTGTGCACTTATGCACAGCACAGTGTAACAGACAGACAGACAAACGGACAGACAGACAGACAGATAACATTATCACGGTACGACTGACAAACTTCTAACCATTGTGTAGTAGGCCTAAAAGAATAGAAGTAAAGTAGTCTACAAGATCCGCCCATATCAGAGGAGTTCGATTATGCTGATGACGCCGTCATGACGGTAAGAGAATGATGGTCCGATGGTCGAGACCCATTTCTTCGTTTGTGTTAATTTACTTGAGACAGAAGTTATAATACACAGCTCGGACATTACCGGCGTGGTTTTCAGCAAACTGTAGACGATTCTTCCGTTATCGCCTTCGTCTCGGTCTTCCGCCGACAGTCGCATCACGGTCGTACCGACGTCGCAGTTTTCGGTCACTTTCGCGCTGTAGACGGACCGCTCGAAGACCGGCGGGTGGTCGTTGGCGTCGGTGATTACGACCACGACGTCCAGACGCGCCGTAAGTCGAGGACGTCCCCCGTCGCACGCCGTCACCGACGTACGATGTTCCACAGTCGACTCCCGGTCCAGACCGGAAGTCAGCACCAGGAACAGGTCCGTAGGCGGGTCGGCACCTGACGTTTCTAACCGGAAGTAGTGCGACGTTTCTAGCTGGAAGTAGCGCGATCTTTCTAACCGGAAGTAGCGCAATTTCCCCAGCCGGAAGTAGCGCGACGTCTAACCGAAAGTATTGCGACTCTCTAACCGGAAGTAGCGCGATCTTTCCAACCGGAAGTTGCCAAATTTCAAAAACCGGAAGTAGCGCGACGTCTCTAACCGGAAGTAGCGCGATTTCTCCAGAATGTAGTCGCGCACCCGATATCGCCCAGAGTCGGCGTCTGTAGCAACCGAAGTGAAAAACATCACTGACCCAGCAATATCATAAACGGCATACAAGTATAAACGGAAGTTAAAACGGCGACCTTAGTGGTGGCAAGGTCGGCGTCGATGACAAGCGGAAGTGGAAACATGGCCGTCCGTAGCAACCGGAAGTGGAAATCGTGTTCCAGGTGGCGCCAGCTCGTAGACTGACAGCGTCGCGGAACTGACCGGAAACACTGGTGCATTATCGTTGACGTCATCAATGACGACCGTGACGACAATGAGACGCAGGTGACGTACAGGTGTGATGGTCACGTGATGTATGATGATCACGTGGTATACAGGTAAGATGGTCACGTGGTCAACAGGTGCGATGGTCACATCGAGCTGCGCGAGACAGACCTCGGTGGACGAGCATAGGCTCTCTCGATCTAATACCTTTGACCAGTAATTTTATATCGGATTATCTTTACTCACCAAAGTAATGGTAGAGAGAACAACAATATACGTCTAAGCAGATAGAACAAAAAGCTCCGCTGTTGCTGTGATAGCCGATCGCACTGCGTACGACTCACGGTATACTGGCAATTGGCAAAGTATCAAACTGGTTTCGGTTACAAGATTACGAACGGCTGGTACGCACGATCCGATTCAACGGGTAGAGTTTATGAACGTACCCAAACTCTATCTACTCAAGTGTGACCACTCAGCGTGACAGAAAGTAGTTCACGAAGTCAGCGAATAACAGAACATAACACGACCAGTGAACGCCCTGATTGTCCGTCTTCAATTCGTTTTTTTTCGGCGCGTTGTGTGGCTAAACCATACATTACAGCAAAAGTGTCTGAAGGGTCAAATAGGAACTTGCCTGCTGGGAACACGCTGCATGGTACAACTTTTACAGGATGCCGATACCCAATAGCTAGACGATCATACTCTGTAGTAGTGCGATCGGCTAAGAACCACATTAAAATTTCAACTAATCCGGAAGTATAATAGAATGGTAAGACTGTACTGCCTTAGATGTGGTCAGTAGTCCACTGACGGCGTCCAGGGTGAAGTAGGACAGTCCATCTTCGTTGTTAGATAGCGGCTGATTCCAGACAACAGAGACCAGGTGATAGTGCAGCTCGTCTTCCGTGTACGCCTTCTCTAGTGCCACATCGGCAGCCAAGTTACCGATTATCGTGTGTGCGGGCTGCTGTTCAGGTACTCGATATTCCACAGCTAGTTTTTCGGCGAAGACTGAAGCCAGAAATGTGCAGAACAAAATACAATGTTCCGCCGTTTCTTGGCAAAGCGCCGATGTCGCCATCGCTGCGGTCCGGTGACGACACGACAGAGACAACCGACACTTGCAACTTTTAGTTCAATGATTCAGTGGTGGTAGAGAAAATAAATTCGTCAGACTTCCTAACTTCATCTTGCATAAAGAATTAGTAACAAAGAAGCTTTGATAGCCGATCGTACTGCGTACGACCGGACGTACAGTATACTGGAAAACTATCAAACCGGTTTCGGATACAAGTTTACGAACAGCTGGTACGCACGATCCAATTCAACGGGTAGAGTTTATGAATGCACCCAAACTCTATCTACTCAAGCGTGACCATTGAGCGTGACAGACCAAAATTCAGTATTTCACGAAGTCAGTGAATAACAGAATGTAACACGACCAGCGTGCGCGTGCAGACAGCCGGACAGATGGACAGACAGACGGACGACATGACGATGCCAATAGCCGATCATGCTGTGTAGCAGTACGATCGGATAAAACCTGTTCTTTTTTACTAGGCCTATAAACTCGTCTCAAATCAAAATATATTTCTGTATACACAAAATAAACGATAAACAGTAAGCCTACATGTAGGTCTACATGCAAAATGCAATCGCTAAGTCGCATCGCTGCCCGGTTAGGCCTAGGGGCCTATGTCACGTCAACGTTACGAGCTCGATCATACACAATCTGTCACGAGCCTCATGCACTGACAGACTCATTCACAGTTCTGTATAAGGGGCCTGAGTATCGGCTCAACTGATGATGCATTACTGCAGCGGCGCGGTCTTTAAAAGACCGCGCTGCAGCTGCACTGCAGTAATGCATCGTCACCATAACGCCGTAGGACATAATGCTGGCAGCTTTACCGATAGAGCTTAATACGTGTAATAATACTGAAACGCCTCAGTCACAATTTTACAAACGAATGTCAGAAGAACCATAATTATCCCCTTTCTGCATGGTGTCGGCGTCACGAAGTGTCCTTCATCCAAAATCGATGACTATACTAAATTAAGTCGACAAGTCTTGTGCAAGTCTTATTCTATAGAATAAAATGATGATGATGATGATGATTTATTTTAGGTTTTCGAATTTTATTGTACGTCTGCAGGAAAACTGTTTTCTCCATATCCAAAGAACGGTACGTAATAGGCCTACCACTAGGCTTGCGTTGCGTTGCGTGCGCGAGCTGGAAACCGAGCTTTCGAGTTTCGTCACGTGTGCATTACGTGAGGGGCACCGGGCGGTGGGCGGAGTCGACGATGACGTCACGTCGAGGTGACGTGCGTCAGTCGTCAGACCGTGAACGACGAATGATGCAGTGCTGATATAAACCGCTACGTATTTTACTGAGCGCTGTAAAACGTTGATTTGCAATAGACGTTTTGCTTCTATGGTCCAACACAAGCTCTTAGGACAATTGCATCCTACGACATGACATATACGCCTACGAGTAGCTGCGCTGCCAAGCAATCTTTATCCCACTCGCCGGTGTTAACTGCAGGTCCGAGTGGTCCACGAAATTAAGCTAGCAGACTTCTAGACAAACTCATCAAACCGATAACTTGATAATTAAATAGTTGGACAGGTGGAAGGGTCACAACTGACCTTGAAAGTCTAGCTGTACAACATCTGCAATTCTGCGGTGTGCCTTCGTGCTGGAGAACTTGAGAAGTGAGAGCTGTTTCCTGTATCCTGCGTCCGATAATCATTTTTATTAGTGTCGTTTTCTATTTCCGTTTTTGTTGTAAATATAAAAATGAGTAATAATATGGTATTTTGATACATTAGGTCAGTTTTGTTGATTGTAATATGGTATATATTCGCCAGTGCATGAATTGTTATATAGGTAATTGCGATCTATCAAGTAATTCCGATCAGGAAGACTTTATAATGTAATTGAAGGGGATAGGCAACGCAGTACAGTACAGGATACAGTGTTATTTTACGTAATTACGTGAGCGGAGAATAAGGTAGTAAAAAATCGCAATGTCTCGTCCGTATCCGCAAAACGCTATCTCGGCGTGACAAAAACACGACAGGACAGACGGCTAATCATGGTGCGAAGTGCAAAAATGCGAAAGTGTGCAACTGACAACGTATCTGGTGCAAAACGAAAATGCAAAAGTTAAGTTTATGTAATCTGGGGATGTATGAAGCTTATGGGAGCTATCCAATACAATTGGACCGTTATATACGGTACTAAATTTAAAGTGACGCCTAAAATTTAGTAGCAAAAAACCCTAACCATAACCCTAACCCTAAATGCTACTTATAGTGCAAGGAAAATTACAGTATAAATGTTATGCTTGTATAAGAATAGTTTCCATAAAAGTAATACTAGCCGTAATCTGTGTTGTGGTATGTCAGCTGGAGCTGGCTGAAGGTGTAGTGTATTACAGTGAACATGCCTGTGATGCCGCCTATCTCAAGCCAGGCTCTGATGCCCGGAGGCATGCAGACAATGGGTGGTACAATACCGCTGTCAATGCTGATGGATTTCATTGTCCAGCGTACTTACCACGAGCTAACCGTTCTCTCTGAGCTGTAAGTTCCCAACTGTTGTACATTTAATACGTTACATTTTTGACTATATTTGTGTTTATATCTGCAATTTTTATCTCCGCCGAGTGAACGGAGTGAATGGTGGAGATAATGTTTTCGTTTGATGTGTGTGTGTCGGCGTGTGTGTGTCGGCGCTCAGCAGACCGGTTAAGACCAGTGGACATATTCTCCAAACGGTTAATGCTACAGACTTCAAATTTGGCAGGCATCTTCCTAGTTCCTAGAGACAGTCTGGACATGACCCCTGAAAATTGTTCGACTAGACCGCTAGGAGGCGTAGCCATGGTCACATGACGCCTAATAATTCGCTTGGCAGATTTATGCAGTCTCACGTTTGCCTTGTAGTAGTTAGTCTACTGTAGAGATATTTCTTGTTTCTATTCAGTCAGCTGATACATGTAGTTGATGATGAACTGTCACAGTTTGCCACCATTTTCATCAATCAGTCAATTGAATGTAGCATTTGTAAAGTGCCATTTAAACAGAGTTCTCAGAGGCACCTCCTATGAATAGGCTTGCACAACGAGCCAGGTCTTAAGGCCTGTTTTGAACAATTCACACGATGCATATATGGTCAATTCCATGTAACCTGCTGATTTTATATAGACGTTTGTAATTTGTGTTGCAGTTTGCAAAGAAAGACAGACATGGAACGGTAAATAGCATGATTTAGTTGACTGTTATTTAAATATAATATATAAAAAACTGCAAACAATTTATTTAATGTTGTATAAGCGACAGATAAAAAAC
>Ga0209681_1000474_pt1 | contig 10456 bp, 5 predicted proteins | sample WorMetLIZISLAND2_3_FD_187416 | JGI IMG/M metagenome (GOLD analysis project Ga0209681, IMG submission 187416) | Marine gutless worms symbiont microbial communities from Max Planck institute for Marine Microbiology, Germany - Olavius clavatus LIZARD... ... | reverse complement strand
CAGTAGTGCAGCGAGTGCCAAGGTACAGCCGACCCAGACTGCCCATAGTAGCCCAGCCATGAAGTCGGTGATTAGCCAGGCCGCATCAGAAAGAATCAGTCTCCTAGCAACCACGACAACCAGCAGCAGCAGCAGGCCGGCCAGTTCTACGACTGTTGTGATAATTCGCTCAACAGCACCAATGTCATTGCCATCAAACACGACCACAAAGTCCACCCCGCCTGCGACGACGGTTGTGAAGAAATCATCCGGCAGTGTGCTGATGTCGGTCAAGAAGCTTCTGCCGGTCAAATGCGCCGTCGTGAAAGACGTACCAAGCACGGCGCCCACCCAGCGCAAGTTGGCACCACTCATTAGACGTCCACTACTCACACAGAGCAGTTACGGAGGCTTTAATGTTGTACCGGTCTTGCAGAAGAATACAAACGTACCGGTACCGGTGCTACAGCAGAGATGGAGACCACCAGAGATCAACATTGCGCCGCAGACTCCACCCACAAAGAGGTTCGTTAGCTGACCACATTTAGTACACATGCTATTGAACTGTTATTATTTTTGGTGTTCATTTTATTGTTTTTACCTCACTGACTTTGATCGCTTTGTTTGTTTTTATTTACTGTATTTCTTTTAGCCATCCGGCTGCCATGTTTCTATAAACTTGAGTTGAGTTGAGAATGTGTCAAACAATCAGTCAAAACGTGGATTTATATAGTGCCCCCTATTTAGCCCTTAAACACAACTGCACAGAGACGCCTGTTACAAGTACCATATGGGGCGTGAATTCTAGCATACACTTAACACTGCATCGGACCAACAGTAGAACGGACTAAGAGACTGCTAGTACAATCAAATACGGACCATACTTAACAGTGCATCAGGTTAACGGACTAGCCGACTGACTATTTACCCTAATGCTAGCCCTAACACTAGTGCGATAGCCTGTTAGACATATACATTGTTAAGTGTCACTGAATTAAAACAGTTTTGAAGGCATGTGTTGGTATATTTTAAAAAGCACATTTCATTCCATGTTTAGCCGCTGCATGAAGCGTCAGTGATGCCAGTAAACAAGTTGATTGATTGATCAATTGATGTACATGTAATGCCGATGTGTCTGCTGCAGTGCTGGTGTCTGGACTCAGAAGGTGTGTGGCATGGACTGTTCTGGTCGACTTGGCGTTCCTCCAACCCTCTACTGTGACATGTGCATGGCTCTGTTCCACCCGGAGTGTGTCGGGTTCAGCTACCTCGGTCGATATGTTGGGTTTCTCTGCCGGGTTAGCTTTTACATTATTGACTTGTTTTGCGTTTTGCTATCAGCGAATTCCGTTCTGCGAATCACTTTGATTCGATTCACTTAGTGAGTCGATTTGGTTCCTCAAAAAATCGGACCATTCAATTTGACCATAATTTGTTGGAGTCTGTGTACAAAGTTTGCCAACTCTGACTGTCTGTACTCTCCATGCTGGCGTCATGCACTTAGTATTATTTCATAATTCAATTAGAACCACCACTTGACCGACTACCTCAGCCGACATGAGCACATGTTGTCAGTATCGTCACAGTCACTTATCAGTATCATTTATACTGTTATCAGTTTATCAGTCTGCTCTACCATGGGACCTTTGCTGTAGCACAGCTGATAGTGTAGGAGAATGTAACCCCTGTTATGGTACCTTACAATGCTTCCCAGATCCTCTAGTTGGCTAGGGAGGGGGACAGTCCCGGGACACCCCTCACCAGTCACATTTTCCCACCTTGTTGCTGTTTTCATCTAGGCTATGTTATTATTATTATTATTATTATTGGTACTAATAGTAGTAGTAGTAGTTGTTGTTGTTGTTGTTGTTGTTGTAATGGTATTATCATGTTATCATGTTTTTAAACACTGTCTGCATCTCCATTTATCACTAGTTTGTTACCATACCTGTATTTAGGTCTTTTACTACAAGTGTGTTTACTAAGTTAGTGTTCAGTGTTCACCACTTCAACATTATTGACATCTTCATTCTCAGTGCCTTGACTCTCAGTGCCTTCTCATGCTGCCCCTGTACCAATAATAATTATTATTCTGTGCATATTGTTTTGTGAATGCTGTGGACCGCTGTGTGTTGTAGCCTTGTCGGCAGCTGACTGTTGAGCTACAGACGAGCAAATACGTTCTGAATACTCAGCTGCCACCTGTCAGCAGTGAGACAGACACATTGACTAGCAGTCATCAAGTAGCAACCGTCACTTCGGTGCAGACCACACACAGTCGGCCCACCCAGGCAATGACTACCAGTGAAGAGTCAGTCAGTAGGCCGTGTGGAGTTATATCATCATTAGTGACCAGCAGTCCTTTAATCAGTGGGTCAGCTGTGACCACTAAATCACCAGTAACCAGCATTGATGCATGCACGAGTAGTACGCAAGCATCATTGAGCACTAGCTGTGTGTCGGCGACACTGACTAGTCTTGTGTCTGAGACAAAGACTTCACGGATTTCGTCAAACGTTGCAGAACAAGGCACACAGGATGGCATACCTGATCGTTGCGTGCCGCAGACATCGGGCAAAGATTCAGACAGCCTGCCACACACTTCAGTAGAACAAGTGAAAGAGGCCGACGATCTGGCACTGAAGAGAGGTGATGTGATGAGTGCTGCTGATAGCAGAGTTGATGCAGATAAGCACACAGCTTCGGCAACAAATGACAGTAAAACTGTCACAGCAATGGATGAAGGCGCAGTACAGCGGCGGGCGTCATTAGAAAAAGAAAAAGAACCAGCAGCTGATGCAGTCACGTCTGCTGCCGATGATTCTGGCATACTTGTGTCATCAAAACAAGCAGAATTGACAGCAAAAGCTGACAAAGTGACAGCTGCCAGTGGCGCGGCTGTGGCTTGCAGTGACACCTCAACTGTCAGCAGCAAGTTGTCGACGACAGTGGACAGCTCTTGTCTGAAAGTCGCCAGTGATGAACGAACTGCACAGGTTCTGGAACAGACTGCACAAGAATCGGTGACAACTTCATCACTTAACAAAGATGATGAGTGTGATAAGAGTGATAGAGATCGTGCCATGTCGGGTGATGTAGGTCAGGAAAAGACAGCAGCCGAAACAAATGAAACCGAATCAAGTACCAGTGACGGCGATAAAGGTATTGGAAGCCAGAAAGAGGCTGGACCGGTGCAATCTGACAGTGCATCACATGTCAGAGATGATGTCAGCGATGGTGTGGAAGATACGACAACAAAGACGTCACTGGTAGAGCAGCAGTTGCGTCAGGTAATGACGCTGCCGGCAGACTTACGTTCACTTCTGAACCCGTCTCTGCCAATCTCACTCACACTGAAACACGATCAGCATCACGAGATTACCGTACCTGCTGCTAACATCTATCATTCAGCGTCAGGACTGCAGCTGCTACTGCCGGCAGACTCGCTGCCTCTAGACTACATTGATGGCAAACAGCTTGTGTGTACACTGGGACAGTCAGATGATGTGAGTCAGCTGCAGCAGATATCCATCAGCCTTACAGTTCACTAACAATGATATTGATAATGCTATTGTCGGACTATGTACTAAGAGGGGTGACACACACTCCAGAAACTTGTACGCGAAACTTTTTCAGGCGGCAGCAAAACTGCTCGATGGCTTGTAATAATAATAGTAATAGTGATCCCAATTATCATTATTGACAATGTGCTGTATAAATTTACACTTTACTTATTTGCTTACTTATCGTTCAATGGATGTGATAATGATGTGTTTTCGGTCTGGCGGCAAATGTTGACATCCGAATCAAATGATGCCAACTGCACTTGGAAAAAAATCACCAGGCTAAACCTACATTAATATGTACTAGTTTATCATTCTCAAACGAAATTATCATCTGATGTGTATATTATTCTGGCTAATATTAATGAATAGTTGTAAAGCTGAGCATTCTTATTATTTAATAAGGTAGTGTGGCATACTATTAGATTATATAACGGCAATCCGTTCATGTGAGAATAGTGAAATAACTGTCAGCAGTAATGTGTGATGTTATGGTTCAGTTATGCAGTAATGTAGTGTAGTGGTTAGCGCGTTGGCTTCGATCAATGTAATTAATCGACAGTGGGTCTGGTTAGTACTTGGATGGGTGACCGTCTGCGGGCTGGTAAACCATCTCGGTATGTAACAAGTCACCTAGGTCAACTCAGCCTTCCATCCCTCCCGAGCAGGTAAATCAAGTACCAGCCTGTCTGGCTGGGGTTAAGGCAGGGTGTGTTCACTTGTGTCGGGTGGAAGGTAACACTGTGATCCCATATGGCAAGTGACACTCCGTAGCTGTGTCACGGGGTTCCATTAACAGTTATACACTTCCTTTACCGTTACTTTTAATGTTTAAATGACTGCTGTAGAAGAGGTCAGTCACATAGCCAGTCTGTGCTATGCTATTTAGTGCTGACAATATGAATGCTTGAATAACTTAATTCGTAGATCGAACATGACACGTGTTTTGGAGATATTTGCTACTAAGTTGCAAAGTTGCGAACTTGTCCAAAATGTTGCCAATATTTTGATGTCTGTGACTTGCTGTGAACATGAATAGCATCACGAAATATTTGTGTCTTGATTTATTGTAATCAATGAACAATACTTTTCTTGAAGCATCTATTTTACATGTAACACAAGTGCGTAATTAGAAAAGAAGAGAACAGTTTTAAGTGTCACAATTGTCACACTTCAAGTGCAGACGGAATAACACGATACGATACGAAAAATTTAACGTGTGGTACAAAGTTACACTACCGATACGACCAGTCAACAGATAAAAACTAAAACAAGAAAAACAAGAAACAATAAAACTGATTAGCATGAAGTATGGAAAAACAGCGGCTACAGCTATCCACAGTCCACACACATGATAGCAAGCAACTACAGTAGCAAGAGTTTAGCAAATATACACACTATAACACATACATTCAGTGTACGAATACATTCATCTATCACAACTACGGCACTTTTTTACACAAAAATGTCGCCTTATATTACACCGTCCTGTCGTGTCATGATTCGTGCAAAAGCAGTAAAAGACAGCATAGGGTGGCAGTTACTGTACCATCTCAGAAGCAAGGGACCAGTTTTTCTTGACAGAGAGTATAGAAAAAATGGCTGGCATATAATACTATTTTGTTAAAAAATGGCATGGTGTATTTAAGCCATTGTTTTTGCTAAAGAGTACAGAAAATATAGACAAGTGGCTGGCACATAATACTATTTAAAATGTTAAAAATGGCGGGCTATATTTAAGCCACTGTTTTTGCTACAGAGGTACACTATCTGCAAAGACGAAATCTATAAATTCGAAATGTTTCTGACAACAAATTCACGAAACTGCATACTGCATATCTTATTGCAACAGGTTACATACAAATGCTAAGACATCAGCACTTAACTAATATAACAGACATGTATATCGACACTGCGTCATGACTCTGTGTTATGCCCAATATCCATTAGACACGTTTCGCTGTAGACGGGGAAGTTGCCAACTTGTTGTGGACTTGTTAGCGACACGACAAACTATCTTGACATGTCAACATAGTTCGCTAACATGTAATGGATTTGGGGAAAACTTGCTGCGGGGAAAATGCTTACTTGTCATTTATGTTTCAGACCTGTTAGCGACACAATGGGGGAGTCGCCAACTTGCTATGGAGAAACTAGTGTAATGGACGTCGGCTTATACAAAGCACAGACATGGAATCTTATGTGGCAACTGAAGACGGAGTTTTTGGCATTCTGATGCTGGACTTTCCCACTCGTTTATCTACAACAATTGCACAATGCACAACGTTCAACATCAGTGAAGACAACCACATATAAATGTCCTCGCGTTATTTACAATCTACAAACCACCTTGTCTGGCTATGCAAGTAAGAAAGTAAGTAAGTAAAAAAGAAGACTATTAAAGTGTCCAAAAATGACAACTGTCACTGTGCAGGCATTACAAAAGTTGCAGAAGGCGCAGACGTGACATGCAAACACATTGGTTTATCATGTTTAGCAGCAGATGCTGGCAGCTGGATATATAAACACTGATTACATAAAATTTAAAATAAAATAGAATACACAAAGAGCACTAAGAGTCAATAAAATCACAAAAATGTTTGGACAGACTGCGGCAAGTACAGGTAGCAGCAACAGGGAAGGCCCGATTGCCTTAGTCAGCCATGCATACCAAGTGATCCCAAAAAGTAAGCAGTAAATGAATTTTGAAAACCGGTTAATATTTGATGCAGTTACGACAAATGCGCTTGCTTACTTTTTGGACCATACTGGATGTAGGTATGCCAACCAAAAGTACAAGTTATGCATTCACCATAATGGTTTCGAAAACTCGCCCCATCTCCACCAGTCAGCCAAATCGAACAAAAATTATTGTAGAATAATTTAAGTGTTCCCTGACAATATTGAAAAAGTATCATATCTTGAAATTTCAGTGTGGTGTCAGTATACGAGTAGACGTGTTGTTCAAGTGTACACATCTGACAACATGCCATGTCTCAGTGTTATTGAGAACTGAATAAAAATTGCCGAAAAATATTTTTAAAGCAACAGTTACATTGAGGCGTGAATGTTTTTCAACGAATTAATGCACCTATCTACGTTAGGTTGATGCAATGCTGTAGAATCTGTACAACGTGTGTACTTACGTTCCTGGGAGAAGGTCATGAGTGCCAATCGCTGGAACTGCAGCACGATGTCTCCTTGTCCGTGAATCACGTGCTCAGGACCAGTTTCTGAAATAACGCATTATATATAAACTTTCAAACATACAAACAGCAGACAGAAAAAAAGAACATAACACACAACATTAAACATAGGCCTACACATTAAAAATAGGTTAAAACCAATTAAAAAGCTAAAAGAAGAAAAAATAATTAAAAGCTAAAAAAGTTGATATGATGGTCTTAAACCTTCCCAGCCATAGCCGGTACTCATTTACCGACCCCGGAAGGATGGACGGTGAGTAAACCCCGGCCCACGGTGCAAAGAGCAATTGGCCCACGGTTGCTGGCCTGCGGCCAGCAGGACTCGAACCCCGACCTCACGATCATTAGTCGACCATGCTAACCACTAGGCTATCTATCACATGTAGTATGTGTAATGTAAAGTAGACAGGGGTGAAGGAAGAAATCAGATTACCAGGCTCGTTCATCTGTCGTGATTTCTTTAGTTTGACGCAAGCTTCAATGAGTCGATCCATCAGTACTGCCTATCAGTACCATACATACATCACTAGCTCACAAATATGCACACACATAATAAACCAGTAGATCAAACAATGTAATCTCTCTCCTGAGCATGTCACATATTCTGCCACCTCCACGAGTTTATGCCATGTCGATCTACCGTATCCAAGGCACGCTGCCTTTGATGCTGTCGCCAGGCCAAAATTGAGCAGATGCAGATCGTTCTCAACCAGGTATGCCTCGGTCTACCAGTTCTGCATCGCCAGTCTTGGGAGGACCCCAAATGCAGGTCTGAAGAGCTCGAGAATGGGCTTGACTGGTGTCGGCATGACAAAGATGGCCAAAGAAAGACTAGCGGATAGTACGAGTGGCTGATCCGTATGAGACCAAACCACGTCATTAGAGACAAAATCAGTCAAGTGGAAATGGAGAATATGTCTGAGGCACCGATGGTCTAAATTAAACCACAATTTATAGGCTGGTTAACTTGTGAGGGCAGAAGAAATTAGATTCATATGTATCCCAGTCCGGGTAAAATTTTGTTAGTTTATGGTGGTGTATAAATCTTCCGATTGTGCCAGAGAGTGGCTATGCCGAGTTCACTGTATATGCTAAAGAAAGAAAGTGTATAAGTGCACATGCTGAGACTAATTTCTTGGACAGGTCAAGAGACTAGTCTTTAGGTGGGTGAATATGCTGCATTGACTCCCACAGATATAAATCATGCTCTTGCCACCACAATATCATACTAAAGTAAACAGGGTGTAGCAAAATTATCCACTGTACAAGGTGTACAACTTGATCACATTAAGTTAGCACAAAATCACCATTCTGCATAAAACAAAAGTCTGAAACAGACCTCACGAGAGAATATCTGAAACACTTGTGTGTCGGTGGATTTTTCCTTCCCCTTGACTGCAGAGACGGGGAACTGCAGATAGAGGCAAGGCAAGCACTCCGCGGCATTCTGTTCATTATTGGTTTCAGCTCTCTCCCAGCACAGGTGACGATATGGCAAGCCAATCAGCATCACCTACAGCACACAGATTACAATGTAGTGCATCTTAATGATCAATCAATCAATCAATCAAATTATTGTAATGTGGTCTAAGCAGCAAACAGCTACTTCAAGGACCACAGACAGAAAACAGTTTGCAGTCTGCACAGCTAAACGGTAAGACCAGGATAGGACAGACGAAGTAAGTGCATTTTAGTCGTTGCTTAAATGTCAGCAGAGACGGTAAGGAGATAATGTGTGAAGGTAAATCGTTCCACATACATGCACCAGCAACAGGAAAGGCGCTACGTCCAACAGTAGAAAGTCTGACGGCAGGAACAGACAGACTATCGGTGGTATCCATTGGTTAAAAGCTTACTCAGTAAGAGAAGAAAGTTGAGGTGTGCAGGTAGATTGTCGGAAGCTAATGTGCTGGCTGAACGGATTAATCATCTTATTGGCCAATACCAGAGTAACTCCTTGGCTCGGCTCACTGACGCCACTCCCCAGCAGTTATGGGCTGCTGTGCGGCCAATGAGGAGTAAAGGTGTAGATTTCCTGGGTGGTCTTCTTAAAAACGCTGATTCTGCTAACAAATACTTTGCCAGTATTGCTACTAATATCAGTTACTCTATTGATAATGTGTTGAAATATAAGGCTCCAGATATTTCATTACACCTTGTTGAAGAGTATATTAGTTGTTATGAAGTTGAACGATTGCTGCGTCTGCAGAAAAACACCTCTCCTGGTTGTGATTTACTCCCTAATTGGCTAATGCGCTCTTGTTCGTTTGAGTTGGCATCCCTGGTCGCCCATATCTACAACTGCTCAATTCACAGCGGCATTGTACCTATTTCATGGCATACTGCCATTGTTACTCCTGTTCCTAAGGTCTCAGCACTTGCTTCCCTGAATGATTACCGACCCATCTCTGTTACTCCCATCCTCTCCAGAATAGCTGAAAAGTTTATAGTTAAACACTTCATTAGACCAGCCATACCCCGAGATGCCATTCTTGATCAGTTTGCTTTTAAGCCCTCAGGGAGCACTACTTGTGCACTTGTAGGTCTTCAGCATCATGTCACATATGAAGTGGGCTGATACTAACTGTATGGTCATCAATTTTAGAGACTAATAATTCTTATGTCAGATACCTTATTATCGACTTTAGCAAGGCATTTGATATTACTGATCATTCAGTATTGCTTTCTAAGTTTTGTAGCTTTGGCTTACCAGCTAATATACTAAACTGGATAATTGATTTTCTAACTAACCGTCAGCAGGTCTGCAAGCTTGGTTCTTTGCTTTCTGGCCCAGTTAGTATAAATAGAGGTATCATTCAGGGTTCTGGGATTGGGCCTATTCTCTATATGCATGAAAAGCGATTTAAAAGCCATTTGTACTGATAATGTTTTGATAAAATATGCTGATGACGCTAACTTACTCGTCCCTGAAAGGTCGGAAGTAGATATTACTGATGAGTTTGAACACATTGAGAAGTGGGCTGATACTAACTGTATGGTCATCAATTTTGCTAAGACCAACGAGTAGGGACCTGCGAATTGGCCGTTTGCGTTCGAATCGAATCTCGAATCGAATGGGCTATAATATATGCTTCCTAAAGCCTCGTCCACACTGGCGACTATAGAAGCCGTTTTCGTTTCGACGACTATAGTCGCCGGGAACGGCAACTACAATCGCCGAAAACGGCGACAAACTGTCGCCGTTTCGGGCGTACTATAGTAGCCGTTTTCAGCGACTATAGTCGCCGTTTTAGTCGCTGAAATCGGTGAGTATAGTCGCCGAAAACGGCGACTATTTTTGGCGATATAGTCGCCGTTTTCGGCGACTAAAACGGCGACTATATTCGCTGAAAACGTGCAGCGTGTAGAGTTGCCCAGTGTGGACGAGGATGTTCCACGACGGTCCGATGGAATACGAATCGAATCGGGCCGGCGTTCAGTAATCAATAGTAATTAATTAGAAATAAAATAAAAGATATGTGCAGAACTACAGATGTTTTATTCCACTCCTCAAACATATTAAACAAATGATGATGAAATGACAATAGGCCTACTGGCGTATGATCACTCAATCTCATAGAGCTAGCAAGTCTACAGGGTGGGCCAAAAAAGTAAGCCTGATAATTTTTGTAATAACATTGTTTACTGCCAGCCAATTTTCATATTTTTTGGCACAAATGCACTATAGGAAATTAGCAACTCGACGAT
>Ga0209681_1000473_pt1 | contig 10474 bp, 9 predicted proteins | sample WorMetLIZISLAND2_3_FD_187416 | JGI IMG/M metagenome (GOLD analysis project Ga0209681, IMG submission 187416) | Marine gutless worms symbiont microbial communities from Max Planck institute for Marine Microbiology, Germany - Olavius clavatus LIZARD... ... | reverse complement strand
CTCTGCACAATCTTACCTTCGAGGATGCTATAGAGCTGGCCATGGACAAGCCGCTGTGGAGACTATTGGTAGCAAGCGGAGCTACGCACTGACATGGTGCATGCCGAATAATGATGATGATGATGACAGATATACAGGGTGGGCCAAAAACTGGACCATTTTTGAATGTTGATAACTTTACAATGGTTAGTGGTAGAAAGGTGTGTCAAATGTCAAAAGTTTGCAAATTTTGTCTTGAAAAAAGTGTGAAACTTACATAACAGTGTGTTTAAATATTCCTTACCTAATTTGCATAAATATTCACTATCCCTGAAATTATGCTGACAATAACGCATATTTTAACGAATTTTCACTTGACGCACAATGAAACAACAGCGATCGTTTACACTCATGGCTAGTCACTCTATTTGACAGCATTGTGGTCATCATCATCATCATCATCATCATCATCATCATCATCATCATCATCATCATCATCATCATCATCATCATCGTCATCATCATCATCATCATCATCATTATCAATCAATCAATCAATCTTTATTTGAATCAGGTAATAAAAACCCATATTATCTAGGCCTAAAAGAAAGTAAAATAGAAAGAAAATATATATAAAAACATGCAAATGCAAAGAAACCACAGACACATTAATCACTTACCCGGTAAACATTATCACGCGAGTAGATTGGTTCTCCGCGGATGGATCCAAACACGGGAGCATTACGTGGGTAGATCGCCTCAAATTTTAGCAGATGTCGTCTCAGTGCATAACTGTGAACCACAGTTTACACAGACTTCACTGCACTGATAGGAGTGACATACACACAAGAATCTGTCACCAGAAACTTGTACCAGCAAATTGCACAACTTTCTTGTATCAAAATCGAGCGGTTTGGTTTCCTGATCTTTACGCTTTGTGTAAGACAAATCTATTCTGCCGGACTTAGAGCATCCCCATTTAAAGGGGAACTAAACCCTGAAAACAAAATGGCCTAAAATTGAAGTATATACTTAATAAACTTTAGTGGCGTTAACGAAAGTGATGAAAGATTTCACATAAAGGAGACGTTTAGAGATAAAATGTGCACGACAACGGTGGTGCCATCTGACGGTCTTGGACTACACTAAACAGTGTTGTTTATTTTGTTATCTATGTTATTGTTTACCGAATTGGACTGGTGAAATTCCGCTCTAATATTTATAGTTCATTACTTCTGTGCAGATGGGTGTCGAAATTTGTCACGCCGTAATGCTTTGTCTTTTTTTTTGTTTTCCTAACGACGCAGACAGGTTTATTTTCGTCGATGTAAACAAGACACACCCCATAGATGACCGCGATAAAATAGTTCTATTTTTAGCGTAATTTGTCAGTAAGTAAAATGACTCAGAAATTTGAAAATTTCTTCTAAACCACGCAATATTAGAATATTTGAGGGTTAGATTTATTAATTAGGGTACAAAAGGAATTGTTTAAGTCCAACTTAATGTTAGGGTTTACTTCCCCTTTAACTTTGTAATGCACCATCGGTCTAATAATGTGTGTGAGTGAGTAGTTTCTTAACGGCACATCAGCATATAAAAGGCCATTCAGCGTTTGAGCAAAAACCACTATGTACAGAATCGTTTTTTTTACAAAATAGGTAAAAAATAACTGGTAAAATCAAGGGCACAAGTCACATTGCTTGTTTTTTCCTGCGTTTGGCTGTGCTGCCATATGACAAAATAAAGTGCGTATAATAATGTTAGCATGCAATGACTATCAGCTGAATACTCACAGCGGGTGATTTTTGTATTCACCGATAGTTGCCGGCAACGACTTTCGCAGTAACTGAGCTAAATACAAACAACATACAACATTGTCAACATAGTCATCAACATTATCATTATCATGCACTGCTAGATCAGGAACTGATCTCATATCGCTACTCATCTTGTTCTTGTTCTTATTGGGGCGACCCTCTCCAAAAAAGCTTAAGGCTCTGTCATTTCAAATCAGATCGGGATGAAATTCGACAGGATTGTTCTTCAACTAGAAATGCATAGAATGACATGTCGAGGAGGGATAGAAGGCTGAGTTGGGTTGTGTATAAGTAAGTAAGTAATTACGAATATTTCTAGACAGCGCAGTTAATACAGTTCACACTGTCCAAACAGAAATGTCGCAATTCACTGACACCGTGTGTACCTGTTATGTGTTGATTTTCCGAGTGATCCATCTCAACGTTCTTGAGAGCGTACGGCTGGAGCGCGTCCTTCCACCACGACTCATTTAGTCTCAGACGACGAGCGCACATCAGCCAGTGACCAGCGTACTTCTTCGTCACGTCTTTCACGCAACCATCTGTAGCATCAATCAATCAATCAATCAATCAATCCATCTTTATTTCAGCCCATATAACAACTGCAACACAGAAACAATAAAAAAGTAAAAGCAAAAAAGTAAAAGTATCACTCAGTCACATCAAATGCAGACATACAAAATGTTGTACAATGCCGTTACCACGTTGAAAATCATTTCTACATTTATCAACGAGACTGTCAAATTTATACAGATTCAACTCAGTTAACATAGCGGTAACACTGAAAGATTTACTGTATCTAAAAAAAACTTTAATACATTTCACATACCCTGACCTAACCTTATCAAGTGCGCCAGCTGTGAAATTGTTCCACAAGGCCACATCATAAAAACACAAGCAAAAACTTTTAAACAGCCAAACTTTCACCGCCACAGAACAAGAGTAAAAACGCCTTGCCAACATGTTACATCGATAGAATATATTTATACGTATACACAAAGATTACTAGTGGTGTTAGGTCAGCAAAGATCAATTTTTCACCATTACAAAATTTCTAACTTCACCGTTACACATTGTCAGTACAGTAGCGTTCTTCTGACTACGTATAACGGAGAAGTTGGAAATTTTATAATGGCGAAAAATTGATATTTGCTGTTTCATATCTCCATATTTGGTTTCCGTCGTCAACTCAAAACTTTTCTCTATAAATTAGCCTTCGATCCTTTCTAGCACCCCAGCCACCCACCCCAGCACCTCAGATTCGGTGGTTTTCCTCCGACATTGCACACTCTAAAAATTTATTTACTTACTTACTTAGTTACTTACTTACTAACGGCAATGTCACCATTACACAGTTTTTCTACAAACAGAACAGCTTTTTTACATAAATTAATTAAATACAACAGTTACTAACTTGAAGCTATTTAACCAAACCTAAACTGTAACATAAACTTGTTCACAACAAAACAGAAGTCACAAGAAGTATGCAACGTTACCGTTATCAACTGCTAGCACATACGACATCGGCCTTGTAGCAAGAACTTCCGCTTCATCCGGCTGATTAACTAACGGAACAGCCGTGTTTACATCTACAGACCAATCAGACACAAGAACCACAGCTACATCATGGGCTGATGTGTAACTAACGGAACAGCCGTGTTTACATCTGAAGACCAATCAGACACAAGAACCACAGCTTCATCATGGGCTGATTAACTAACGAAACAGCCGTGTTTACATTCTACAGACCAATCAGACACAAGAACATCATCAAATGGTGGAGGCATCAGCAGTAGTATAGTATAAACCAAATCTGTGTAAGAAAACAAGATATGGTCGAGATTTAATTCCATATTGCATAGCCAAAAAGTATTAGACGTGCTTGTTTTATGTATTGCTATTCTATGTCTTGAATGTTTTCACTGTTATGTAATTATTATTGACTGTTTGTTAACTTTGATATCTTGTACTTTTCAACCGATGGTTGCATTAATAAATCACTTACTTACTTACTCACTTACAGTAATAGCATTAGGGATTTTGTTTAATGATAGTGCGCTATATAAATGTTCAATTAATAATAATAAAATAATAATAATAGCAGTAGTAAGTAGTATTGTGCAAAAACTATATGTTGCTCTTGTATATCTTTGTAAAAAATTACCAAGTCTGTGGCTTGTATTAAATGTTAATTAAGTGAATAATTATACAAACAGACAGCACTGCTTACAGATCCACTTTTCTTCATTCTCCAGGTACACTTCTGCCCACCAGTCACAGGCTGCAATAAACGGATCAAGTGAGAACAAGTGAATTAAAATAACTAAACTAATTTCTATGATGAATTTTAGTGCCACAAGGCTAATATGCACCATAGCAAGCATAAAAATTTGTTCAGGTGCAATTTAAACAAACAGTCACAAAGTGCAACGATCTCAATGCCAAAACAAGTACTTAAGTTTTTAGTATCCATTTAAACTGTTCACAGCTGATTTCTGTTACGACCAGCTGGAAGACTGTTCCACAGCTTTGGGCCGGAGCCGCAAAACATAAAGCCCCAAAGTTGCTGTCTTCGAGTCGACAGAACACAGTTGATGATGACATTCTAGGGTTAGGGATAGGGTTAAGGTTAGGGTCAGGGTCAGGGTGTGGATAGTGTGGTATATGGATGCACAGACGGCAGCGAGGTTCTGAATAGTGGACCTTCGGAATTGCGGACCTTCAGAATAGTGGACCTGAATCCTAGGGTCAGGGTTACAGTTGGTTTTAGGGTTAGCAGTCCGTTAGCCTGAAAGTCCAATGCATTTTTAAGTGTGGCCCGTTCATTAGCACCATGGAAATATGGAATTCCTTACCGCCTCACATTCCGCAGTCTCAAACACTCTCTTCATTTAGACGTCATTTAAAGACCCACTACTTTCAGTCAGCCTACCCTAGCACCCTAGCACCCATCCCCAATGCGCCCTGATTCTCTTCCGAGACTTTGGCGCTATATAAATCACTTACTTGCTTACTTACTTACACCGTGTTCCAAAAAAAACCAAGCCTCCAAACTTTGGCAGTAACTTTGTCAAGTCTTAACCGATTTTGAAAATTCTTTCACTGACAGACTCAGCAAGAAATTTGCTATACAGCACTGTAGACATTCCACCACACCTAACGTATGTCGCTACACTACCTTGTGAAACATGAATGACCGAAAAACCGTTTTGTTGGTTTTTCGGTCATTCATGTTTCACAAGGTAGTGTAGCGACATACGTTAGGTGTGGTGGACTGTCTGCAGAGCACTTACGGCAAATTTCCGGCTGAGTCTGTCAGTGAAAAAATTTTTAAAATCGGTTAAGACTTGACAAAGTTACTGCCAAAGTTTGGAGGCTTGTTTTTTTGGGGGAACACGGTGTATTTACTAAATTAACAACGCTGCTGATTCTGCTGTTATTACCAGAGTTGAGCCGCAGTTCGTTGGAGAACTTGTCTAGCTCTTTGATGCGTAGAAGCTCGTTCCTCTGAGATGACAGTTCCAGTGAAGACACGCTGTGTGCGGAGGCAGTGCGACACATCGACATCCCCCAGTCATCACACTCATCATCAATGCTGGTAATACATCACACAGATCACAATGACATCCCCCAGTTGTCACATTCATCATCAATGCTGGAAATACATCACAATGATTACATTGACATCCCCCAGTTGTCACAGTCATCATAAACAATATCATATCATCATAGCATATCATCCAGATTTGCTATGGCACCCCCATCCGTAGCTCAGAGGCGCCATACAAAGTAAAATATAGGTTAAATAGTACAACTAACAGATGATAATTATGGTTATAAAATGCAATGTTAAAATAGTGAGTTTCTAGTTTGGATAAAAAATTGCTATAACTATAGGAGTCACGAACATTGTCTGGTAAAGATATACTATGAACATATTACATAATACACTATGTAGACAATCATTTATCTCTACGTCCATCAGGCTGCTTTCACATTGACAGAAGTATGAGTCCAAGTATGAGCAGAGTGTTCAAAGTTACAGATACGATACCAGCACAAACAATTAATAATAATAAGAATAATAATACAATAATTTATAATGCGAAACATGATAAAGGGAAACAGCAGACAAAGAACTTGCCTCATCCTGGGTACTTTGTGTCTTGCATTCTTCACAGAACTACTCGGTTCCACGGGATGCTTGGTTCGATGTTCCACGGATCGTTGTCCATTATCGTCGCTGTCCTCACTGACCGATAACTCGGCATAGTTCACTCTCTGACTGCACTGCCGCTTCCTTGCAGTTAGCTCACCGAGATCACTGTAACTACCACGGCCACTGCCACCATCGTAATCTTCATAATCCTCATCATCATCGTCATCATCATCAATCCAAATCACCTGCAACGGGTCTGTCTCGATGTTCTCAATAGATGTGGATTTATTGGCACTGGCAGCTAAATTTGCAGAAACGTTAACATTTGGCTCATCATTGCTTAGCTGGCTTGCATCTACACTGAGAGATTTTGATTTACACGAGTTTGCTAAACTTGTAACATTGGACATATCTGTGTTTGATCCACTTTCATTTGTAACATCAGAAACGTCCATCTTTGGTCCGACGTCATATGTAACATCGGACACATCCGTCTTTGATCTGCTGTCATTTGCAACAGCGCAGACTTCTGTCTGTGATTTGTCATCATTTGTAACAATGGACATGTTCATCTTTAGTCCGTCATCATTCGTAACACCGGACAAATCCGTCTTTGAGCTGCTGTCATTTGCAACATCGGACACATCTGTCTGTGATTTGCCACCATTTGGAACAGTGGACATATCTGTCTTTGAATCATCGTCATTTATAACAATGGACAAATCCATGTTTGAACTGATGCCATTTGTAACAGTGGACACATCTGTCTGTGATTTGCCATCATTTGGAACAATGGACACGTCCATCTTTGATCCATTGTCATTAATAACACAGGACAAATCTGTCATTGATCTGCTGTCATCTGTAACTGCACACACGTGCGTCATTGAACTGGTGTCATTTGTGACAGTAGACACTTCTATCATTGACCCATCATCATCAGTAACGCCGGACACATCTGTCTTTGTAATAGCACAGACATCCATCTTCGATCCTCTGTCATCTGTAATACTGGAAACGTCCATCTTTGGTTGGTTGGTGACAAGCGATTCTAATTTTGACTGCACGTCATTCGACATGACATTATGGACCAACTTTGACTTACTGTCATCCATGGTTACAGACAAGTTCATCTTTGTCTTGCTGTCACTGGACATGACCGAGGACTCCACTGCAGACGTGACAGACAAGTCTGTTAGAGACTGTTTCTCATCTAAAGTGACGCACAAGTCAATTGTTGACTGTGTGTCACTGTCATAAGCTGCAGTAGCATTATCATCATCATCATCATCATCTTTATCAGCAGCAGCAGCAACACAACTATCATCCACTATCACAGATACATCCATCTTGTTCTTCGGAGAAACCGAGGAATTAAAACAGTTCAGGTTATCATCTGGTGCAACAACCGCACTCTCATCCTTGGCCAAAGCAAAGTCCATAGATGACTTAGTGGCCGTCAGAGGCAACTCCATTCCAGACACGGTGTCATCTGAAGCTCCATCATTTACCGTGTCCACCTTTGACTGGCTGTCCTTTGATGTGACGGGCTGATTTTCACGGGAAGTGAAGGATAAATCCGTGACTGCAGACTCCATTTTTGACGAGCTGTCACTCTGTATGACAGAAGAGCCAATCTCAGGCTGGATGTCATTAGGAATGACAGGAGAGTTTATGACTGTCACAGCGTCATTCTGTATGACAGGCAACTCATCTATAGGCTGGACGTCATTAGCAATGACACCAGAGTTTACGACCGTCATAGCGTCATTCTGTGTGACGGGCAACTCAACTACAGGCCAGATGTCATCAGCAATGGCGGGAGACTTTGCATCGGTCAAAGTGTCATCGGAAGTGACCGAGACGTCACCGATACACTGAACGTCATTAGCATTTACAGGAGACTTTATGACTGTCCGAGGGTCATTCTTTGTGTCAGATAAGTCACTTAGAGACTGGCCATCGTCAGCAGTGACGGGCGAGTTTATGACAGTGTCATTAGAAGTGACAGAGGCATCACTCACAGGCTGGACGTCATCAACAATGGCGGCAGACTTGCCATTTGTCACAGCGTCATCAGAAGTGACACAGGCGTCACTCAGAGGCTGGACATCATCGAAAATGACGGCGCACTTGACATTTGTCACATCGTCATTAGAAGTGACAGAGGCGTCACTCACAGGCCGGACGTCATCGACAATGACGCACGATTTGATATTTGTCACAGTATTGAGGAGAGTCTCTTCACCATTTTGACTGACATTCAAGTCAGCCTGCGACTGACTACTACTAATAACAGTGGTAGTAATATGAAAAGAATCCATCAGTGACTGGACATCAGTCGGAGTGATAGTTACATCCTCACAGGACCCTAACTCCGACCGGTGGAAATCCAGTGTGTCGGATGCACTGTCGCTCAGTGTAAAAACGGAATTGATCTTTAATAGGCCGACACCTGGACTGACAGAAGCATCGACGGCGACAAACTCACTATCGGTCAAAGTAAAACATGAATCTATCTTCAGCCCACACTCACTGTCACCCAGGCTGTGTGAGCTATTGCGAGTAGGCCTGAGAGATGACTGTGTTACTGCCTGGTTGTCATCAGAAGTGCTGCATGATGCCGTGTTCGATGGATTGTCATATAGCCTTGCATCAGAGTCCATCGTTGGTGGCAAATTGTGAGACTGTGAGACAGATGTGTCCACCTGAAGGACAGATGAATTCATCACTGGAGGCAAGTTGTGACTCTTAGATGCAGAAAAGTCCGTCGTTGGTGGCAAATTGTGAGACTGCGAGACAGAAGTGTCCAGCTGACGCACAGAAGACTCCACCGCTGGAGGCAAGTCGCGACTCTCCGAGGCAGAAAAGTCCATCCCTGTTAACAGGGCATGAGGCGGAGAACCAGAAGTGTCCACACCCGACTGCTGGCCATTTGCGTTGACAGCGGAATCAATTTTTGCCTCTACATCAACCGAAGTTGTGCACGGCTCCATTCTCAGCAAGCTATCACTCTCAGTAACAGAATAAACTACCTGTAACTGACCAACACAGAGATCTGTCTTATAGGACACGTCACTCGCAGTGACGGAATTGTCTATCTTTAACGAGCTGTGATTCTGTATGACAAAAGTGTCACTCTCTGGCTGCCTGTTAGTGGGCATTACGGACAAGTTATCGTTGTCTGGTGTGACAGAGGTTACTGTCTTCAACGAGCCGTCATTCTCTGTATCAAAACAGTCTATCTGGGGCTTCCTGTCATAAGATATTACGGACGATTCACTTAAATACCGACTGTCATCTGGTGTAATAGGGGTCTTTGTCAAGACGTCATTCTCTATGACAGAAGATGCTGTCACTGGCTTCCTGTCATTAGGTATGACAGACAATTCTTTCAAAGACCGACTGTCATCTGGAGCGACAGAGGTGACTGTACTTGACGAAATGACGTAGGAACTCATTTGAGTATTCTGAATGACAGCAGTATCGGTCTTTGCCACAGAGTCATTCCTTGTAACGTAAGAGTCAATCTTAGGCTGAAATGACACTACTGACAACTCTCTCTTTGCCTGCATGTCACTCAGAGTGAAGGATGTCGCCCGGGAATTTCCGGAGTCAGCGACTGAGTGTATAACCGGGCTGTTTGTGACGGGCATTGCCCGGGGATTTTCGGAGTCTGCAACTGAGTGAATAACCGGGCTGTTTGTCGTACTCTCAGACTGCTTCGTACTCATTCTGCCACCGGCATCACTTGCCATGTTTCCCAAGCTCCGAGTGAGAGTCACAGCTTGTGGCAATTTCTACAAACATATAAACACTCCAGTTAAAGGCCAACTATAGTGATTTTTTTTATTTCGTATTATGAAGCAGTTACGTTAGTTTATTTATAATTCGCATGTTGATCTTCTGAAATAAATTTATTAATGAACAAAAAAGACATTTTTATGCAGCCATAATTTTGTGCTATAAATAGAACACAAACCCGAAATATTTGTAGACTCGTTTTATACATTTCCGTATTTTCCTAAGTGGTTTTTCGACGATTTTCGTCGGCAGTCGTCGCACCTTTACACAACTAACTAAATTGACAGTGAGCTAGGTTTATATACAACACACCGTGGACACTTCAACAAACTGTATTGCACCAGATGAGCAGAAATCTTACAATTATAAAAACCGTAAAACAAAACACGGCCACGCCCACCGGCGATGACTCCACTTGGACTCCAAAAGGTGGTACTCAGCAGTTTCGGGTTAAAAATCAAAAACAGAATTTAACGCCAACATTTTGTGCTGGTACCGTGCATACAGACAGGTGTCAATGTGGTGTTCTAAGTAGGCTAGCCTTCTCAGCAACAACAATTTTCGCTACAGTTGGCCTTTAACATAGCAAGGTCTGGTAACCACTCATTTCAGTTAAGTTAGTTTCAGTGTAAATAAGTGATTGTATATTTGTATTACTTTGTATTACCTTTTAATATACAGACACATAAATTAGTCTGTGACAGTGTGACAA
>Ga0209681_1000472_pt1 | contig 10478 bp, 7 predicted proteins | sample WorMetLIZISLAND2_3_FD_187416 | JGI IMG/M metagenome (GOLD analysis project Ga0209681, IMG submission 187416) | Marine gutless worms symbiont microbial communities from Max Planck institute for Marine Microbiology, Germany - Olavius clavatus LIZARD... ... | reverse complement strand
ATATGTGTCAAAAATCGTAAATTTTGGTAGATGCATTAATTTGTTACAAGCAAAAATGTAAAGTGGCGTCGTTTAATTTGGCCCACCCTATGAGATGGATTTATGCTACCACGTTTGGTGACAAACAGTTCTTTTGTCCAAGAACCGAGACTGGATGTGGCCCGCCCGCTACGGTATGACAAAATACAGCCCTGGACACAAGACAGGCGTGCAGACTGTTAAATATACAGTAATAAATAATTATTCTTCCTCCAGTATGTTTTACATGTTACTATTTACTAAATACATGTAGGCTACGTCTCATTTTGTTAGCGACTAACGTTGAACTACGCTGACACGAAGAAGCGTTAACAGTTCGCTAGCTGTGTCAAGTCCTCCGTGTAGTGTATCAGCATCGTATTTTTTGCATGTCGTAGATGCCAAACCAGTCAAGTTGGCCTGGCAGCGTGCTATGTTACGAAAGTTTTAACTTAGTAAGTAGGACTATACGATGCGTATAGTACTACTTACTTAAAACTTTCGTAACATAGCACGCTGCCAGGCCAACTTGACTGGTTTGGCATCTACGACATCCGGTGTGATCTTTTTTGTTCTAAATTGTGTTATTCACTGTCTGCATATTATGTATGCAAAGTTGTCCTAAGTAACTCGGCAACTGCGGTGTCCAGTCGTTGTCTGTGTCCATTGTTTAACCAGTGCCATGGCTGGCATTAAACCAGCCATACACAACGAGCTGGGAGGCCCGACTGGTCCTCAGTGGTCATCGACGACGGTCAGTCAAGTAATGTACACATTTAACAGTACTTGGTCAGTTAGTCAAGGCAGGCGCCCAGCTAGATAACATGACTGGCAACAGAAGATACTGAAGTACGGGTGTCGACACATGTTTCCCTCTAGGATCAGCTCACAGTTGGCGTACCACGGCTTGTCGACGCAGTCCTCCGGAATACCTCTCCCTGTCCGCACACAGCACGTCTGCCGTCATTAGCCTATTGTTTCAACTTTCAACCGATTAAACCACTGAAACAATGAGAAATTACCAGCTGGTTAAAATTGTGCTACGTTTTCTAAGTTTTCAGATATTATTAGGTCACTTCATTTTTCCAATGCTCATCATTATCAGTAGGCCCTAATGTCCATCATGAGCACATTTAAGGTCTCCATCCCGAAATCGGTCACTGGCAGCATTTTGTTTTCAACACTGGATACCTCGAGCGTAAACTGAAAAAGCGTACATGTGTGTACTGTGTTCATTTGTATATAGTAGAGGACAGTACAAAATATTCCTGTAGGCCAGGGATTTCCAATCTGGAGCACATATACACACCGAGGGATACATTACCATTTTCAGGGAAGTTTACATAATAGCATAAAAAGGTTGTTCATAAGCCATGTTCAAACTTCAAGAAGTCCGATTTTGCGTTGATACACGACCTAGCCTCTAGTCAGTAGTCAGTCACAATTTCACAAATCAAGTCACTGACAAAACGCTGCTTAAGATCTCTGTGTCCTCACTTCACCAGATGCTTAAGGGATGGGATTCATTTTTCGCGAATGCAGCCGGATTTATTTAAAGTTACTTTGTTAATTTAGTCACAAATGAAAAAAGAAGATAAAAACAATAATTATTCAGCACAGACCACATAAGTACATCAACTGAACTTTATAGACACTTCAGTTTATATACTTCATCTAAGTGATTAGTTGTTTCCGTGTGGATTTAAGGCAGATTATTTGAAACTGGTAAAGTTAAAGTAAAATAATGCATTATGATCAATTTCTACGACATTTTAAAAACCTAAAATCCAAAACTCTTCTAAAACTGGGCCTGAGCCAAATTTGGCCAGATTTGGAGTCGAACTTCTGTACTTTTATCAGCTATAGTGTGGATACAGGTTGAGTGAGCAGAAATACTTTAGCATGAAAGTGTAGTGAACTCGTCAATGAAGCAGGGAATACCTTGTTTAGATTGGTTTAAATTCGATGAAATTATCGTCAAAGTTGACGATAATTTCATCGAATTTAAACCAATCTAAACAAGGTATTCCCTGCTTCATTGACGAGTTCACTCAAAGACTAGTCTGCCTGACCTGTCACGGAGACGTTGAGCGGTGCAGAAGAGACTGACTCATGGTCGCGTGTCGCCACACACACGTAGTCACCGGCGTCTGCCGACGTCAAGTCAGTCAGCGTCAGCGTTGATCTGCCACTTGTCTCACGTAACCGCCCGTCATCGTCCTGCCCCAGCTGTTCGCCGTCCTTCATCCATGCCAGCTGGACGTCACCGTGACTGTCGGACTGGCACTCCAGTGTGGCCGTACTACCCTCGCTGAACGATTCATCACCCTCCACTATCCACGCGCTCACCGTCAGCTCGTCTACGCACAATAGTTAAGCTTACACCCAATACAACACAATTTACGAGTAACAGTCAGACATGACTGTGTGTCTACTACATCAAGCCAGTACAGGAGACTGAGCACGTTTCCTTACCACCGGACCCCCAAATTTAGCGTGGAATACACTGTTTTCAGCAAAAGCCTATAATATTCTGAAATGGAGCAAGACAGGAAAGGTTTCTATTAATCAATAATCATTAATAGAAAGTTGCATAATGGCCATTAGGCACTCAGTTTCAAAATGCATACGTCTTCCGAGGCTCATCACGAAAATTAGCCTACAATTATTGCGGCATTGTGCAGTCTGGGCGACAGGACAGCTTTCATTCTTGTTATTATCTGCAGTGATCGATTGTGAATCAAAAATTCAGTTACATGTTACAAGCGTTGACGTGTGTGAAGTCTCGACATACCAATAACTTGAACAATGAAGATTTTTCGCTGTAGGCCTACATCACCCAACGCGTTCTGATCGTGGCAGGTATACTCTCCAGCATCATCCAACTGGATGTCGACAATGTCCAGCGCGTCATCGGACATGGACAGGTAGCGACTGTCGGGCGCCGCCACTACGTCGACGCCGTCTCGAAGCCAGCGGATGTTGGCGTGCCGACTGGCAACGTCGGAGCAGCGCAGCTCAACCGTAGCGCCGATCAACGCATGGATGTACTCGGTCGTGACACTTCCGCCGTCGACGTGTCCCGGATCTACATCGAGACCACGCACAGAGAAACAAACGTGGCTATATCATTTAAACAATGGTGACAGTGGTCGAAAGCAAGATTGATTTAGTTACGTACGGTACCGTAATAATCCTTTCTAACGAAGACCGTTGGTACCAGGCAGACTGTCTTTCATGACGACAGCACACACACACACACACACACGGTTTCAGAACCATCGTCATATTTGCCTACATGAACGTGAACACTTAGCCTGGTCTTAGAGACACATGCGCCCCTGATTCGCTCGCGACTGATGGCGCTGTAGTGTTTTGACCGATCATATTACATTAACAATCCTACGCATGGGAGGCAATCGTGCATGGTAAATACCTTGGTTAATGGACAGAGACGGTAAACGGTAAATACTGCTCGCAGTTGACAGCAGGTCAGTTAAGCTACTCACCTTCAACGACGAGTTCAACGGATCTCGTATCGAAGCCGACACTGTTAAACGCCCGACACGTGTAAACACCGGTGTCCTGTGACTCAACGTCACTGATGACCAGGGAATCATCTGCAGACTGCGTCACTCGACCCCGTACCACGTTAGATTCGCTGACGTCATCGGCCAGAATCGGCGAACTGCACCACAGCAGATATCATTCTATTACCCTCGGCGAATTAACCAATTACCGGTACGCTAACATTATTATTATTATTACAACGAGTGTTTTCAGCGTTCTCACACACATCCGCATATACCTTATATTTTTAGACACTACGATCACAGGACTAAATTTTGCAGCCGACAATATACGCCTATCTTTGTTGAAATTTTTATGGTGGGCTCCGTAACACGATTTTATTTCTGCGAGAGGGACTTTTCGGCCGTTCAAGGTCATCCGCGGTCATTCATGTTGGTGCCAATCGAAAGCGCGTATGTGACTTCCTATTAGTCCGTTATAGTAACCTTGGTCATATCTTGCACCGTTTCGGAGATTTCGCAGCTTTTATGTGCTCCTGCCCACCCCTATTCCACCCTAATTTTTGGGGTGTTCCCGTTTCACCAGATCGCCCACGTTGGGGTTAGTGTGAGCAGGGACCTTAAGCTATTTGGCCGTGAAATTATTTTCGAACTATTCCAAACTGTGTGAAAAATATACCTCAACGTCACGGACGGACGGACAGCATGCAATCTCATAACTGCGCTCTGCGTAGCATCGCACGGTAAAAACGACCGATCTCGGATAAGCTGATCAATTACCTATTTTTGTACCAGGTGACTTGAGGGCGCGGGGCTCCAGTAGCGTGGCATGGTATGACGACCGTGTGTCCAGTGACAGCGTTGGTCACAATGTCATCATCGTCGTCAGAGATGACTGGAGCTTCTTCTGTAACCAGTTTCAGCAACAATGATTCACTGGTTTGCAGTGTCGCTACATTCGTCCGACATCAACGGCGTTACTTCGGTATATCCTACTAACCAGTGGCGGTTCTACGTTGGAGCAGGGGATGCAATTGCACAACTGCATCCCTAGTAACTGCACCCCTAGTTTTTGGCTTTGCACCCCCAGTTTCGCATGATGCAACAACTGTCACTGTGCAGAAGGACTATTACTTTGTTGTGTCGATTGAAACGCTTGAGAATCTGACATTTGCTTGCATGCTCTAACAGATGATGCGTGGAGAAATTTTCACGTTTGACTTTGACATAAATTGATGGGGAGAACTAAATTGGATGGGCAGCCTAGAAGACCACAAGGGCTTTGGAGCATTGCATCCCCAGTTTTGGGAGGCAGTTCTAGAACCGCGACTGCTACTAACAGTTCTTTTTTGTACACAACAGACTACTCTCTTACTATTTCGTTCTCAGTGCTCGAGTATTACACGCGTTTTCACGTTAGACGTATAAAATGAAACATTGTTAGCCATTCTAATTACGTTATCAGACTGGATAACGAACAAAATACAACTAAGGTATCCAAGAACTGCAGAGTGTAGACACTGTCTATACCATGGCTTTGTCCTCTAAGTCTGTACACGTCAAATGTACTGTTAATGTTTTAATAATTTGTAGTAGCTACTTGTGCACCATCATTTGCAATACAAAAAGCTCAGCTATCACATTATTATAAAAACATTATGAATAAAAAAACTCATCAAAAGTCAGTCAAATTTCACGTTTCAAATGTATACATCGTCTTGTTTCGTATCTTGACCTTGAACGACACTAAACAGCTATTCAAGGTCACGGTTTCTATATAAATTTTCATTAGTGAATAGTTTAATTAATTCCAATAACGTTTAAAGGTCATTCAAGGTCAGCAACAATGACAGTTTGATATGACTTCCTATTTCTAACTCTGTCTGTATACTCTATCTGAGACTTATGTAGGCCTACCTGGACAACCGAGCAGATTCCAGCCACTAGCTGGTGTTAGGAGGTCAGGACAGCAGCCAAACACAGAACTACTGCAATCTAACAAATCACTTTCAGCATTACGTTAATGCAACAGCACAACAGAAACCGTTAGCGTTGTATATGTGCGTTGGCTAAGAAAACGGCAAAAATTATCACATGCGTCCAGCCAATACATGCAGTCAGAGTCTTAATCTTGAGAAAATGTTAATGACATTGAATGAATTAAATACTGACAAAGAATTAGTCGCAAACGCTGCACTGTTGGAACTAGAACAAAGGACACGCGGCATGATGGCAAGTGCTGGGAAACTTGCGTCGACTGTTTGGAAGAGATTGCGAAGAGCAATAAAGCCTAACTTAAAAGACGGTGGATGAATGACATCAAGTAGTGGACGGGAAAGGATCAGGATGGAAAAAGATCGGCTACAAATAAAGAAGATGGCAGCAGACAACTCGTAAAGAAATCATCATCAAAGAGGACTGTCGATCAGCAAATGAATGAATCATGGTGTAATAATGGGAGTAGGGCCACTGTTGATCTAGGTCTGTGTAGACAAAGTCTACAGGTCTACAGGTGCCACACACACACAACAAAATACCATGGTTTCAACACTGCACCTTTAGCCATTCCATTCATAAAAATACTACTGGCATATAGGAGTCCCGACATTTTGTTCTTTTGGTTTAAGCCAACTGACGCTTTCTAACAGTCATGCATAAAAATGTTCAAACAGAAGCAAATAAAAAGTAGGCCTAACTAAACAATTTAATTTCTAGCCACAATCCATTTCTCAACTACCATCAGCTGGCTATGAGTCTGACTGTTATTATTATTATTAATATCAATATTATTATTATTATTGTTATTATTAAAGTAGAGATTAAAGTGTCAGGCGCAGTTGAGTACAAGACACAAGGGTAAATCATTCATCAAAAACGATTTCTTAAAGTGTATATGTAAGCTTCCGCCGAAACGAAGCTACTGACGATGCAGCTGTGACTGCAAGTCACGTGGTGCAACGTTGCAGCTAGATTAAGTTACTTACTTGTCAAAAGAATTATTAATAGTCAAACTGTTATAATAATATCACCAGCAGTTAGCAACTAATGCTTACTGGGTGTTAAGCAATTAGCAAACCCTCACAACAACATCGGTTACAGCAAGCACAAAGTGAAACGATTACAAAGAACTGGAGGAAGGATCATGCTGCATAGGCGCGCCGCTTGGCAGACGCTGTCTGTCACTCGTTAAGTGGCACCGTGGCAGCACTTTTCTGCATGAAATGACGTCATAGCCGCCATCTTGAAATTATGACGTGAAATCGAAAATCCAACGCCATCAGTCCATGCACATTTGTGTGGAAAACATTCTTGCTACATCTCATCCCGATATGATTTAAAACGGCAGAGCCTTAGGTTTAGGCATTTTTGAAGAGTTAATCGCCCAAGAAAAAGAAGTAGAACAACAAAAACAACAAGAACAATAACTAGTTGAGTAGCGATATGAGATCAGTTCCTGATATAATTATCCCAAGTTCACTGACCGAATATTTCTGGTTCTATGCAGACTTTTCCAGTGCAGTCGACACTTTCACAGCACTTGGCGGCGCCATCGCAGTCTTCATCGCGTCTACACAGCTGACTACAACCTGCTGCTGACAACTGATCAGCTGGAGGACACAAGCCCGGCTTGATGACCGCTACACACCACCGCACCGACCCTTGAGTTGTTTCATTACGAACGGTTTATTTCACTGTCTGAATATCATTGTAAAATCAGGAAATGCTGGAATGTGTCTGAGGGTGAACAACTGTCGGGACAAACTGAAGCTTTGAATGTAGGATGCATCATAGAGGACCGAGAAATGGCGGCAAAATGTCAAAACGTGGCAAAGCCTTTTTCCAGTTTAGCAAATTTATGATGTATCTATAAAAGGCAGAAAATGTCAGGGAATGCAGACAGCCAATGGCATTGCAACAGCATTCTGAAATTAAACGTATTAACAAAAGCCAGTTTGAGTGAATTCTGGAATTCTGGTATGTTTCTGTCACTACTAACTGGTGCACATATCAGAAATAACAACACAACACTCAAGACTTTCACCAATGGAGGCTTAGACAATGATTGCGTGTCCATACTGTAGTCTGCAGTGACTATGTCAACTCAGCAGCTTTCTAGTGTCACACGACTGCACCATAAACAGAGTCCTTATTATCATTATTACTGTTAGTACCGAATTATTACAGATGTTGTTATTGTTAGAGCAACAGCAGATAAGTACAATGTGTAACAGCAGTGCTTACATGAGACGCAAGTCGGTTGATAACGAGGACATGGTTCCACTGCACATGACGTTGCGTTAATAACTTGACATTCAGCGTCGTCAGGACAGTAATGATCCTACGTACAAGAACATACGGCAGCAACATTGCTGACATCACGTTTTTCATTCGTTCATGCTGAATTATGTTGGGTGCACGTTTGTTGCTTCTCCATTAAACCATTTCTGATTCTGATTCTGAGTTGTTTACTGATGTGATTAGATTGGAGTGGGTTGAACTACAGCTGGTGATCATTGCCTTGCACTTGATCATTGCAGCATTTGCACTGCTTGCTACTTTAAGGCGTCCAAGTTACTCCACACCCAAACACTTTCTAGGTTTATGAACAGGTTCAGCCACTACACCACACAACCGAGAGCTTGTCTACAATAATTTATAACAAAATTTATGTAAGATAGAGACAAATCATTAACGTTTTTTATGAAACTGATCTGTTGCCAAACCATTAGCATTAAACAACACGCATGCAATTAGCAATAATTACACAAATGTTGATAAATTGATAAATACAAATGAAAATAAAATTAGCTAACAAGTGCCAGCGACGGACTGGTTGTTTTACCTCACAAGGATCGAGACAGTTGCAGAGTGGACAGTCATTCTCTCCAATTTCAAAACCATACGGACACTCAAGGTTGCACTGTGGATGATCGCAGGCATCGTTTGCTGAAAACATTAGCAGAACATTTAGGTGTTAATGTGGTAAAAACAGCACACACACCAGACTGATAAGACAGCACAAAATAGGGTAGGCCTACGTCTAAAACGTAGCACACACTAGTCATGAATAATTAAATTAGAAGGAAATTTGCAGCAGTAACAACAAAGGATGCCTTTTAAAGTTGTGCCCTCCCTATTTCAGGACATGGATGTGTCCATGTTGGCCGAATAACGCAGGGCTTCTTCTGCAGAACTGGACAATTTTTGCCGTATGCTCACCTCGAGGCTACCAGTTGCTCATATAGGCTGTATAGGATTCACATATGAGCAAAATCAGATTCACTTCCCTCCTTATAAATGAACAAACTTCTAATCTTGTAAGTTCGTTTAGTGAGTTTACAGCAATAATACTGCGTGTGTTGGGTGAAGTAATAAATATTTACAGAATGGCTACATGTTATACGGCAGACAGACACTGCACTACGTTAAGACGTTGTCAGAAACAGTGTACCAAACCTGAGCTGCAGAAGGCAAAACAATCCTCGTAGTCACGGAAATTGTTGCCGTTGGAGCCACAGCCGGTATAATAGAACGCCAGGCAGTCTTCTCGAGCCGTGTCGAAGAACCAGCGAACCTCGGCTCCGTCACAGTGGCCCTCAGCTACCGGCTGGAAGCAGTTGGCTGGTGAGTATGTGCGGCGCTGATGGTGGTCCTCAGCGCACCCGTTGTAACATTCGTCAGCCGAGGTGAAATGGTTGTCATTGCCGCCGCAGCCACCGTACGTGAACGGTCGACACTCGTTGTCATCGTGGCTCCAGTAGAAGCGCAGAACACTATCAAAGCATGGACCAGCATCCTTCTCCAACTGACACAACTCTGACAGTAACACAACAAAACAGCACTCACTTTCATCTGTCAACCGTGTGTTCAATACTTTGACAAAATATTGATAGATATTACTGGCTTTCAAACGGCAAAAATCTCTGTCCATAACCCACCTCCAAGGCAATTCACATCCAAGGATGTCCTTTGAGACCGCCTAAGCTGTAAAAATCACAGAAAATAGGCTACTTAGAAAAACAAAATCTGCCAATCACTTGGTAGATTCAACTGGCTGTGCCACAATGACAGCACCGTTAATGTGACCATCATCATCATCATCATATTCAATGCCCAGATGGCTGTAACGTTTCAGCGAAGTCAATCGCTGTGGTTACAGTTCATCATACCAGAGGCTATGTGACACCAGTGTCTAATACGATAATTTTCTCGTGACAGTCGCTGTACCTGGTCGGTCTGTCTCTGCTGGGTCTCGTGACGTCGTAGGCTGCGGTACGGGTCTAGATGTTGTAGGCTCCGGCTGCCAACAAGCAGCGTTACAGTCCGTTTCCGTCTCGAAATTGTTCTCGTTTCCATGACAACCGCTGTACCAAAACCGCTCGCACCTGCCGATAAGCTGGTCCCAGTACCACCTCTCCAGCAGCTCGCTACATCCGCCGTATTCCGCTTCCTGCTCGCATCTGTTGATATTGCTTGGTACAGCAGCTGCAAAGTAGCAGTAACATCGTAATATCTCTTGTAGTTACCGTATTCATTAAATAAATTACCTATTTAATAAGTAAATTTTCGCTGGTCATATATTTCTTAAGAAATTGTTCTTTTTGTTGATTATGTAACGTACTATGTCACAAAAAGTCAGTGTTACACATTAATGAAACATCACAATAGACTCCAATAGTAAATCAGAGTAGCCTAAGTTTAACCAACATCAAAGCGCAATAACAATTGCACTAAAACAATTTCTACATAAAACAAAAATATCTTACCTGAAATGTGTATCCTACTGAATGCATGCACAGAAGGTAAATGCAATTTACAATAGGCCTACAATTCAGTGATCAACTGTTAAATTATGCTTTTTATAATTCTTTTATAACTATTGTGGGACTACGGTCTCTTTAGCTACTTACAATAATCAAATACATAGGC
>Ga0209681_1000471_pt1 | contig 10484 bp, 6 predicted proteins | sample WorMetLIZISLAND2_3_FD_187416 | JGI IMG/M metagenome (GOLD analysis project Ga0209681, IMG submission 187416) | Marine gutless worms symbiont microbial communities from Max Planck institute for Marine Microbiology, Germany - Olavius clavatus LIZARD... ... | reverse complement strand
GCCGTGCATTTTCTGTTTCCGGGCCGTCTGTATGGAACAATCTACCAGCTGAACTTCGTCTCATTGACTCTCATCCTCTGTTCCGCCGACGACTCAAATCTCATCTGTTTGAACTTGCTTTTAACTGACATTTTACTGCACCATTGTTCTGTTTTTAACTGTATAATGGCGCACTATAAATTTCCATTATTATTATTATTATTATTATTATTATTATTATTATTATGGCAGAACGGAAAAAAGGATTCAATCCTATTGCTATGGAAAGGCGGTTATGGCACAACGGCAGGTGGTAGCGGCGCAACAGAATTTTTCACATAAGCAACGTAATTCTTATGGCGATTGTGTAATTCTTATGGAATTTACGTAACGGGAACGGCAAAACGGCAACTGAATGGTGGAAACCAGGCATCAGTTTATTACTATTATCACGTAGTGTGATTGATAGTTGATCCGTAGAACGCAGTGGTAACACGTGCTGTCTGATAACTGGCAGGATATTATATATGGCTACCGGTAATCATACAATCAAACTACTTTGTGTACAGTTCGTCTATTTACATGCAGCCATTGTGTGCATTTTATCAAAGCTTTCAGTCATGCATAGCAAGTGTTGACTGATTTTAGCTCAGTTTATATTGTTTTAGTTTTTAATATTATTCTGTGTTGTCATAGTGTGGCATATTTTCCATTACTAGCAGTTGGCAGCATATCAGTGGTGAACTTTTCTGTATTTACCTGACTACAAGCCATAAATTTTTCCAAAAATGTGCAGCATTTAGCTTGCAGAAGGGCTCATCTCATAAGCATTATTTTCTGCTTAATGTGTGGCACCTGTTTATGAGATTGAATTTGTTTGATGATGGGATAACTAATGGCCCATTGCTGCATCTTAATGATTGATGCAGTTTGTAGGTCAGGTGGGTCCTATTGTGCGCAACATACAATTGTTATCTACAAAATAAAATTGTAGATTTTTTGTGCATTTTGATCCATGTTTACAGTCTTTGTGTCACTGAGATGTTGTTTGTTTGTTCGGTGAGTTACTAGTAATTTGTCATTGTTTGTTTGTTGGTGTAATGTGTTAAGTTGTGTGTGATGTGTGAAAGTGAGTTTACAGTTATGTGTGAATTTTCTTACTTGTAGAAGTTCCACTTTTAGGATGTGGTTAATCAGGCTGATGTAGACCAGATGGCATTAGTACATTTTGGGTGGTTTTCTGGAGGACACCAAAAGTGATAAATTGCCCTCGATTATGCTGTTAAGTTGCAGCCCTTTTTTCAAGTTTTACTATTCACTCTGATATTTTTGTGCCATAATACAAGACCTATAGTGATAAATCTGCATTATTTATTTGTTAACCACATGAGATTAAAGCCATTTTATGGCCTTTATGTGATTATCATGTCCACAAGATTGTGAATGTAGTGAGTGATAAGTAAGTATGTTGATGGTGGTTCTTCCATTGTGCATGAATGTTGCACTGTCATTATTTTCATTAGCCAAAATTGTTTACGAGTCAGTGATCTTGGCTGTTGGTTGTATAGATACCAGTACAGGTAGTTGATATAAGTGTAAGCCATTCTTAGATAAGTTGCAATAAATGCTGTCAGTGGCCACGCTTACTGCCTACAACATAATATGTACTTGAAATGTCAATGATGGTTATAATAGTGTTTAGCTGTGCTAGGTCAAGTGTCATTGATGATTGAAGACAGACAGAGGAGACGTCTGGGAAAAACTTCATGGAGTGGTGAAAAGTTTTAGCCTGTCCTGAAAAGATGCACAGAATAGGAACAACCAGCTAGCTAATCGAGGTTTATCTGGAAAATCATTTAAATGGCAGGTCACTGGCCATTGAAATGGCATGACATTGTGTGTGTATTTGTCTACATGGTTGGCTTCAGTTGTCCACATGAAAGGAGAAACATATTTGCTGAGTAAATCACGACTACAGTTATTCAGTATATCTAATGCTGTTTACCACTGATTGGAATATGTTCTCAGTTTGAAGTGCTGGCAGTATTACCTTTGTGCAGTAATCCATTGGTTTGAGCATCTGGTTTGAGCATTATCTTGACATTTGCGGTCAAGATACTGCTTTGGGTTATTTAGTAATAGTAACTAAAATATATACATTCAGAAGCACCTTATGCTCAGCTAGAGTGCAATTTAGACATACATGTACAATTTTGTTTCCTGTTAGTAGTAATTTATTGGCAGACATGATCATTTGCTCAATATATTAATTGTCTGTTAATAATATATAATACTGAAATCCAGTTATGAAATGCATTTATTTAAATACAGATATGTTTGAGCGAATGACTTTTTCTTTCTGTGTATTGAATGTATCGAGTTAATGTGATTTGCAGATTCTTATATTACGACTTGTAATTTGGCATAATTATATTGAGTATCTAGAATGTATGCATGTTTTCTGTTCTGTGATATCTCTGATTTGGTTTAAACCGGGGATAAATTCTACACGGTAAAATGTATGTAAGACCCATTGTGTGAAGTTATGTATGCATTGTCCGACAGGCATTATTCAGTCGTATCGCAGTGTAAGTGTACTTGCTCCTGTCTTTTCTCTGCAGGAGTTACATGCTGAATATATATATTGCTACTGTTTGTGTTTGGCAACGCCTAAGCAAAGCCACAGATTTGACTGCACTCAGTCTTCTTGAGCTATATACCTGTCAGCATTCTATAACTGCAGGTAGTGAAGTTTGGCCTTAACAGTGTATTATTACACGCAGTGTGACTGACAGGTTGATGGGATGGTTGTGCAAAAAGCATTTTGTTGGTTTAAGAGAAGTGTAGTAGAAGTTGTTTTAATGTTAATGTTTGTTTGTTAAGACATGTACATTGTACAAGGGTTGTTCAAAGTATGTAGTGTAAAAAGCAAAGCAAAGGCAGTCCAATTATTTCACTCATTTTATTTTTCTGTATGTCGTCCATGAATTGTATGTACTTGGTCTGTCTGTTTTTACCTATGCAGAGTGCAGTTATTCTGTGTTATAGAAGGTTTCAAAGAGAATTTCCCATCGACTACGACTAGTGTTATTCACTATAGTTGTCTTTTCAATTTTTGGACCAAGTAGTATTCAGTCTAATGTCAAGTCTAATAAAGATCTCATATTTGGCAACAATGTTTGGTCACATTCAGTCACAGTGAAGGCAGTGTTAGAGAAACATTGTTTTGCAGTGGAAGCTTTTCACATTGTAGTTTTCACGGTCGCTCACTATTCAATGCATCTCTTTATTTGTGTGTAACTTTCAAAGTGTTGCATTCAAGTCACATCGTCACATGAAGACGTTGTTGGTTCAGCATGCAAACACTAAAAAGGTTAAAAAAATACAGGTTTGTTTTCCTGCTGTTAACATTTCTGGTTCACAACACTCAGATGCTGATTTCTAGCTTGAGCTTCCTAACTAATTTGGTGCTGTACTGGCATGTATGCATATAGTATCAGTGTCTGTGGCTATTTGACAATTTATTAACAATCCAGCAGTTTTCACAGCTGACAGCATCATTGCGTTGCTGTGATGGGTGATCATCACCATTACCAATTTACTCAGATTTAAATTTGTCAGCCAGTGTCCAAATTTTGTTGCCATAAATCTGCGTGTTTACCTTCTTTTTGTGTCGTCTTGTAATGGTACATTTCTTGACTTCATTTTTTACACTTGATGTAAACTAGCAGAAATTTCTGAATGATGTCACATATACATCATTGCTTCCTGGACACGTGACTGTTAACCATACAGCTGGACAGATAAACTCCTTATCGACCCTTGTACATGTTGTCCTCTGAAACATGTTTAGATGATGCGATGTAACATTGCCTTCAGCCGTCTGTGCCTTTTAGTTGTTTGTATGAACATTGCTATCAGTGTAAGACTGAAACAGTGCCAAGCTTTGATGACTTAGTACCATGTTCTTGTATTGAATGGTCATCTGTGTTGTTATTATGCGTCGCGTACAGCTGATTCTTGTAATGTCTCATTGTCTCTGCGTCAAGCTGTTCACGGGATTCATCCAGTCTTGCTAACTTATTTCCATGAAATGTATTGCAGAGTGCAACTAGTGTGCATTTATTGCAGTTTATCCTGTCATGCTTATGCAGTTGGCTAGAAAGACCTCTCATAAGTTGACCTACTAAGCTGAGGTTATTTTAATAAAGACCTAGATTGAGAAGATATATATGTTTTGACATTTTCTGTTATATTTTGGTGTTGTTGCATTGTGTGATAGTTGTAACTGTATTATAATTATGGCCGCAGGTGAACGTTTTAAGGAATTAATTATGATTAAAAATATACTTGATTGACTGGAAATGTTACAACCTCAAAAAATAATTATGTTTACTAAATAGTTCATTTGGTTGTAATGAAACATATGAGACTGAAATGATAGATTTCTGTTTGTTGAAGGTTTTACTGTTATAGACTTGGTGTGTTCTCTTTCAGCACTTTTAGTTGGGCAGAATGAAATTCCAAAATGCCCCCGGGATTGGCCTTGAGTAACTGTTGAAAAAGGCTTGTAAACAAAAACAGAGTAGTCATAGCAGTGATATAGTTACGATGTAGAAGCATGGTGTTGTTGATATCTACCAACATGAAAGTGCCTTCTGAACTTCTCCAGTTGTGTTGCCTTGTATGATTTTCATAAGATCGTACGATTGGAAAGGGATGTGTTGTTAAGTAATTTGGTGTTATTTTACACAGATACAATCCTGTATGACTATGATAGCTGTTTTTAAAATTTTGTACAATGTGACTAACCGTTTGCAGCTTAGTGTTGTTTTGATAGACTGTATTACATATCGTGCATTACAGTAACTTATGTTGTGTGCAAAAGGTTGTCGAATTCTGTTAGTTTCCTGCATAGTTTGGGGCATCCCATACATTTGTGTATGGAACTAACACTTGTTTTTCTTGTATTGAGGGTGTCATTAAGCACAACATCACTGCCATAAGTGTGACTAAAAACATATCATTGTGAAAACGTTTGGTCAAATGCGGTTGTAACTTCAATAGTCGAGACTGAAGCAGTTTACTTGTCATTGAACAGACATCAGAGAGAATAATGAAAACCAGTTAGTTAATTCTGACACTACAGTGAGACCAATCGTTGTATCAACCCAAACACGACAGTGACAACCAGTAAGCTGTGAATCACTCGGTCTATTCATAATACTGTTGCACTGCATGTGCGGTTTTGATTTAAACGAAAGCAAGTGAACTTCTACTGTACTGGGAATGATTAATGACAACTTGCCTATGAAATTTCTGAACCCAGAGAAGGTTATAACTCGTACTTTCTGAACCCAGAGAAGGTTATAACTCGTACTGATATATTGATACCGAACAGTAGACAATATTTGGTTCATATTCCGAGACATTGCAGTTAGATGACATGAACAAATCAGTTCACAACTCAAAGGCAAAGACATTTCACACAAACAATGTGTGGTAGACCAGCAATAAAACGTGAGGCAGTTTCTCACGTGCACTTTATCTGACATCTTATCTGGTTGAAATTAGCAGCAACTTCACCACAAGAATCACACCTACATCCTCAGTCAAATATTTTACTGTTTTGGCTGGTTGGTGAAAATTTCACCCGTTCCAGATTAGGAGTCGTGCAGAATACTGTGAAGCAATGAACCTGGCTGAAGTTAAATTCAGGCTGCAAAAAATGCAAATGGTTAGCTTTACAAACAGGTTTAGGATTACATTTGACTGCTTTCTGACACTCAATTTCACAACTCTCGTAGAATAGAAGATGAGAATTACTGTTTATACACGCTACTCAAATTGCTGTGACAAATGTAAATGATAATATTTTTTGTTGGTATTGTCACATTTTAGAGATAGCATTCAACGAACTTTATACACATTACTGCAACTTATCCTGTGAAAGAAATGGGTATATGTACTGACAATCAATGTACAATAAATGCCAAGTCCACACAGTAACAAATTAATAATATTAAAATTGAAAATTTGATAACTGAACTGCCATATTTCCATTAAAAGACAACATGCAGAAACTGAAAAATTCCAGTATTGAGAACTAAGTGTACGATCTTCCATTTTGCATTCGGCCTTTCGTTTCTAAAACAAAGTAACAGAACAGCTTCTCACAAACTCAATAGAAAATAAAAAGCATTAAACACAAAAAAAAATCTCACCATCACATATTTCATTGTCATCAAACAGAAATTGATGAAACATTAGCAGTGCCATGCATAATCTGCTCCACAAATATTTGGCCAGAAAGAATCGTCAATATCATCATCACACCAATCATAATTTGTACCATTCTAGCCATGAACGAAGACCATGCAAATGAACATTATGTATTACATGCTGATAAAATGACCACAACAAAGAACTGATGTTATTCATTATGTGTACCGGGTATTTCAAAAGTAACACGCACCAGCACTGCTGTGGACTGACTGGAGATGCCCGTCCAAAACCGACCCATTATGTTCACGGTGGGACGTTAAATCTTGCTCACTCAAGGCAACAACAATAACAATGCCTTTATGTATAGACAAAGAATTCCACTGTGCCACTTTGAAAGAGGTGCAAGCTGAAGCTTGTGGACAGTCTGCAAACCTCCAGCGTTACTACATTTGAGCAAATTTTTCACATAAGAATGAAACATACAGCCTGCACTATGCTTATATTAGTTAAACAAGTTAACAATCACCATGAAAAAATACTGCATGTGCCTCAGACAATATGAAGCCACACATACATGCTATCCAATAGATATTTCTTTGAGGTCAAGCACATACAGTCCAACATTTACACAAAACAGGACCAATGGCCACTTAGAATGCATAATAACCCATACTCAATTAACAACTCCTTGACATTGTAACATAGAGGAACTGTTTAAACATTCAGAACACAGTCTATGGCCAACAAACACGAAAATTGCACCTATCACCATATGCCCAACACTGGACACCATGCCACACACAATAAATCTCTGGCAACATTATGTATGACGAACAGTTATCAGCTGCAGTGTGGCTCAGACAAGCAGTGCATACTCACTGGACAAAGAAACACAAGATGTATTAGAACACAGACAGACAGACAGCGCGGTGTAGGCAAACTATGGTAGCAGCAGCAGCAGCAACAGCAGCTGGCAAACGAGTAAAAAATAATTAATCATCCAACGACGCAAGTACTGGACCACACATCGGCTGCCTCGATGTGGCCAGAGGAAAGAGCGGTCGTCGGACATTTAATGACTATCAGGCAATCACTTTGAGTACTTTACCAATTCCTACTGTCTTCCCTAAACACACAGAAACACACAAATAACCGTTAGTTATTGTGACAAACTACAACAAGAAGTGTAGCTGTTGCTAAGAATGTTGTTCGTACTGTTGCTGTTATATACAGAAGTCATATATCAAGCACACTATAAAAGTGGACTTAAAGTTACGAAACAAAAGTAACAGAGGCGCAAAAGGGCACTTCCTATTTACTTGTTCAGGCACTTTTGATGTAGGCTGTATCATTTAGCCACAATACACATCGTCACAGATGGACAGACAGCCAAGAGTACCACGCCAATAGCTACATGTAATCATACTTCATTCAGTATGATCGCCTAAAAAGTTAAGACATTAACGTGTGGATCAGCCAGTTGCTTGGATTTTTTTTCTCCATTTCTTCCTAATTCATGCATATCTCAGGACACTGCAAAACATTTTTTATACCATCTTTTACACCATCCCACCAAGTCTCCCTCTACTTAGTTGCACCTACCTCCACTGTTCCATACGGTACTTCATTCAATTAGCACTGTCTTCACATTCGCCATGTCAAAACATCTATACCCCTCTTCTTTATCTCCAAATTAACTGGTTTGAAACCCAATCGCAAGTAATTTTAATGCCTGTATTTCAATCACCCATTACAACAGATGTAAACGTATGTCAAATAACTTACCCTCATCCCGCAATGTGAACCGACCCATCTGTGGAAAGTCTTTGAATGCCTCGAGACAGATCATTCCTCCAAGCATCTCAAGGCGGACGATGGCGACCTGATCTTGTTTAATGAAGCGTGGTCGAACTGTACTCTTCTCATTCGTCTTCTTGTCAATGAGGCATAACAGCGCCTTGACACAGTAACAACAACCAGTTTTAATGAGGCAACAAACCGGTACCATTAGCACAGACACCTGCATACTGGTTTTTTAAATTTTTATTCGCCCAAAAACAAACAAGAAGCTGTGCTGTCGCAAGGAGACTACGTGATCCCACAATAATTCAAAATTTCACGGTGGGCTCTGTATTTTGAAATAGAGCCTTACAGAGGGCATAATGGCCATTCAAAGGTAATGATTTTGGTACCATTCAGAAACATCACATGCAACTTCCTATTAGTGATCAACAGAAACCTTTGTCCTATCTTGCCCCATTTCAGAAACAGCACAGGTTTTCTGCTAAAAATAACCACCCCACCCATATTCCACACGAAATTTGGCAAAATTCCTCTTTGACCCGATTGTCAGTTTTATGGCTCCAAAGAATGAAGACTCTAGACCAATTGTTAGAGGTGTAATTACTTTTGAAGCCACCCAAACTATATGTCCACAGTACATGAATGTTAGATACACAGACAGACAGACTGTCAAGCAGTGTTGTGAAAAACCTTGATTGAAACTTCCTCTGCACATGTGTGAATATGCATGACTGCACTGTAACCGGCACATATGATTGACTTGTATTCTAAGATTGCAACCTGCGAGTTCACACCAATGTTTAAAAATATGCAAATAATAGAACTGACATCAAAATTTCTAACTATTTCAACAGGTGAACCAACCTCACAATTTTCAAAAAATAACTTTCAATTTTCCCTGAGTTACTCCAGCTTAGGCCAGGTCCACCTTACTTGCACCATTGGAATTCTCACAGCAGGACTTTATAGGCCAGATGCCCTTCCGACTGCATAACCAACAGCATCAATGGACTGAAGTCAATACTAACCATTTTCAAAAAAACTCCTCACAAAATTCACATTTATCAAATACTTTGTAATCACACAAAGCAGACATAGTATGCATACATCCAATTTATCACTGTAACTACTTATACGATGTGCACATCGAAATGATAACATTAACTGTAAATGCACTACCAAGGACTTAAATATACATAATAAAACTGCAAGTACAGGGTGTGACTAAAAAATGAACCAACATGTAAAATGTGATTACACAGTAATGCCTGTAAAGTTTATGACTAAATTTTATCCAGTAAATGCAGCTGAGAGGTATCCAAAATTCTGCAGATTTTTTACTGAAATAACTTACTGTTCCTCAAAATGGCACAAAAGCAAAGTCGAGGCTCAATTTGTGCAACTCAACTGCTAAAGCCTACACTATTCATGTTAATGTTCGACAATTTGAAGCAAATGTTGCAGTAAGCCTAACAGCTATTGCCGACAGAACACTTATAGCATGTAATCACAGAGTACTGCAGCATTGTTGTGGGCTTAGCTTAATTAACAAAGTGCTCAAAATGTCTGCCTTGTGCTTATACACATGCTATTAAATCATTTGCGATGCATTCAACGTTCTCAGCTGTTCACCATGTTTTCAGAATAAGGCTAACAGTTTAGCACTTTGTTGTCCATCCACACACATCAGGATATTTACGTATCAATTTCATGGAGCTAAACTTAGTTTTTTTTCAGGAAATATGGCAATAATTGTTCTGAATGTAACGTTACTTAACAAATAACAATGTGAAATTGCAAACTTCAAACTTATTAGTTTGGCACTATGCCAATTTCATATACCATAAAGTAATTTCAGAAAAAAACATCAAGTCAATGGACAGAAGTCTCCTAAACAAGACTACAAAATTTGGCACAAAAAATTTCAGGCATTACCAAGTAATGGCATTTTTGGTATTGGGTCATTTTTTAGCCACAGCGCACAGTGTAGACTATTATGGTAGCAATAACTTAAACAATTTTAATAACGAATTAGTTTTAATTTAGCAAAAATCTCACCGCTAAATTTCATTTGTAAAGTATGTACAGTCTAGTCTGCAACCAATAACCAACCTGAGCATCAAAAATCTTTGCTGTATGGCACAGGTTGTCCGGCGAGCAAAGCATAAACCCAGGTGATGCATCCTATAACACATAAATGAGTCTCAGACTGGCAATGGTGACAATTATTACAACAAGCCGGTAGGCAACTGGTTCGCTCGCTGTTAACACTCCGTGTGTTCATAGTCGACATCATGGACTTGCGTACCGGAAACAGAAATGAGGACGACAGCTAGAATTCTGAAAGAACGAGAGTACGTGATACACAGTTTCCACACATTCATCAATGTTTATTCGTAAGGCGCGCCGTATGAATAGACGCTTTGCAATGTTTACATATTAGCTGACTAGAACACAGTAAGTAACGATAATTGCAC
>Ga0209681_1000470_pt1 | contig 10491 bp, 11 predicted proteins | sample WorMetLIZISLAND2_3_FD_187416 | JGI IMG/M metagenome (GOLD analysis project Ga0209681, IMG submission 187416) | Marine gutless worms symbiont microbial communities from Max Planck institute for Marine Microbiology, Germany - Olavius clavatus LIZARD... ... | reverse complement strand
TCCCATCCCTTTCCCTTAGAAGTAGGCAGCCTTAATCCAGCTAAGGGTTCTGGGGGAGTGCAGTAAGCTCCGGCCCTACCGGGTCTTGGCAGAGCCGGCTGCCAAACGAATTTTGGTGAACTGTGAAGCTAAAACTACTCATTTCTGCATAATGATTACAAATCTGAAATATAAATTCGAACAGTTCCAGTAGGCCTACGAATACTGAGCAACAGCGCATCTGTAAAAGCCTGTCCACACTGTCGCAGAAAAATGAGATTGTCACAGAAAAGTGCGACTGTACTATCGCAGAGAAGTGAGACTATCGCCGAAAAGTGCGACTGTACTATCGCAGAGAAGTGAGACTATCGCCGAAAAGTGCGACAGTCGCCGAATTTCGCCATTGTCTCACCGTTTTCGGCTACAGTCGCACTTTCCTGCGACAGTGTGGACAGGGCTTAAGGTTTAAAATTCGCCACCAGAAATACAGACAGATAGAGAAACAGACAGATCAGACAATCACTAACCTTCTCTGACAATGACCTGCTGTGGCTCCGTATCACACACAGGTCGACACTTCATCAGTTGCTTTGCTCCAGCAACAGAACCGCTCAAAGTCACTTCCAGCCTCATCTCTGTACGCTGACGAGCCTTCGTCTGGATCCGGGCCGGAGCCAGATCCTTGGCCGCGGCCGTCTCGGTCACTCCCTTTATTAAATAGACCCATCTCATCTCACGCAGTCTATAACGCACAATGTGTGTTGCTCTGAACAAAACGGTTCCTAACAAAACTGTAAATGAATCAATTTCATAGTATTTAAATTAATTTAAGCGTGGAGTCCAAGCAAAATGTTGCATCAGACAACCTATCCTGCCCCTATAACGTCCATCCCCAATGCGCCGTGATTCTCTTCTGAGATTTTAGCGCTGTATAAATCACTTACTTACTTATTTACTTACTTTCCGTGACCAGCGCATTAGAGGTTATTTTTTATAATGAGATGCGTTATATAAATCTACGTTTCACTTTACTTTACTTACTTTACACTGTCAAACTCAAAATCCCTGACGCTTGCCAGGTTTTCCAGGTAAGTGGCCGCAACGTAAGAGCACCGTCGTATCTCGCCGATGAGCTCAAGTACACGGCCGATTTCGAGGCTCGGGGACGCCTTTGTTCCTCTTCCTCACTGTCGCTGAATGTCCGACGGCTGTCCACCGTCAGTGATCAGACCTTCCCTGTTGCTACTGTCCGTACTTGCAACAGTCTGTCCCAACATGTCACGTTCACACCCTCTATGTCTGTTTTCTGAGGTCGCCTCAAGTCTTTTCTCTTCAGGCGTTCCTTCCCATGACTTTTACTGCAACTCTGTACTTACTTACTTACTCATTTAATACTGTAAACGATGTATGTTAATGTTAAGCCTCTAATGTGTGGCAGATGCAGAACTAACAAACAGACCCATTCTGCTGCGCAGAATCAGAGGACAGGGTGTCCCAGGTAAGACCGTCCTCCCGTCTCACCGACACGGTGCATCTTGACTGGTACGCCCTCATCTGGTGCGGCGCAAACGTCACTGGAATCTGAAACGTCTTCTTTGGTCCCAGTGGAATGTTCTGTCGAGACTTCAGCAGCAGGCAGAACGGCGACTCGTTCGCTTCATCGCAGTTTGACTTCATCACCCGTCTACATTCGCTGTCTACATGCCACACGACAGTGTGATTTTCATTCTCGTTTATTACACAGTTTTAGTTTTAGTTCTAGTTCTAGAAATATTTTTGAGCTAAAGTTTCATTTCAGTTTTCGTTTTTCGTTTTAATTTTGCTTTTAGTTTTCCAGTCACTTTTTAAAATTTTAGTTTAGTTATGTTTTTCAACATAGTTGTTCCGCACGTTCATTGTAAAATCAAGTTCCTAGCAGGGCACTTCCTTTTCAGACATTTTTGACGTAGGATGTATCGTTTAGCCACAATGCACAGCATCACAGATAGACAGCCAGACAGGCAGACAGACGACTGTATCATGCCACTCGTTCCTGTTGCCGATCAGCCCGGCCGACAGTCACTACGCTCTGGTGGCACCAATCGTCTGATGGTGCCATCTGCCAGACGTTCAACAGTCGGTGACCGGGCGTTCACGGTTGCTGGACCCCGTGTCTGGAACACTCTGCCGGAGGAGATAACGACGTCACAGACGCTCTCTATCTTCCGTCAACAACTTAAAACCTGGCTCTTCAGTAAATCATATCCGGACATTATCATCTCAACATTCCTTTTACAGACAATTAACCTTAAAGTAGCTCTGCTACATAGGCAAACCCTGATTGATTGATTGAACAGCTAAAAACAGACCTGAGAGGCAGACATCGAGCAGTATGTGAACGTCAGTTGGATTGCAGAACGGAATAATGGCGGTGGAGTGATCATCAATGGAAGACGTGATGTTGATTGGTTCCTGAGGACCTGGAGGAAGTCCGACACCAGTCACACAGAATGTCCAGTCCCCGAGCTAACAATCAACAAAGGTACTTATTGATCAATGCCTGTCCCTGTTCGGGTGTCCTCCTGTTATCACTGTTGTTAATTAACGCATAGTTAAATTCCTGGCTGACTACGTTACAGCTTGTAATAGTTTATGCATGTTGTTCGCTTGTGTTGCACAAAAGGAACTTGATGCACTGCTGAGTAACAGCTTAGCAACTTAATGCTGCTTTTTAAATTATTTTTTATCTTAACGTTTTGTTTAACTTCTACCATATTTTATCCTGAGTAAAATTCTGTGTGTGTGTTCTGTGTGTGGTCTATAGCTGTACCCCATGACACAGCTACGGAGTGTCATGACACAGCTACGGAGTGTCACTTGCTATACGGGATCACAGTGTTACCTGTCACCCGACACAAGTGAACACACCCCGCTTTAACCCCAGCCAGACAGGCCGGTACTCGAATTACCTACCCCTGAGGGAAGGAAGGCTGAGTTGAGCCAGGTGACTTGTTACATACCGAGATGGTTTACCCGCCAGCAGACGGCCATCCATCCAAGTACTAACCGGGCGCAGTGTCGATTAACTACGTTGATCAAAGCCAACGCGCTAACCACTACACTACGCCGCCACCCAAGGAGCAACCAACACCACGCCTTCTGCTGCAGCTGCCGCTAAAGTAAGTAAGTAAGTGAGTTACTGGGTAGAGTTTTAATGTAATAATTATGTAATTTCGGAGAGAAGTCTCCAGGCAATCACTTCAGTTACTTGCACTGGTACTGACAACACAAAACAAGCAGGAGAAAATACACCAAAAACACAAAAATAAAAAAACAAACTGCAAACTACTAACCCAGCAGCACATGGCCGGGAGTGCAACGTGTTGGTCACAAGTCCGACGCCCTAACCACTACACTACCAAGACACCAAGCCATTTCACAGACCTGTTGAGATCTGAAGACGATAGTTGCCGTTTGTTCGCCGGTGCAGAGCATTGTGGGTACGAATGTAAGTGGAAGAATGAGCGGACAATCGGCCTTTATTTCCAGCGGGGTCGAGACGTTGTAGTCCAGCAGGAAATTATTAGGGTTTGATACGAACGGTTCAACTGTGATGACGTGCTCAGTAGGTACATCAAGGACTATGTTCTGCCGAGTCCACCGACCCAACTCGCACTCCATCTGCGGTAATACGGTCGGGGTGGGGGGATCCGCAGACATGCGCAGCTGGTACCAGAACTCACCGACGCGATCGTGATACATACAGATGCTACAGACACATAAAATATTAAACCTAAACTGAAAACTCATCTGTTTAACATTGCCTATACTGTAAAGTAGTTTTCTGCCAGTGCCTCTCAAGCTTCGGCACTACGGTGCTATACAAATCTGTACCGTGAACCATATCTAAAGTACAGATATTTTTGTATTTGTTATTATTAACGGTAATAAACATATACAAACATATGGGTAAAGTAGTGATCAAGATTTTACAAGGTAGTATAGTTACACAAACCACGTTAGGTGGGCTACCTATACATCCTCAGGTTGCAAATTTCCTAAAGTGTACATGTGCTAAAAATTATGCAAATTGGCAGGCAGTAGACAAAGTTATTGCAAAAATACCGCTTACTTTTTTGGCCCACCCTGTATATTTAACATCATCCTTTCCATAATTCAAGCATTTTGGACACTTTAATAATGTATTATAGTATATAGTCAACAAAGTACTGCTAAAAGTATTTAAATACCACTGCAAATACCAGACATTTGAAAGTATTAAAATACCTACTTGCCCTTAAATACTGACTAAATATTTAAATGGTATTTAAATACTTGAAGTAGGCTATTTAAAATACTTCACAACACTGATCACGGACTTATTATTAGTATTTATTTTCTGTCTCTATCTTCTCCATATGTCCCTCAGCTTGCAAACAGCAAATGCGAAGAATACCAGTAACAACATAAAGCCCTGTCCACATTGTCGCAGAAAAGTGCGACTGTCGCCGTTTTCTTGCCGTTTTCGGCGACAGTCGCCGTTTTCTGCGACACTCTCACTTTTGTGCGACAGTCTCACTTTTCTGCAACAGTGTGGACAGGGCTTAACACAACCTGCTGCTGCCAGTTATTCTGAATCTTACCTGCCCTTGTACTGGCCCACTGCAGTAGGCGCGAAGGTGACTTGGTAGACGTCGCGAGCTTGTGGAGCCAGAACGAACGTCGAGGCACCTGACAGTCCGTGACCTTCGAGTGTTACTTCCAGTGTCAGCTCCGCTTCTGTTGGGTTCCGTACTCCCACCTCCACCACGACACATTGCTAACAGCAAAACAATCATATGACAATTACACACAGCGAGTTTTTCACGCTGTCTGGCGGCTGTACCAGGGGACATTCTCTTAAGCTATATTGTCCTGATTCAAGGGTAAATATTCGTTCACTATTCTTCGCAATTCGAGTTCTTGATGTTTGGAACAGGCTACCTCCGCATATTGTTACAGCGGACACTGTTGCCTCTTCAAGTGCACACTTTTTAGTGCCAGATTTTGATTGTTCAGATTGTTCATTTTTCTCTTTTTTGTTGCGGGCGACCATAAGTGCTTTTCATAGCCTTGCTGTCCCTCCGTCATAGTGTTTTCACTGTGTTTGATAAATAAATGTTGTTGTTGTTGTTGACTAATTACAGCAGTGTTTTTCAACCTTTTCTTTGAAGCGGAACCCTTTGCAGCAATTTTGATTGCTCACGGAACCCATTGGGGGGAATCGTGAAATTCGAAGCCAACGAGAAAGAGCGGGGAAGAGGTTCTTGCTAAGGGGCAGCAAGCTAGAGGGTCTGGGGAGTGCTGTAAGCTCTCCCAGTGAGGTTCTGGTCAGAGCCCCGGCCGCAAATGCATTTTGGTCGCAGTAAAGCCCAGAAAACGCATCTATAGTGGCCGCAAATTTCGTTTAGTTGTCATTTCTCGATTCGATTCGGCGGAACCCTTAAATGCCGTTGGCGGAACCTAAGTTTCAACGGAAACCCGGTTGAAAAACACTGAATTACACTATAGCTGAACATAATCACATATAGTTAGTTAAATAGCACAAATTAGAGCAAGTCACGCATTGTCGTTTGTTCGCCACCATCATCATCAATTCTAGTTTGTTTCACTGCGACGCTTCCTTGAATGTGTTTCCATTTTGTTGTCCCCACTGTCAACGTAAACAGCTAAAAATTGGTAGATTAGTGCTTTCGCTTGCAGAACGCGCAGAACATGAAACTTTGTTTTTTCTAAGTTTTGCATAAGTTTTTTTCTCCACGTTTTGCTTAAGTCTCTCGGTAAAACTCGCATTTTTTGCACACAAGTTTTTCGTAAGTCTGAGTTTTTCCTAAGGTTTTCCTATATCCGACTTGAGATGTTTTGTTAATATGCCCAAGTTTACTCACAAGACAGGGGCAGGAGACAGTCAGCGTGTCGTGTGGTTCGGCGGGACACACGTTGATGTTGACGGCATACCAGACATAGTAGTTAATTGACTCATCAGCATCTTCATCAGTTGCAGCAGCAGCAGCAGGACCCTTGTAAGGCTCACCATCATCAACCTCATCACCTTCACTGTCAATCTCTCTACAGTACCACATTCATAGATCAACACTAGTCACTAAATCGAATACAATCAAATCAAATCACATCAGGTATTTACAGCGCGTCAGCATAGCTTGCTATGCACAGCGCTGTATTAGCTATAGTAAATCCGTCCGTCCGTCCGTCTGTCCGTCCGTCACACGCTGGCACTGTGTCAAAACGACTCAAGCTACGATCATGGGGTCTTCACTGGAGGATAGCCCCATGACTCTAGTTTCCTCACGGTTAACTTCAGCGCAAACTTCCAAAGGAAACTTGGGGAGCGAGGGCGCCGAATGAGAGTGGGGTACGAAAAATAGACAATTTTTAGCCAATAAGTCGCCGTATCTCAGAAACGGTGCAAGATAGGACCATAGTTACAATGACCCAGTAATAGGAAGTCGCATACGTGCTTGCGATTGGTACCAAAATCATCGACCTTGGACGACCTTGAACGGCCAAAACGCACTCTGGTGCTCTCTGGTACAGAAAAGATGCGTCTTTTGGAGCCCGCTGCACAAATTTGAAGGTTTTCTTAGAACGATATGCGCTATATAAATCCATGTTTTACTTACTTATATACTTACACTCCATCTCAGCGCTACGAGGTGTCACTTGCCAACTGACACAACTTACAAGTAAACACACCCCGCCTTGACCCCAGCCATACAGGCCGGTACTCGATTTACCATACCCCGGGGGGATGGAAGGCTGAGTTGCCCTAGGTGTGTTGGCTATAATTATGCGCTGTGGGTGGTTAGAGAGGTAAATAAAGTGTGTTTTAGTCGGCATTTAAACAGAGATGGGCAATTAATTAAACTAATTGTAATTAATTAGCTAATTAATTGGATTTGGTGCTAATTCTAATTCCAATTAATTAGCAAAAGCAATTGTAAAATGTTTACAAACATACGTTTCCGGTTCACGGCCAACAAATGCAATCACTCCCTGGTAGATGCCACGCCTCAACGGCCTGATTGACAGGTTGTAGTAGCCAGTGGTCTCAGAGAGAATCACCATTGACTCCGCCCCACTTAGAATATGCAAATCTGACTCCACCTACGCATAAATTAACCGACCACATGAATTAATCAGTCTACACTGTGGCTCAAAAAAGTTAATTTTAAAACTTTATGCTAACCTATAACCTTTCGAATATGGCAGTCATACTCTATAGGAAATTTAAAACAGAAGAATGTATAATTAACCCATCTAGCACGGTTTTTGTACCTGCACTACCTTGTAAAAGTTGATCCCAATTTTCGTTGTATTCACAGTATGTTTGAAATACATCAACTTCAGATATGCAGCAGCAGCGCCTCTGAAGTAACGACCTAACAGCGCTATACAAATCTATCATTATTATTATTGTTATTATTATTATTATTATTATTATTATTAATATTATTATTATTATTATGACTCGTGAAAGTAAGTAACATAGTAACATAAGACAACAGTGCAGGTTCAGCAAATGTTCAGTGTTGTCCTATTAGGTGACCACAGTAAAGTAATCATGTACGTATGTACCACAGATCAGGATGGTGCTGCTGCATAGCCGTTGGACGGACGCTATGTGTCCGTTCACCAGGTGGCAGCACTTTTCTGTCCGAAATGACATCATGCCCTCCATCTTCAAAATTATGACGTCGATTCAAAAATCCGACTCTGTCAGTCGATGCATATTTACGTGAAGAAAGTTCCAGGCAATTTCATTCATGACGGGGTGTTAGGTTTTTCAGGAGGTCACCCCCAAGAAGAACAAGAACAAAAAGACGAGTAGCAATATGAGATCAGTTCCTGATCTAAAGAACAAACTGTTGATAATGAAAACCATTACCACAAACTTCAGCTTTCGTTTTGTGAAGTTGGGAACACGAAGAACTTGTTGAACACTGCAAACAGACACGCAACTCAGTGACATTAAATCACATCAATACATTGCTGACTGGGCGTCACAATAATGGTCATCCAGCTTGTAAAAACATGCTGCGGTATAGGCCTAACCAGACGGGGGGCCTGGAGGACTAGCCCCCAAAAGGCTGTGGAAAAAAATTTGTACTACCGTTTTTGGTTGTGCAAAAGGGACAAATATTATGTGAAAGTCTTATGTTTAGTAATTGTGAGTGTGAATGTGACTAAATATATGCCACAGAAATGTCAAATATGACAGATTTGTGGCTATCAGGTGTGTTTTTTTTCAAGCTCTAAATACTCCAAAACTCGTTTTCGGCCGGGGCTCTGCCCCGGACCCCGCTGGGGGAGCTCTCTCTCTCTCTTATTCCCGGTCGGGGGGCGTGTCACCGCCCCAATCGTCTCCAGAAAGTTCAACATGCGTCGAGGGTCGGTAGGATCCAGGTGGCTGGTGGAGGAAGAAGTACGTGCCTGCGTGTGGGCCGGACAGCTCAGGAGCAGATGCTGTGCTGTCTCGTCGTCGCCTCCGCAGTGTGGACACAATGGAGACTGTTGTCGCCCGATTCGGTGTAGGTAGCTGGCCAGAAGCGGAGAGTGACCCGTTCTCAGCTGAGCGACGGTGATGCAGTCGCTTCTGGACCAGCCAAGTCTCCAGTGGAACTGCGGACTGACCTCTCCGGTGAGAGTACGGTGTGTGGCTGAATGTGGATCAGCTAGGTAGCGGGTATGGAATTCCTGTTGTCCTGTCCTCCGGATCTGAGCCTTCGCTGAAGCCAGGTCGATCGGAACGGAGGACTGGGAAAGAGTGGAGCCCCGCTTAGCTTCTGAGTCTGCCGAGGTGTTGCCTGGTAGACCGATATGGCTTGGGATCCACTGGACAAAGATGTTGAAGTCTTTGCTCATGGTGGATAGATGTAACCAAATTGATTTGCAGACCGAGTCCGATTGGCGGGCTGGGCCACCAGAAAGAGTGTTAATGAGAGACTGGCAATCAGACAGAACCCGAATGCTGTGGTGTGAATGGAAATCCTGGATGGTGTTAATTGCAGCCAGACCCATATTCATGGCGACAGCCTCAGCCCGGAAGTCGGAGACTTCGCGGCCTGCCGGATGAGCCTCTGTTGCGTGCAACAGGCCGTGGATGTAAATGGCAAACCCGGCTCCAGCTCCGACGCCTGGTGCTACTGACCCGTCTGTCCAGAGCTCGATGTCAGTTGGTGATAGGCGAGCCAAGGCTCGTGTTGCAGTGGTAAGCCGGGCTGCAGGGTCAGAGGTGTCCGAGGACCCGGTGAGTGAGCCGAGGTCTTGGTTAAAGATGACTCCCGTGGAACCGCACCATGGCGGTAGGGCCAGCACGAAGCTTTCCCGCGGTGAATCATCGAGTCCCAGGCGCTCGACGATGTCCGTTGCCGAGTCCCGCCATGACTTACGTGCCGCACCTCCGGCCCCGTGCCGTTTGATGCGCGGTTCCACTGAACGAACGGCAGCCACGGCGATGGGGGTGTCCTGGATGTGGCGCAAAGCGCGTTCTCTCAGGTTGGCTGCGGCCAGGTTGGCGTGGGTTGCCAAAGGGAGCAGAGCTGCTTCCTTGAGAAGAGGGACTGTTGGCGTGGATCTGGTACATCCGGTGATGATCCGAGCCCCTGCCAGGTGTTGAGATTCGAGCTTTCGGAGGTGGTTGGCGGCTGTAGAAACCAACCACGAGGATGCACAGTACAAGGTGCAGGACTGAACATAGGTACAATAGAGTGACCTGAGTGATGACGGACTCCGACCCCAAGATCTCCCCGCCAGACATCGGAGTACTTTGAGCCGCCCAGAGACCTTCTTCTTGAGCTCATCTGCGTGTGGACCGAATGTGAGTTGACAGTCGAGGGTGACTCCAAGGAGACGCGGGGTAGCCTCGAACGGAACTTTCTCCGGTCCAAAGTAGATGGCGGGCTGGGCTTTGCCGTTGGTCTCGCGTGGGTCCAACGTGAAGAAGGACACCACCGACTTAGTTGTGCTGAGCGTGACCTTCCATGTGGAACACCACAAATATAGAAGGTCTGCTGCTGGCTGCAAAGCTATCTCGCACTCAAGAAGTGTGCTGCCCTGGGCGGCGAAGGTGGTGTCATCAGCAAAGGCAAACACGAGTGAACACTGGGGGTTGCTGTCCAGTAGGTCGTCCATGTAGATGAGCCAGAGGAGGGGTGCAAGGACTGAGCCTTGCGGAAGTCCCTCTGAAAAGGTACGCTTTCGGCTGGTAGCTCCTTGCCAGGATACGAACGCCTTCCTGTCACTGAGCAGACCACGGACCCACCTGATGTAGCAGCTTGGAATACCTTTCCTCGCCATTTTGACCAGGAGAGCCTTTCTCCATACTCGATCGTAGGCTCTCGAGAAATCGGCGAGGAGAAGGGCTGTTCGCTGGGGTGGCCTTCTCTGTTGGAAACCGTCGTGGATCAGTTGAGTAACAGCTGCCACCTGTTCTTCTGTACAGCGGTTCCGGCGGAACCCAGCCTGGGCCGGGTG
>Ga0209681_1000469_pt1 | contig 10491 bp, 9 predicted proteins | sample WorMetLIZISLAND2_3_FD_187416 | JGI IMG/M metagenome (GOLD analysis project Ga0209681, IMG submission 187416) | Marine gutless worms symbiont microbial communities from Max Planck institute for Marine Microbiology, Germany - Olavius clavatus LIZARD... ... | reverse complement strand
ACGGTGTCCGGCCATCACCCGACTGGAGGCGTGCTCGAGGTCGACCTCTCACTACATGGATCCATCAGATCCGCCGGGACACGGGAATACCGGTGACTGATGCTCTCGAGCTGGCAGAGGACAGATCATTTTGGCGACAAATCGCAACGGCGGGATGCTACGGCTGATCGCTCCGCGCCCTGATGATGATGATGATGATGATGCAGCTTAAACACTGGGACTGGGATCACTGGTGCCTCTACCCACCATGAAGCCACATTGTCAGGATATCCTCTCGCGACACGATATCCTGCACACTTACATGATGCTCACAATGACTATCCATTGGCACGCGAGCACATCAACATCACAAAAGAAATGCTAAGTCCCTTTGCACAATCCTTTGTTTCAGATAATTGGAAGCCCACATCAAAGCTATCACCAAATCTCATGGACAAAACAAAATACACATATCATTACAGAAACTTACAGATGTAACGTCGAACATGGACTGATTGTTGACAAGATTCATAGAATCTTATCTTTTTGTCACTGTCCATGGCTGAAGCCTTGGATTGACTACTGCACGATGCAGTGCATGCAAGCTACGTCTGAATCTGAATCAGACTTGGCCAAACTGACGGTTAATGCCGCGTTTGGTAAGACACTCGAACAGGTCAGAAATCGTTCAGATATTATTATATTAGTGTACAGGGTTACAGAGTAGGGGTGGGAGCAGTGGTAATGTCTTTATGTCCATATGCTAATCCCCTCACTCAACAGGTAACGCTTGTCATCAAAAGCACTCAGACATATCTTTTTCTTTTCCATCGTTCGAACCATGTGATTCTTTGATTGAAATGTTCGAAATTTGCTCTCAGTCGTTGTCTGATGCTTCAACACGTGCGTTGCACGTGTTTTCTCAAGTACGATTTCTTGACACCTTTGACGCGTATTTGAGAATGTTTGGCAAAGTTTAGTACATCCAGACTGTACATTTTTGCATGCAGACCAACAAATTTCATTGGTGTGCCGATCCTGTTTCGCTTTTGAATTTTCCGAGCACTTTTCGATTTGTTTTCGAGTACTGAGCATGGTCTCGATCAAAATTGCTCGTGTCGTATATCTCCAAGTTATTGCTCATGTCCTGGTAAATGTTCTCAGTTTTGATGTGACAACATAGAGAGTCAGTGTCGTTGAACAACAGTGTACATCTGTCTGCATATTCATGCTTCAGATGATCGTAATAGAAACGATACATTATCAGTTTTGACAGTTCAAGAATGGTAAAACCGACTGCGCTTGGTTTATTTAATGTGACCTGGTGACGTGCAGATTTTACCATGACCAGTTCGCTGTTGATAATTTCACTCTGTCGGAAACTGACTTTGCCAACTGCTTTGGTCAATTTGTTGGTATCAGCAGTGTCAATCAATTTTTGATGATAGTGACTACAATCACAACTGTTGTAGGCTGATCAGCATGAACATATTGCTAGAAATGTTGCATCATAATATCGATCATGTTGTGACATTTATTGTTGTACCGTAAATATTGTTTTATGTAGATTAGTGGTAATATGGAAAGATGACGATTGCAATTATAGTTAGTGTTGTTTGCAGTGATTAATATTGAACTGTGGTTTCTAATAATGATGATTGCATTATTGTGTATGACTATTTGTGTGGTTTAATGGTAATCTGATGATTGACGTAATTATTTCTATCATAGTTTAATGACAATTATGTGTTGTATTGTCGATAAATAAAAGAAGACATTGTTGACATGTTGGTGTGTAAAGTTGTCTTCTTTATTAGAAATTCACATGCACATGCACGTGTGGACATACATGTAAAACAATCGACAGGAAAACCACTAACACTACAGTCACAAATTAAACTCCGATCGACAAACATATTCTAACCTTTCCTTTCCGTAGTGGAAGGTTCTAAAGCGTACATTCCCCATGTTGACAAATGCAAACAAAGCAGTGGAAAAAAGATGATAAAACTGTGACAAGTATGTCATGATATTGGTAACACAATAAACACAAAGTGTCGCAAAAACGGCAAATAAACAGCAACAAAGTGCCAAATTTGGTCGCGTTGAAGGCAATGTGACCACTAAAAATGCAAAATGCGGTAGGCGCATGGTGAGTCGGCGTACATTATTGATTAAATTGAGAAAGCTGGGCGAGGCCCCCCAGCTGCCCTGGGGAGCGTGCAAAATGAGTGGGAGATGTACGAAACGGTGCAGGGTCAAAATATAGTGGTTATTAGATGCAACTTTAAATATTCTGTGCTCGACTATGGGGGGGCTGGCTGGGAATTCGCTTAAGGACGACCCCTAGCTACCTGTCAAAAGCGATGGAGTACCAATTTGAGAGCAATTATCTTCAATAGTGGTGTCAGTTCAATTGGTCAGCTGATTATAGCCTAATCATTGGTTGTCGATCGGAAGTCAGGCAATTACTTTTATTGCACAGCTGTCAGAGTGATGTGCAGAAACCGAAAATGGAAATTATTGACGTTTTATGTAGTGGCCTAGTGTTAGAGACGTTCAAAAAGACCACGGCTTAGAGTTAGAAACTGCGATATTCGGTTAAAGTAACATCACTAAGTCAGCCCAGTGACCTAGCGTGACCCTAGGGGTTGTGGGAAGGTCGTGACCTTTGACCTGGAGGTCAGGAAAAGCCATAAAGGGGCGGGGCTTACGTAAGGAAGGCTTCTGATTGGCTGTTGCATCCGTACTCTCAAAAACCCCTCTACTGTCATGCGTGCATGTTGTTTACTTCAGCTAGAAGAATGACACCAATATCTGCCGATGTGTTGCCACTCGTTCTCCCAGCATCAGCAGCCGCAGCCGGCACTCTTAATAAGGATGAAGCTGCAGCAGTCGAAGGTGAAGATGTAAACAAGTCAGAAAATGAAACTAAGTAAGAAAATGAAACTTCAGTCGGTGCATCACTTCCAACAATTTGGTCTGGTAAGAAGAACCGTCAGCAGAGAGAAATTGATGATGCTGCCACCGTAGACTTCATATCTTTGGTGAAGGAAAATTGGTCTGCTGTTAATGATAAGCATACGACCAAAAACGAAGTCTGGAAGAGTATTGCGAAAGAGTTGGAGACGAAATATGACATTTATGCCGACAATCCGGTGGAGAAGTTTAGATTGAAATGGCGTGGTCTATGGAACCCTTACAAGGACTACGTAAAGCAATCGGTTTGTCACTTGTTTATTAAAGGCAAATTGTTTATTAAAGGCAAATTGACTTGACTTGACTTGTTATATTTGTTACGGGGTAAACAGGATTAGCCATTGTTAAGCGAAATGTTAATACATACGTACTATGTAGGCATGCTTCACGGGACATTCATCACATCACATTGCTGTCGTTGTGAGTCCACTATGCTCGCTCATGTCTGACCAGGTGACAATGGGTAGGCCTATATCTGCGGTTGACGTGCTCTCAAGAAATGACAGCAAAAGATAAACGAGGCACGAGTAATTTTTTCAAGTCTATAGGCCTACGGTGTTGGAAAAACAGTATAGTTGTATCAGCATAGATGTGAAAAACGTTTTAAAGTTTTTTTTATTTTCGCAACAATATGCAGCTATAAAAATATGCAGCTAAAGAAACGGGTTTCTTTGATGCTTGAAACCAACAGCAGGAATCTTCCATTTATATATTTCCATAGTTGTATGAAATAGATATGTTCACAATTTCATACATCATACACTGTAAATCGCGCGCTTAGATTTTAAACATTTTAAAATCGCTAAACATGTTTTTTTGGTGCTCATCATGTTTAATATTTAAGCATGTCTAGACAAAACACGTTTAGACTTGTGTGTCACCTAAACACGTCTCACAAAGTAAACTGTTTTTTGTTACTTATTTATAATTTTATTCTGTTCTGAGCATGCACAGATGATTTACCGGTTTTGTTAGTTGCATGGTGTGAGAGTGGGGTGTAGTTGTAAAATGTGTCGTGTACTTAGTTGTTGAAATGTACTTTCTAGTAACGGAATTATGGACGAACTTGCTGGAGAATGGGATTAGTGACAAAATTATTCGTGTACTGAAAGGTTATGCATCCCGACCAGATTTCAACATGGCCTGTCCGTGTGCATACCTGCCAAGTTTGGGAATGCAAAATGTGGGGTCTATATGAACAGTAATTCGTAACTGAGTTATAGTCATTTACTCTGGTAACACAGAACTGACATCTTGGCAAACAAGGACAACACCAGTACGGTACAGTAACATAATTATAGAGGAGTGAGGACCAAAAACAAAATAAACATAGAACGCTGTTGGATAATGCAGCGATAGAAGAAGGATCAGCGTCAATTGTGTTCACGTCGCTGGAAGCACTTCTCAGCGGACTGTGGCTGAACGTGATCAAGACTTACTGCCAACGAGTCTGTCTGCTCGCATTTGATGAGGCGCACTGCTTATCTGAATGGTAAGCTAGTGTCTGTTGTCATTACCACCGTTTTATGGTTAATTTTAATTACTGCATGCCAGACTGTACTAACTTTTTTTATTTTACTCAGTCTCATAAATGTTGATGATATGGATCTGCCTGTGCAAAAAGTGGTCGTAAAAAGTAACAACATACCAGCTATGTGTATTCACGGGTGAAGAGTTCCGGCCAGACTACAAGAAGTCCGCCAGCCTCTGCAGCGTGTTTACTGACTGCCCGTGTCTGGTGCTATCGGCAACTGTAACAGAAAAAGTGCTGGCTGATGTTGTGTCATCTCTGCACCTGACGGACGACGTCGACGTGAAAGCGCTGCTGCCGGACAGGCCGAACATCTTCCTGGACGTTCGACGTCGACGGTCTTACGGCGTACCCACGGAGTTTGAGTGGCTGGCAGCGGCAGTTGAGTGTGAACAACGGCTGTGTGCACACAGTATCAACAGCATAGCTGAGATCTACGCTTGGATGATGACGCGGCTAGGTGAGAAGGCATTTCTGAACGCCAAAAAGGATGACCCAAAAAGCCGCTTCGTATCCATGTACCATGCGCACGTCGCCGAGCCACTCCAGCGCTACACTCTGAGCGAGTTCAGCAAGCCGGACTCTTGTTATATGGGTGTTGAATCTGCACCATCGCTTTCGGCATGGGGGTGGGAATTAGGGACGTCAGACAAGTAGTACATTGGGGAAAAGTGGTTCCCTGATGACTTGTGGCAGGAAGTCCGGCGTTGCGGCAGAGACGGTGAAACGTCCCGGGCCACATGGTATCCGAAACAAGTCATGGGCGACGAAAACGACATGCTATCCGAAACAAGTCATGGGCGACGAAAACGACATGCTGTGTAAGATAAAGTCAGATGAAGACTGCATTTGGTTCTTGATCCTTAAAGGTTTCAAGCTGCCACATATGATGGCATGTGGCATGCCATCATGCCACATGTACAGGAGGTGGAGGAATTTCTCAGCATCTTTCCAAGCTGTGATACTCGGCTGAGAAATGTCTGGCCAAGGGCTGAAATTCTCCAAAAAGCTGAAGAGCTTGCTACTGACGATGCTGATGTTCAGAACGTACTGTCTGGGCTGCATGACTAGTGGAATGAAGACTTGCATGCTTGCATACAGGCACTAGTTAAAACAGGTCAGTTATTTTTAACCACACAAATATTGTGGACAAAATGACGAACGTCTGGATAATAGACGTAGGCCTATTCGACTACCTGGTGGATCGTGTCGGCTGCAGCGGCTTTGTGAAGTGGACCTTGTTCTGTGAACTCGGCTTACATTCATCCAGGTTTTATGGCAAACCTGTATACCTCATTTTGTGAATCTGATTACACAGGACATTTTGAAGCATGAATGGCCTGCAGCATTGTTGAACAAGTGCCAGGCAATTGTGAACTTCTTCGCGAGTCACACATGCTTATCTGCTCTGTTAGTTCAGTACTGAAATTTGCATCGTTTGTGAAGACCCGATGGTATTTCGCGCAGGTAGTTGTATGCTGTCAGTGTTAAGGAACAAAGAGGCATTGAGAAACATGCTGCTGCAAGTTTAAAGCAGCGCACTTTCTGCAGAAATCTCTTCAATCATTTCAAACTGTCAATTCTGAACTGACCTGGAGCAGCTAACTAAAGTGATGAGGCCATTTATGGCTATTATTGGAACATTGCAGTCTAAGTCTACCACACTAGCTGATTGCTATCATGAAGTCGTATCATTAGCAGCTGTTACTGACGGTATCAGCACAAACTCGTCCAATTTCAAGGACCATTGTGCAGCAGTGTTTGGTAAAACTTGGACAGACATCAATGGTGAATGATATCTACATATTGCCATGATACTGGCATATCAGTTGCTCCCAGGCCTGCGAGGAAAAGGCATTGTTGCAAGCATTTTTCTGCGAATTGCTCAAACTGCAGCTGCGATGTGGAAAAACCTAGACAATGGTAAATCTACCTGCAATGCGACTGATGTCACAGCTGATGAAGTTCGAACATGGCCAGTCTCCTTACGACTTGCTGTTTGATGGATAATTCATGTCGCCATGCTTGTGGTGGATGCCAGCAGCTGACATCAGATGTATTAGGCGGCTTGTTCGACGTTATCCAGACTTTGCAGACTGGCTGGATTACGTCGAAACAACGTACATTGCTGTAAACTCACCCTTTCCACCTCCAGTGTGGAATGTTTACGAACGGGGTGTCGACACAAGAACTAACAACCACCTGGAGGGTAAGTGGCACATTACTTCATCGTGACAATGGTGTCAATGACAATGACAATCATTTCTGTACGTGTACCAGGTGGCCTGTAAGTGAGTGCGTAGGGAACTATGTCCATCGGCAATGTTGGGTTATTATTGGGCCAACATATACATCGGGCAGTGACGACGTTATCGCCCATCAATCACCTGTGGGCGGGGCTTGTCCCAGCCAATGGGAAAAGTTCCCTTCTTGATAGCGACGTCATCTATTCATTCGATCGGCAGTCATGAGTATGAACGGACATGAGAACGTTATTAATGTCGGAAATTAATGTTGAGTATAATGTCATCAATAAATCGATATTGGAGTTTCTATCATGTCTTCTACAACACGGCATGGTTCGCCGTAGGGGTTTCGGACCCAAGGCGGCGTCGGGACCTCTCCTAGGGCGAGAATCAGTGTGGATTTGGATTAACTGACTGGATATTATATTCTGCCAGTTATGGACAAACAACCGACAACTTCCGACCCCAACAGCAACAGTGGGCCTATGCCATTGTGCCGCTTTCATTTGTATGATCTCCACTTCCCGCTCCTTAAGATGCCTTATCGTCAGTCTTTGACTCTTGTGTTGCTGCATGTTTTGTGTGTTTGTCTGTCCTTGACTAATGTTTTTGTCTCTTCAAAAAATGATGTTTTGATACATGTACAGGAGGTGGAGGAATTTCTCAGCATCTTTCCAAGCTGTGATACTCGGCTGAGAAATGTCTGGCCAAGGGCTGAAATTCTCCAAAAAGCTGAAGAGCTTGCTACTGACAATGCTGATGTTCAGAACGTACTGTCTGGGCTGCATGACTAGTGGAATGAAGACTTGCATGCTTGCATACGGGCACTAGTTAAAACAGGTCAGTTATTTTTAACCACACAAATATTGTGGACAAAATGACGAACGTCTGGATAGTAGACATAGTATATTAGGTTTGGCAATTGCCTACAGAGACAACAACAGTTACCATTGCAGTCATCAGCTGCATGAGAAGTAGAAGTGGGTGTTTGGTGTTTAAGATCCACATGAAAAGGTTTGCTTTATGCAAGTTGTGGACAATCATGACGCCAACCAAAATGTTTGACGGCTGGATGGACAAATATCGAGCACGTTCGTATCTGGCAATTCGCATATCTGTTGTTAAAGAATGGAAAGTGCATATCGTGACTGAATTGTGATGTTCTGGCTGCTCACAGCTCGGATGACATGACTCATCGTGTATCCATGGTGCTGAAAGTTTTTCCTGATATCACTAAACTGTTTCTCACAACTTGCCATGATGGCGCTTCCAACTGTATGAAGACATCACGCTTGCTGAAGTCACAGAACGTACACGCCTCAGATTCGGCGAGTTCTCGCCGACATTGTGCGCTTTATAAATTAAATTTACTTACTTACTTACTTACTTACAGCATGTGCAACATTGCATTTCACATGTTTTGCATCTCCTGCTCACGACTGATCAGTCAGTGAGTGAGTAGTTTCTTAACGGCACATCAGCATATAAAAAGCCATTCAGAGCCCTAAATGTTTTGAGTAAACTTGAGGTGCTGTCTATCATCGACTGCGTCATTGCATCCAGCAGCACACCGTGGTCTGACAGTCTATAGGCAACTCAATTTGCTGGGTTATGATCATCATCATCACATGGGGAACTACAGCCAGAACTTCAGGGATCCGGTCACCGGCACTTGCACCAACCATGTGGGCTGAGTGAGTAGTTTCTCCATTTTCTGGTGCATCAAGATTTCTATATTGTTCGGTGAGTGGAAGTAAAGGAAGCAGTGTCATCCAGTTGATATCTTGTCTGCATTAGCTCTTGATATTGGCATGTCATGTAATGTCATGAAAACTGTGTCTATGGTTTTTAACCCCACATGTAAGCATAAGGCTGTTCCATGCATATTTCCTGAATTTACTCTTAATGGTTCACATCTCAAATATGTTTGTGAATTTAGATATATTGGTCATGTACTGAATAATAAGCTGTCGGATGATGATGACATTAAATGTGAAAGTTGAAACTCGGTTCTAATAAACACAACATTTTATTGCGTCACTTTGGTAAATGCTCGGTTGATGTGAAATTGTCTCTCTTTCGTTCTTACTGCTTATGTTTCTATGATATTGGCATGTGGAGTAAATACTCGTCTACTGTTTTTAAACGTACCGGTATGGAAGCATGTTATAATAAGTGCATTAAGTAGTTTTTCAAATATCGAAGGCTTGATAGTGTGACTGAGATGTTGAGTGAACTTGGCCTGACATCTTTTACTGATCTGTTTAATGATTATGTAACCTAATTCAAGCTTCGGTGGTAAATGGCCAGTAATGACGCCATCAGACATTTTATATCTACATTTAGCAGTAGAATGTAGTTTCGGTGTGTCCACGCATGTTTTGCTATTTTTCTGTGTCGCTTTTACATTACTTTTATATTATAGCTTAGTCTCATCATCACCATCACCATCATTACACCGATAAACCAAACTTTTGTTTTATTTACTGGTTAATGAGGTTGTTGTTCACTTTGAAGGTGATTCATTGATGCAACCACTTCCACTCTACGGTGCACCATCCAGTGTAGTAAACAAAATAGTAAATAGAGCGACACGCCCACCTTCATGATGGCAGCTGATATGTGTGTTTTTATGTAAAAAATTATTATTATTATTATTATTTATTATTATTATTATTATTGTTAATCGTTAATATCGCAACCTGTAGGATTGAGATATACACGGTACCACACGACGTCCGACAAATCGCAACCCGGCTGCGGGTTATTGGACTCTTTCAAGCAAAACGTTCGCCTCTAGCAGGTCAGATTTTACTTACTGGTGAACAATTTGCATGGCGACATGACCTAGATTTAAAATTACGTCACTAGCATGAGGTGCCGGGGAGATATTTGATCCGACCTAAATCGCATTTAATAACAAATTGTGGGTTAAGGTAATTTAGCAACCTGACAACAAATGCGAAATACGCAGTTGAAATGTGTTATGTTGTCAAGAAATTTGCTCCTTGAGATGGTGCATTGTTTAATCTGTTGGACTAAGGTTTGAATATGTGTTACTTACTGCTTGTATTTAAGAACGTCTTTCGTCAGTTATAATAATAATAATAATAATAATAATAATAATAATAATAATAACAGATTTGTATAGCGCCGTTTGGTCGTAACTTCAGAGGCACTGGCGGCGGATAATGTCAGTGTCAGTTAAATGCTAGAGAGAAAAGAAATGTCTTTAGCCTAGACTTAAATGTTCCTAGTGAGTCATTGTCAGTAACTGTTCTTATAAGCAATCACCTGTTGAGTAATAATAATTTGTCGGAAGTCATGTGGTACCGTGTATATCGCAATCCTACGGGTTGCGATATTAACGATTTACGCGCATTCGCGACTGCTGGGCATGCACACATGCGTGTCTTTTGCCGCCAGTGGAGAGTGAGTATTTTTCGATCATCAAATGTTTTGCCACATTTCAAAGATGAGTTGTGTTTTTTAACGGGGGTATGTGTAATATGCGTCTGGTGCGTCTGCGTCTGGTGCATCTGGCTCACGGGTAATATGCATCTAAATACTGCGTCCAGTAGACGCACTTTACCCGTGACAAACGGTCATACTAAAACAAGCCAGGACGCCTGGACAGATGCCGGGGCAGGGAGGAGGGATGGGACATGCCGCCAGGACAGGGACGCCAGTCTGTTGTGGCAAGTGCAGTGGCTTAATGACTGTTGTGTGGCGTAATCACTTATTAGACCACTGAAC
>Ga0209681_1000468_pt1 | contig 10496 bp, 12 predicted proteins | sample WorMetLIZISLAND2_3_FD_187416 | JGI IMG/M metagenome (GOLD analysis project Ga0209681, IMG submission 187416) | Marine gutless worms symbiont microbial communities from Max Planck institute for Marine Microbiology, Germany - Olavius clavatus LIZARD... ... | reverse complement strand
CGGCGCGGCAGACCGAGGTGACGTGGTCAGCCATGGTCAGGTGGCTGTCTATTACGACACCGAGGTCGCGGGCCGAGTCGACGATCTGGACTGGTGAAGACAGGACCGGCACGTGACGGACAGTAATCTTGTCCACTAAATACGTGGCAAAGAAAAGTTAGTTCCTGATGGCAACGGAGGGAAACAAAGTTGGTGAGCGAAGAATCTGTTATTAACAGTAAGTCAAAATGCACTTTCATCGATCCAAGAGCTTGGCGAAACCAACTACTAGATTACGGTAGGGCGCAAGGAAAATAAAGCGGTCAACAATATTTCTTACATATGACCAGCATATGTCAGAACTCAGAAAGCCTGACTGAAGCCAAATGATAAAACAAACATAATCACTTTAGATATCAGAAAATGAACAAAAAACTGGTCACAATATTGCTGAAATTCACACTATGTCTTCAGTGAGCGTTCCAGGAAATGACGTTCATTGAGTATTGCTCTAGCACTGATAAAGTTGAACACAATCAAAAAGACAAACAAGACTGTTCTTGCCTGTAGCGATACTGTCTATGTTTGGCACTTCGGTAAAGGCGTCGTTTTGAGACGTTCCACCAAGGAACAGTTTCCATTGGTATGCCAGCATTGGTCCAACGTTTGTCTGGCAGTATTCTGAACAGATTGCAGCCAATGTCAAGATGGTTTCGACTCTAACGTGAGTGTCACAATTCTCCACGCATCTGCAAAACGTCATGTTATTGGCACAGATAGTTTTGATATGCCTGCCGAAACGTTGATCAAATTCAAATGCTTATATTTCCGGCATCATAGAAAAGAACACGTAAATTTACTGTAATTTCTTAAATTCAGCCTCATGCGACGATATGAGGGCTGCGGCGAATCAAACCTATGATGTCCGCACGAGATAAGCAACTTATTCTCTGATTCTCGTCCTAGTATAGGTACGTTTGCCCAGCGTATATTCAATCCTAAGTCGCCACCAATTTTGCGCCTATAAGTCGTACAAAATTCACGGAAAATTGTGCAAGTAACTTGCAGTTGAACACTGTGCATAACAGCCACTATTTTACTGTAACAGTAATTAACAAACCTGACTTCAACGACTGGAGCAGGTGACTGCTGTACAAAGAGGGTGACATCTGCATTCGCTGATCTCACATCCTTCCTCACCACAAACTGGATGTCATAGTTGATAAGAGGTTCCAGGTAGCTGGTATCGATGATCAAATCCCACTGTCCGGCGGCAAAGCCAAGTACACCTGGTCCCACGTCACCAAAACATCCACTGCCAGTACCGTTATAAGGCACGTAAGACTGAGTTGCCAGTTGGGTCGGCCACTTTTCATTGGATCGCTTACAACGCCATTCAAGGATCATACCTGACTTATCACTGGTAGATGGATGCCGAGGTCATAGGTCAGATTGTAAGTGGATAGTTGGAAAGTATCATTGAATGTGGCATTAATGAAGCTGCTTCCCTCAATTCCTGCCACTAAATCACTCATAGTAACATTGACACAGGCACTAACGACCACGGTCTTGTCCGAGAGATCAAAATAACTGCTCCACAACGATGCTGTAATGCGCACCTCGTGGCGTCCTGCGGGTACAGTGTAGGGTTCACTGATCAACTGCGTGGCATTCGCCAGTGTTCTCAGAACTATCTGGTTTGAGTCCACGAGTTCCCATTGGGCAGTGAACCGTTCGTTCTTCATGCAGTCTACAGAGAACGTTGCGTTCACCATGAAACCAGTTTTGCCCTCAACCGAGAAAGGACAGTCTGGATCAAGGAGAGCAGTGTCGACAGTAACGTTTGGTGATTGACAAGGCCACTCAAGTACGTCGATGTTAGCTGACACTGTGTCGTTGTTTGCTAAGTTGAAGGCGCGAACGTTGACAGCGTGAACTCCGTAATTACCGTCGTACGTGTGCTGATGACGTATGAATGTGTCTGTCGATGACAACTGTTCAAAAGTCAACATCAAATCAGTTATATCACAACTGATAGAATAAAATTTCTGCTGTTAACCTGTGTAGTTTATATACCAGTAGTCAATTACAAAGGAAAGAATACATCAAAAGCCAGTTTGTATTCATATATGAGCGCCATTTTCGTAAGAAAAAATAGCCTGAAAACCTCCCACAGAAGGTCTGGGCCTCTATAAGTACAAAATTATGCTAGCTGTTAGTACCGCACTTCTATCCAAGGCTTTGTATACAGGCCTGGTGTCAATTAGAGGCCTTTGATAAGGTTTACCTGAACGAAGGTCGGTGATGAAGAAGTGACGATGGTTGCGCAATATCCATCCTGGTAATAGACAAGTGGCTTTCCATCGTCCATGTCCCACTCGAAGCATGCTCCAGTGCCAAAGCGGACAATAGTCAGCTCACAAGTAATTGAATGGTTCCACAGTGTTGAACTGTTGCAAGTGAGTTCACCAAGTGTGACGTTGTCCCAGACAACAGTGACATCCATCGACAGGTTCTGACAGGAGACGGGATTGGAACAATTGACATTGATAGTTTGTATGCCAACGTCCACTTGTTGTCCGTAGCTAAATGTAATTTCGTGCGGCATTGAACAGTTTAGCACTGAAATATTGTGAATTGTGTCTTCATAGTTCGTTCCCATGTTCCACACACAGACGATGTTTTCTACTGGACTCTGGTCAGTTCCTGCTGCTACTCCCCAGATTCCAGTCCCTGGTGGTGTGAGCACTATGCTGCTGCCATAAATAGCCAGGTCTCGTATGAGATTAGAAACGGAGATTATTTTCTTGTCCATGGATATTCTGCTGATCAAATTGCTGGCAGTCACTGAAACTGCAAAAGTTCCCTCCATTTCGTAGGTATAATTGAACACGATGGCACTTAGTTCAGCGTAATTGACACAGGAGGCTTGGTATATATAGCTGTCTTCCCAATTTACAGAAACCGCAACACGTGTTCCATCAACCCAGGCCGTCAACTCAAGCTCTGTTTCGTTGAGGATGGCAATAGCCGGTAGCGTTGACACGTTTAGTTCAGTGATCAATTCCAGGACATTAAAGGTGTGATCAAAGCGAAGGCTGCATGCGGGATTATCCGTCCAGTCAACTACCGTCATTTGGTGCGTCACATCCATCGGAATTAGGTCGTAGCTGTGATTAAGCGAATGTAGATCGCACTGACTCAAATCAAGAACTTCGGTGTCTTCTTCTGGATCATACGCTAGCGCGTTCAGGGAGCTACTAGAAGCCGATACGTTCAACACCAGCGTCTGACCGACTGTCAGTATTTCAGGGATGTCGACGTCGATACAACTCGACGTGTTTGATGGTTCACCAGAGTAGAGATCCAGCGACAGCTCACCTACAACTTCAGTCACAGAAAACACCACATCTGGTGAAATAAAAGATTGCATCGATATGACATCTGCATTTCTAAGCAACTCATTGCTGAACAACCACACTGTCGCTAAAGACATGCTTTAATTGAATTCTAACTCCAACCAAAAAGTCTGGAAGTTCCGTGTTTAGCATTTATTAAAAAGTATGTGACAGACAGAAATCACAATTACAATGGGCCTACCAAATACAACACAATGAGGTTACACAACGGTTGAAACAAGACGTGATTAGCAATAAAAACATACACAACGATCTAATTAGTTACGAAAGACTGCATTGGCAAACTACTAGTACACGCTACAGTATAGAATCATATCCTCGTGCACGTACGCTCTCTGAGCGTTTAACGCAGCAAGATAACAATTCATGAAGGCAGTGGTTTGATTAGTGCATATCGAAAAGTATTTTGAGCAAGATTTGATGAGGTCGTAAAACAATATTGAGTGAGTACTATAAACAAACCTGAAGAGTCGTTTTAGCAGTAATCGTATTCTATTTATCAGAGCAAATGACAAGAACTTAGACCACACAGGCAGTGTATATTGCAGCCGTGACACAATTATGGTTTGAGAAACTTCGTGTAACTTTGCGGTAGGCAAGCATTGGGAATGTAACAATTTAAGCAGATATAGTCTCGGGCTACGCTGACTGAGAACAAAATTAACACGCAAGTCTGTCTTAAAATTATCCCCAAAAAATAACACCAAACAGCTTTACATATGCAGCCAGCTGGTCCAGCTCAATGACAGCAATTGATAGCACCATGTAATGACATCTGTGATCTAGCACTCAGGTTGGCGAAACAAAATATCTGTAGATTTCTTGGTATTTATTGACTGTTGTCCATGCATGGATATGATAAAATTGTATAACGGTATGTATCAACAGCAAAGTGCTCTGGTGGAACAAGTTCAGTGTTGTCATCAGCGAATTTAAAAAGGATGTTATACTGAATATTGGTTTAAGGTCACTCTACAAAGTGATGTAGAGCTGGGGTCCAACATCAGAATCTCGGTCAATACTTAATTAATAGTACAAGGGACAAACAGCTGACCTTTTGGCTTGAACATACTCAAGGTGTGTTCCACAAGAAGGCTGCATCTGGGATTATTCGTCCAGTCGATGACCGTCATTTGGTAAACTCCATATGGCAGATCGAGGTCGTAGCTGTTACTGAGCGAGTCTAGATTGCAATCACTCAAACTCAGAATTTTGGTCTCTTCATCTGGACCGTAAGCTAGCGCGTTTACGGTTCCACTGGAAGCCTGTACGTTCAAATCCAACGTCTGGCCGACTATTAGGAATTCAGGGATGTCGACATTGATACAACTGGACGTGCCCGATAGTTCCCCAGAGTAGATATCCATGGACATCTCGCCTACAACTTCAGTCACAGAAAAACAACATTTGGTGGACTAAAAGTCTGCATCGACCGCAGGATGATAAGCCTATCAATATCAATAGATCGGTATCAATCAAACAATCACAGTGCTTCAGTGACAGTAATACTGCAAGGTTAAAGAGTTAGTATAATAGTAGTTCTGAAGTAGTTTCAAACAACTCATTACTGAACAACTGAGCACCTATGTGACATCGATACTGGCATTAAAAGGTAACTTGTTGACTATTGCCTACACCCAGATATAATGACATTCTGTAACATTATCAACAGTGAAGTGCTCTGCAAGAGCGTATTGTAAAGGGCGGTGGATATTGGATATCAGTGGATATTGATTTAAGGTCACCATTCAAGGTGATGTACCAATACCAGAACCTTGGAGAATACCTTGATTAATAGCACAAGGGATAAACAGTTAACAGCTGACCTAGGGGTTTAAACACGATCAAGTTGTGTTCTTCAAGAAGGCTGCATCTGGGATCATCCGTCCAGTCAATGACCTTCATTTCGTACGTTCCATCAGACAGACTCGTGTCGTAGCTGTCATTGAGAGAATGTAGATCACAATCACTCAAACTAAAAACTTTGGTTTCTTCATCTGGGTCATAAGCTAGAGCATTTGTGATGCCGCTGGAGGCTGATCCGCTCAACGTCAAAGTCTGACCGACTGTCAGTGTTTCAGAGATGTCGACGTCGATACAACTGGATGTGTTTGATGGTTCACCAGAGTAGAGATCCATCGACCACTCGCCTACAACTTCAGTGACAAAAACCAACATCTGATGAACGAAAAGACTTCATCAGCCATAGACCTATATCAGTAGTTCTAAACAACAGTACTCATTACCGAACAACTAAGGAAGTACTGAATGCTGAATTGTGAGAATTAACGATTGGAGCTAGAATCCAACTGATCAAGCGTAGCACGGTAAGAAAGCAACGATTTTTGCCATTGTGTGGTTTTGTTTTTATGTGACGGGATAACAATTGATAAAGGCAGTGCTCATTATCTAAAAGGTTCTCTTAGCTTAGCAGTAGTTGATGAGGTCGTGAAACGATAATGATTGTGTACTGTAAACAAACCTGAAAAGTGGCTTTTGCAGTTATTGTATTCTATTTATTAGATCATGTGTCAAAAATCCATTCCAGGCAGCACACATCGCAGCTGTAATACAATTACGGCTTGAGAAAATTCGTCTAACTGAGCGGCAGACCAGCCTTGGGAACGTAAGAATTTAACAATTTAGCCTCTGGCTATAGGCCTATTAACTTAGAACAAAATTGATATGCACATCCACCTTAAAATTCTGCCGAAAAAACAACTGATTGTTTACCGATGAAATCAGATCTGCGTCATCAATTGGCAGAACGATGTAATGAGATCTGACTGTAGATTGGCGGAACATGTTCATGTTCCCTTTTGTTTTCTTGGGATTTACGGATAATCTATTGACTATTGCCCAGGCCTGCATATGATGAAATTCTGTAACAATATCAACAGCAAAGAACCCTGGTCTCATCAGCATATTTGAGAAAGGAAAAGATGTTATCAGTGAACGGTTTAAGATCGGTCTACAAAATGATCGAGAGCTGGACCCAATACCAGAACCTTGGACAATTGACGTTGATTAATAGCACAAGGGACAGACAGCTGACCTTGTGGTACGAACACGATCAAGTTGTGTTCCACAAGAAGGCTGCATCTGGGGTCATCAGTCCAATCAATGACCGTCATTGGATACATTCCACGGGACGGACTCGGGTCGTAGCTGACATTGATATTGAGCGAATGCAGATCGCAATCACTCAAACTAAGAATTTCGGTATCTTCATCTGGATCGTAAGCCAGCGCGTTCATGGTGCCGCTCGAAGCTGATCCGCTCAACACCAACGCCTGGCCAACTGTCAGTGTTTCAGGAATGTCGAGATTGATGCAACTTGACGTGATTGGTAGTTCACCAGAGTAGACAGCCATCGCCTTCTGGCCTACAACTTTAGTCACAGAAAAACACAACATCCAGTGAACTAAAAGACTGCATCAGTCATAGAACGATATCAGTAGTTCTAAACAACTCATTACTGGACAACTGAGAGAGCAATGAATACTGAATTGTTAGAATTTCTTATTGGAGCTAGAATCCAATTGAGAAGGCGTACAAATGTTGGACAACTGCAGTTACGTCCGCACATGCAGTCGTACTTGCTAATTATATACGGACGTCTACGTGCGCTGTATGAGTATGGCAAAAATCATACCAAGAGAAAGGTATAAAAGGACCAAAAACTCTTGCTCGCTACTGTTGCTCAACTAAAATCTAGCTTCAATCAGAAATTCAGAAAATTCAGTATTCAGTATACAGTATTTTATAAAAGTATAATCTGACAAACGCATAAACACCGTAGAGAATGCAGCACAGTGAGGGGATTGACAGTTAAAACAAGATGTCATTCGCAATAAGAAACGATGTCATTAATATACACCGTGTTCCAGAAAAACCAAGCCGCAAACTTTGGCAGTAACTTTGTCAAAACTTAACCAATTTAAAAAACTCTTTACTGTCAAACTCAGCAGGACATTTGCTATACAACGCTATGTAGACATTCCACCGCACCTACGTATGTCGCCACACTACCTCGTAAAACATGAATGACCGAAAAACCAACGAAATCACAATATTCTGCTGTCAAATATCTTGACAAATGTTTCATAGCTGTCTTTTATGCAATACGACTACGAGCTAGACTATAAGATTTGGAGCCTAGTTCAGGAACGCGTGTATCAGCAACCCATCACCAACATCGACGTACTGTGTGAACGCATTGTTGCAGTTTGGTAAGCTGTCGACCTGCGCGTAATCGACGCAGCATACGCCAGTGGCGAGAGCGTCTTCTTGCTTGTGTGAAAGCCAAAAGGGGACATTTTGAACATTTACTTCTATAAATCTGCGCTTGTAAGATTTGATTTTGATAAGATTTGACAAATTTTCTGCCAAAAAAACAAACTTTCGGGGCTTGGTTTTTAGAACACGGTGTACCACGCAAACACGCATTGAATCAAACAATGTTCTAATTATGAAAGACTGCTTATATGCAAATTACTATAGAACCTAGGATAATATCTGGATTAAGCCTAATAGTACAAGAGACAGACAGCTGACCTTGGGCTTTGAACACGATCAAGTCGTGTTCCACTTGAATGCTGCAGCTGGGGTCATTCGTCCAATCAATGACCGTCATTTGGTATATTCCGCGGGGGAGAGTCGGGTTGTAGTTGAATTTGAGCGAACGTAGACCGCAAATACTCAAATGGAAAATCATGCGCGATGCAGCTGGGTCGTAAGCTAGCGCGTTTATGGTGCCTCTGGAAGCCGAAACGTTCAACTTCAACGCCTGACCGACCATGTGTGTTTCAGGGACCCCGACACTGATACAACTGGACGTGCTTGACGGCTGACCAGAGTATATACCTATCGAGTACATCGCGAACTGACCTACAACTTCAGTCGCAGAAAAACACAACATCCGGTGAAACAAAAGACTGCATCATCAGCCACATTGAAGATATCTGTGTAGTTCTAAACAACACTATTTACTGCGCAACCGCATTTTCGCCAATGACAGGTTAATTTGTACAACAATGCTACCACGTAGGCAGTAACGTAGGCCTAATATAATACCAGCTTCGAGAAATCACACATAAGAGCCGCATTTCCCTCTGCATTAGGCAAGTGAAAGCTATAATGCTTTCAGCTTTCAGCTGACCAGGAACTCTGCTGGGGCCGAAGAGCCCTCAGACCTCCATTATGGGCTCGCGGTATTTATTCCCAAAATCCATTACACACGTTTCCCCGTAACTTTCCCGTAAACGGGGATGTTGCCAACTTTTTGGCAACATACAAGTCGTTGTAATGGAATTTGGGAAACGACACAACAGACATAGCGGACTTTTCCCCGCCAATTTGTTACACTTGTTGCAGACATGTCGTTTATGTTGCGGACTTGTTGTGGACTTGTTACGGGAAAGTCGACAACTTGTTACGGACTTGCTGCGGGGAAACTGGTGTAATGGATTTTGGGCTTTACCGCGGTCGCTATGTGTCCTCTATAGCTGAAGTAGTGAATCCGCCAGTGTTTGGACTGTTTGCTACTGTCATTGCTGTCACCAACAAGCTATCAGTCTGTGTCCTGGCTATAGTATTGCGTCTCAACAAAGTAACACAAGAAAGCCTAGCTACCGGAAAGGTAAGCGCGCGACAGCCTTGGTATATATATACATCGGCCCCCAACTTAGCATTGCCCAGCAATATCAACGTAATCTACAGGGTGGGCCAAAAAAGTAAGCCTGATAATTTTTGCAATAACTTTGTCTACTGCCGGTCTCAGGGACTGTTGAAAATTTTCAGGGCACCCATATATACGGCGCATGATGCGCATCGCACGGTCATCTTTGCGGTAGCTCAGCTTTCTTGTTGATTTTGGTGCTTCATAAATTGATTTACTTACTTAACTGTCACAGTATTAAGTATAGCCTATTGTGTTCCGCCGCCACTGGTATCAAGATTGGTGTAAACACCTGTTAAGCCCTGTCCACACTGGCGACTATACTGTCGCCGAATAGACTGTCGCCGAGTTCGGCGACAGTCGCCGTTTCGCCGGTCGCCGTTTTTGGCGACTGTCGCCGAATTCGCCAGTGTGGACAGGGCTTAGTACTTCACCAAAGCCGTACAAAGTGTCATATTAAACAGGCAATGTGGGACGAAGAATCATGTTTTATGTACCGTACGTATTTTCCACTCCCACCCAACCTACAGAATAATCGCCCGCAAGCATGGGCGAGAGGGGGCACTTGACCGTCTCTAAAAAGGCACAAAATTATAGGCCTAAGTGTGCTGTCCTTTTACCTAACCAGTGCAAATCACTGAAAAATTGCACACGATAGCGTATTAGTGTTGACGAAACAGAAAGTAAAGTTTCGTTATTGCAAATGCAGAAGTCGGTCGCCACGCAATACTGAATAATAAGCGACTTGCGTCATAACGTGTGTACGCGATGAACTCGACAACGGCGCAACGTACGGGGGTGAAATTTTGCACGCTAATCGGGCTGGGTCTAATTTCGATAGGGGTCTTCATTGGGAAGAAAATTTACTTTTTAGAACATCATAAAACGACCGCTGATTGGATGACGTCATCACTGTAATAGTAATAGTAATAGCGCCGACAATTTCTAACGCGCCGTAACATGAATAGTCATTACAAGGGCGCGTGTGATGACGTCATCACACGCGCCGCCACAGCTTGTACTGAATAATTCCGCTCTTGTTGTCAAAATGTGCTGTAAGTGAATCATTTATCTCGCAGTCAATTTTCCAAATTTTGTAAAGATTGGTTAAAACGGAGGGCGCAAGATTATTGACTGCACTGACTTCGACGGGATCAGAGCGTTACAGTTACAGACATACGTACACACGTACGGACATCAAGTGATTTTAGTCAGTCCAAAACCATGTAGGCATGTGGAATGGACGGACAAAATGTAGATTAACATACAAATCGTGTACCGGTAAAAGGTTAAAGGTCTCGACATTTATATACCGCCACTTACAGGGAAACCCTGACCAGCAGCGGTTTACAAATTGAAGTGGCGTACTGACCGGCAATGACACTAGGTGGCGCAGCGCAAGCAGCGACCGCCCATTG
>Ga0209681_1000467_pt1 | contig 10497 bp, 10 predicted proteins | sample WorMetLIZISLAND2_3_FD_187416 | JGI IMG/M metagenome (GOLD analysis project Ga0209681, IMG submission 187416) | Marine gutless worms symbiont microbial communities from Max Planck institute for Marine Microbiology, Germany - Olavius clavatus LIZARD... ... | reverse complement strand
AAATGTAGCATCAGTATTAGCAGTAGTGTATGTTTTACTAGGTAGGGCGGTTACAGAATACAGGTGAGGTGGAAGTCGTAATATTCTTTTTATGCGCCATAAATTTCTTGTTCTAACAGTGAAAAAAATGTTAAAATCGGTGTACATTTACGGAAGTTATTGCAAAATTAAAACAGGGTTATCACTTTTTTTGGACCACTCTGTATACCGAGATTGTGCACGCTGCTGACAGGGGTCAGTAAATCGGAGCCAACAGCCAGAGGGTCAGGGGGTAGCTGGCCTATGTGGTGGTGATGTAGAGATATGATGTAAATGTGCCAATAGTGCATGAGTATGTTGTGAATGAAGGTGATTTTGCCGACACTGGCGAGCCTGCGTGTTGCTGTCTATAATGACAATGGAACAACTCTGCTCGGTCATCGCATTCTTCCTGTCGACACCCTGCGACCCGGTCAGCCACTAGCAACTTTCACTTTGTATATTATTATATTAACAATTATTTTGTCTGCCAGGCATGTTGAATGTCTGTCTGTAAAAAAGGTAAGGCTATCAATTTGTGTAGCGCATTTTTGTGTACGCCGAAGGCCAGCGGTCAAGCCACCTCAAATGCGCTCTCGTCACCCCGGCCACCGCCCACAGCCTGCACACACAGGTTTGGGCAGCGACCCGACCGTTGGCCAGGCAGCAGTAGGTCTCCACCTTCGTCACCCATCATCATCATCATATGTCTGTCTGTGTTTCTCTCTGTGTTCTGAAAACATTGCACCGGAATTTCCCAAATTCGGGGTTTAGTAGCAATTGGGATGAGAGACGGTTGGTTAGATTTTTGGGGCTGTACCATATTTTTCACTTTGTTCAATATTTTGATTCAGTCTTGGTGAAGGTTTGGTTTCTAGATAGCAGTTCTATTCAGCGTTCTCTTCTGACAGCCTGTAACGTCGTGAACTGTGAGATGGAGTTTCATTCAGAGATATATACAACGTTTAAACTTGTTAACCTTTTAAATGCAAATTAGATTACTAAGTATATAGTAAATAGTAATTATATCATAATAGGTGTGACAGTAAGTAATGTTAAAATAGTGCAGTGTATGATATTTTGTTGAAATCCATATTGTAAAAATCTGTCAGGCATTAGCAATTTTACACTAACTTATCTGTCTCATCATTAGCATGTATAAGTTAAAAGACTTCTTAATTCAGCGTGTTTGAAGTAAGGGGTGTCGCTAATTTTGGGATACGGTGTATGTCAGTAAAAACTGATATTGGACAAACAGTCATGTTGTTGATAGGGTATCGGCACATAGGCCTGAGAAATGAGTTTAATCAGCCACAAGGTGTTGCTACCATCTTTGTACACATTCAAGTCAAAGACTACATCAATGATGCATTCGCCGGTAACTGCTTCGCATTATATTTCACAGTGTTTTTTTAGTTTTTGTGTATAACTATGAATTAATATTGATTGAATCGATACTGTCAGTCGATATCAGGAAATCCATTCGGTTTGTAGAAGAAGTCTTTTTCCGGACATCATCATCTGATACTGACTGCGTCCTGACTTTTAGCTTAGACTTGTCTGTTCCAACTTTGAGACGGTTCTGCCGTTTAAGGACTATGATATGATATGATATGACATGATATGAAATACCGTGTGAATAATTCCAAGATCGGTGAACTGTATTCATATCGACATTTCAGTCTTGACTTGTGGCCTAAAATCTGCATCTTGCATTACACACACAGTGACATGGTAAAGCACAGTGAAATAAGAACACAAAACTGGTTAATGGTCAACAGATGATGAGCTACTTGTATGTGACGAAAGAACATTGAACATAAGTCAACTGCTTGGATGATTGTAAGAATGTTATACGTAAGAAACAAGAATTTGTATTCAAACGTAAAGACATGATAGCTCCAATGTCAAGAAAGTAGCAACCGTCTGACGTACATATTGTCTTTGTTGCACGGCTTCGTTGATAAATAAATACCAGTTTTTGGATGTGTGATTTCGTCACCCTTGCACAGACGGTATTGTAAAGTTTGTAAATAGATAAGGCAAGATAAGATAAGATAAGATTCTGTGGAACACCGGTGACATACTGTACAATAGAATAAAGTCGTTTATAACGCGCACAAGGTCGAGAAATCGAATCTGAGGCGCGTACAGATTTTATTGACATTTATTAATATTGTGGTATTTAGTAGCGGAGTGATTTTTTGATGTTAGAAATAGCGCAAGCGCTGTACAATCCGATAGCGTACCAGTCACAGATCGAGCAGCTTGAACGACGTACACGACAACTATCGGTGTTTGATGATGACGTCGATCAACAGCAGCTGGTACTTTTAACATTTGTCAATATTGTTATACTTGTAGATTGTTTCTCCAGAGATGGTCTGTTAAAGGTGGTTCTTTTGTTATACCTACACCGTGTTTCATAAAAAAAACTGTACCTATTTATTTCTGTGTATAAAAAATAAACCGCTTACTGTAAAATTATGAAACTTGGCAGGCAAAAAGATCTGTGATGTAACTCTCAATTTATCATTCAAGAAATGAATATTTCTTTAAATATTCTTTGTACCAGATGACGTTTAATTAGGACTTAGCACTGGCGCACTGCGCGCGCGATTCGGTACAGCTGCTGACACGGGAGACGCCGGACTTTATACTTCCGTCGCTCGGGCCGCCTAACAGTCCGGATCTAAATCCAGTAGACTATCATGTATGGGGCATGCTCCAGAAACGCGTCTACAGACAGAAAAACAGAATATCCAGACTCTGGATGAGTTGCGGCAGCGCCTCACTGAGGAGTGGGAGCGCATGGAGCAGCGCATCATCGACAACGATGTAAAGCAGTAACGTCAGCGTCTCCGTGCTTGTGTTTCTGCAAACGGCGGATATTTTGAACATTTGTAGTAAAACATACCAATGTTGAACAGTTTGGCAATAAATGGTGATTTTCGCTGTTGACGTTAACTGATGTTTGCATTAAAATAAATCTTGTTTTGTGTTTGTTCTCTTGGCATTTTGCAGTCCCTGCATTATAATGACAGTGGCAAAGAATAGTTAACGAATCACGAATATTTATTTTATTCTCATAATGACCAATACCTCTTGTGTACTCAGGGGGATTTTCATGAAATTCGTCTATGTAATAGTAAAGATATAACGAAATAACAAAGGGTACAGCTTTTTATGAAACACGGTGTAGAGATTGTATCTGTAGAGATGGTCTGTTGAACGTGGTTTTTTGTGCATTTTCTTGACATCAACAATTGCCATCTTTTGACATCTGTCGAAAGTGATAATTTAGTTAGTGACCATTACGTTACAGTGTATCATCCTCTGCAGAGAGCTATAGTTTACAGAGCTTCATGATTACTGTTGATTGACTCGCTGGGTGAATAGTTCTCTGTTTGCGTATGAGTATAAAGTACGTGGGAAATGAGTTTGCACAAGACCTCGTGGAAATTGCTACCCAGTGCCCTAACAGACGGGTAATGGGTGTAAGAATACAGCTGCCGTAATGTCAAACTAGTATGTATACGTGTGTACAGTATGTCTCTATGTCTCATTATCATTTTAAAGCCATTCTAATTTTAAAGACTTTTATAGGCTATTCTATACGCCACTTCAATTTGTAGACCGCTCCTGTTCTGGTTTTTCTATAAATGTCTGTTTTTATTTATTATTATTATTATTATTATTATTATTATTATTATTATCTCAGTATGTCTGTTTGTCTGGTTCTGTGTAAATCTATCTGCATGTGTACGTTGTCAGTTGACATTGGAGGACAGTGAGTCCATGAGTCTCATGGCCAGTAAGCTGATGCAGCAGCAGACGCGCTCTGGCAGTCTGGTGCCGTTCAAATCAACTACGTCGTCCAGTGTGAAACTGTCACTCACTCAGCAGTTCCATGCCGCCGGTATTTATTCCTGACATATTTATTGCTATTTTATTTCAGTGTTTCATTCGTCATTTGACGCTCTGGTGTAACTAGAACGCAGTGCATTGGTGACATGATGATATAGTTGCAGTCCATGCTGACATACAGCACCTTTGGTGACAGAGCGTTCGGAGCTGCCGGCCCCGGACTATGGAACGGTCTTCCGTCGCACCTGAAAGACGCTGACTTATCGTATAGCGAATTCCGGCGGTCGCTAAAGACATTTCTTTTTGGACAGTGGGGCCACGGCGCAGTGTGGAATCGTTTTAACTGCACCGTCTAGAAATATCCTTACTTACTTACAAGACGTAGAAGTATCTCAAAGATGGGTCACACTTAAGAATGCATCGGACTATCAGGGTAACGAATTACTAACCCTCCCTACCCCTAACTTTAACTGTAACCGTAATCTATTAGCCTGATACTCTAATAGCCTGTTAGTCTGGTAGCTTGTTAGCTTGTTTGTCTGTTAACCGATAGTCTGATTGTGTGGTGCTCGGGCCGTTGATATAATATGATTGATACGATACGATACGTTGAGAGATAAATACCCAAATGTACGATATGATATGATGATAGATAAATCTACAAATGTGTGCAGTGCGGAGTACAAGCGTGCCATCAAGTCCTTCACGTAACCGCAGCTCACTGTCAGCGGTGGACGTATCAGACACAATAGCCAAGAAGACGATGAGATTGCAAGGTCACACAATTCACCGTGTTATTTCATGATTATTAATAACTTCTGCTGCCACGCTGTCATGTAATTCTCTGATTGATAGTTGTAGTTGTAACCACAGAAACTGCACATAAGTAAGTAAGTAAGTATCATGCATTTGTAGAGTGCATCAACAATGTCTCTAATACGCTAAAGTAGTCCTGGGACAATATTTCGAAAATAAAACAGTGTTTAACTGCTGCCTAAAACTATTATGTGAAGAACGTCGACATAGCTGACACAACCGGCCTGCCAAACATTACTGACAGTCGACAAGAAACGTCACGCACTGTTTGGGCACGTATAGTCAGACTGGATACCAGCGTACCTGCACACCAAGCCTTGAAGCAAGTCATTGCAATGAAAACTGGCCGCTGCTCAGGTATGAACTGGCGAAGACTTCCTGGTCGTCCTCGAAAGACATGGATACAGCAGATTGGCGACGGAACAACAGCCAGCTGGAAACAGATGTGGCAGAGTGCAGAGGAGCGTGGACATCGTGGAGAGTCATCGGAATGGACCACAGCCGTCTACGCGTTATGATGATTATGATTATCATTCTGATCAGTCGTGAAAATATTCTCGGGTTGTGATGGACGCTGTTGCACAGACATTATTTGTTTGACTTCAAGTTTATGTTTATCGGACATTGTATTTACGAGTCCTCCCGGTTTTTAGTTAAAACAGGAAGTGTATGTCTTTTTGTTATGGACGATGATGAACGATAATGAACGAACAATGTTATATGTTTATGACAGCATTTCGTGTAAATAATTGTAAATATTGTAAATATCCAAAAAATATACTTCATGTTCATTTTGGGTGATACGGATGACGACATGGGTGTATAGTTTTGTAAACACATTGGGAATTATCGTGGAATCTGCAACAATTCATGTGCATCTTTTGCTTTGTGGCTTGTGAAATTTGTGATCTTCAAACTTTGCTAACAATGATGGTTTGCTGCATTGTAGATGCATCGCTGATGACTGAGATGCGCATGTCAGACCTGCTGGAAATGAAAAGTTACACAAAGTTGATTACAAAACAAGCCAAGCAGCTCGAGACGCTGCGTCGGAAGCATGAAAAGGTTTCAGTTTCACGTTTAATTTGTATATTTTAACAGCGTGTTACAGAGTTGATTGTGTGTCACTGTTCAGTGACTTTGTGTTTTTGGAAGGCTGAGTTAACCCAGGTAACATACTGTGTGTCTCTGTGTCTGTCTCTTTGTCTCCGTCTGTCAGTGTATATTCATGTTGTTTGTCCGTATGTTTGTCTGTAAAGGTAAAAGGCTGTCGATTTGTATAGCGCATCGTCGTGAACGCCATAGGCCGGCTTGGCCGGCGGTGCCACCTCTAATGCGCTCTCATCACGGGCCCGGAACCACTGGCCACACAGGCCACTGCCCACAGCCTGCACACACATGCCTGGGTAGCGACCCGACCGCTGGCCAGACAGCACCAGTCCGCAGTCTGTGTCTTTGTGTCTGTATGTTTGTGTCTCTCTGTCTGTCTGTCTGTCTGTCTGTCAGTGTGTGTTTATTAGTCTCCTGTGTTTGTCTGTATCTCTGTCTATATGTCTGTACAGATACAGCGGTCAAAGATGACCCCGGTCAGTCCAAAGTTGAGTTCATACACTAACTCCAGGAAGTCACCGGGACATACTTCGCCGTCACTCAAGTCGAGGAATTTCTTCACACGATACATTGATATTCTCAACACTGACTCGAGTCAATCACCAGCAGCTTCCGTATCTCATGAATCAGTCAGTTGTACTTCATCACAATGCTGCTAGTGTCACTTTGAATCACTGCTCTAAGTGATCTTGTTTGTTTGGGCGACATCTTGGATTTTTGGATACCAAAATTATCACCACTAGATTGGTCATCCCCGAATCCCCACCTTACAACCAAACATCATGTCTGTATTTGTCGTTGAAATCCTAAAAAGGCACTGAATATGCACTGTATATAGGTATATAATCTGTCCCCTATTTTTGCTGTAGACAATAACAAGAAAAAGGAAAGGAAAGGTACCAAAGTCACAAGTAGGTTATATTTCAGCAATATGGGGAGCAGAACCCCTTGGACTGATTTCCACAAAAACTGGCAAGGTTATATTGTTCTATGATGTAATCATTTGGTCATTTTTGGTTTCAATATTTTTAGGGGTTTCAGATTTGCAGGGGGTCAAATTTTCCATTTTCCCATAGACTTTGCTGGTCATGGTTACAACAGTTCTGTGGCTACATTATTTATTATTATCATATCTGAGAAAGTTTATGTGCAGGGTCACGTGTGTTCTGACGAGCTGACGTCGTTATGTCTGGAGCATTATCGTGCTGAGCTAGAAATGCAACTCAGTCATCAGTCGTCCGTGTACGTCATGCTTGGGCGACTTGCCGAGACGCATCGTGACAGCATCATGTCGGCTCTGGACAGCATTCATGACCGGCAAGTTCACCAGCTGAAGAGAAACATGGACACGGGCAACAAGGACGAAATGAAACTTCTTACCGCCAAGCACTCGGACAAACGAGAGCTTGCACGGTACTCACTGCTTTGACGATGTCAGTTGAGTGTGATAGGAAACACATTCCATCTCCATTTGATCCTTCCACAACAGTCACCAAACACATACTATAAACTTTGGGTGACGCGATAGCCTAGTGGTTAGCATGCTTGACTAATGATCGCGAGGTCGGGGTTCGAGTCCCGCTCGTGTAGCAACCACGGGCCAGTTGCTCTTTGCACTGTGGGCCTGGGTTTACTCAACCCTCCATCCTTTTGGGGTCGGTAAATCAAGTACCGTCCTGTATGGCTGGGCTTGGCGGGATGCGTTCACTTGTGTCGGGTGGCAGGTAACACTGTGTGATCCCATATGGCAAGTGATGTCCCATAGCTCTGAGATGGGGTTCCCAGGAAGAGCTATATCGGCCTTTACCTTTACCTTTAACTGCGTCATCACGGCTTGCATTTCGTTGCCAAATCAAGAATTTTTTGCTGATGAAGGTAGAAACAGGACATATTCGTTGAAAGTACAATAATTGATTTCGCTTATCTCTGTTTTATAAAAAGAAGAGGCTAGGCCTAAGAGTGAACTTTTTTGTACCGTCAGTGAGAGGTTTTTATGTATGTACTTAGTGATGCGATTAATTGATTATAATCCATTATTTGCGTCGATTAATCATTCCTAAAATAATGTAAACTGTCAGCCCTAACGGTGATGTTGTTTGTGCTGTCAGTGTCCGTCGTGAAGCTTGGCAGAAATTTATCAACGAAGCCGTGCAACAAAGACAATATGTACGTCAGATGGTTGCTACTTTCTTGACATTGGAGCTATCATGTCTTTACGTTTGAATACAAATTCTTACAATCACTCAACCAGTTCATTTATGTTCATTGCTCCTCATTTACTATTATTATTATTATTAACGAAAAGATTAACGTGGCATTTACTCTAAAAACTGCAAGGACACGTAACACACACAAAAAGACGACGTCTTCGGTAGACAAAGAAAGAAACAAGAGGGTCAGCGCCATCAGTACATCATCGGTTGTCACCTCGACTTGACCATTGACCAGTTTTGTGTTCTCATTTCACTCTGCTTTACCGTGTTGTTGAAGCCAACTTTCGATGATTGATGATGACGGTTAATGATGATAGTGATGTTTACGATTGATGATGACGATGATGACGAGACGATTGACAGTGATAAGTACAAATGTCGATGACTGTGACAGTAACAACAGTGACGTGTGATGCTGTGCAGCTGAAAGATTTATTGGAAGAACGTAAAGCTGAGCTCACCGCCAGTTATGACCGACTTTGTCGACACATCGCCGACACAAGAGAACAGGTCGGCTTTCTTGTTTTGTTTGCCTTGTTGGAGTTATTAATAGCAAATGTGACAGTCACACGGTGGGGTGTAGCATTGTGATTTCTTATGTGATTTTTGCGAACTAGGCACAGGAGATGGGACTATCCTGTTTAGTCACACAGGATAGCCTGTAGCTGTTTTCTCAGTTAAATACTGACATATGGCGGTCATTTTTATGTCAATTATTTTCTATCTTTCCATAATTTCGTCGATGGTTAAAGTTGTCCTATTGAAGTTCCAGTTTGGCACCACTGATCTTACCATTCATTTTTACCTATTTTGTTATTTTCTTTACATAGCTGCTTTTACTCAAAACGTTTAAGGCACTGAATGGCCTTTTATGTGCTGATGTGCCATTAAGAAACAACTCACTCACTCACCACTGATGGGTGGAGACAGTTGTGATATACGTAGCATTTTATTGGTCACCTTTGATGACACCTGCTTGCGTTGCTTAACTGATGACACTTACAGTCTCTGACCGTGTTGTAATTCCTTCTCATTAACTGTTAAGACTGATAGCAGAAACCACATTAATAGATTGCTTTTCAAAGACATTTATTAGTTTTTATTATCATTGTATGGTTGCCTTTTGTCAACCTGTTTTATCAAAGAGAGAATGGAATGGAATGTGTGTTACTTGTGACAGGAAGAAGAGTCTTTGAGGAGTTTGTATCAAAGTCGATGTGCTGCCATCACTAGCCCTACAGCTGTAAGTCTACCTACGGCTAATACAACTATGACCCCAGCCATTACGTCCACAGCCAGTACAACTACAACGCCGAGCACCCTTACAACACCTACTACTAGTACAACTATGACAAATGAACTGAGTTGTGCAGTTGACACATCAACCCATGTTGTTATTGACGGCGTGCAATATGAGGTCACACATTTATAGATGATATCTTTTAAGTTACTTAGAGCATTTCTGCACTTATTGCATTTACTGGTTTGTCGTAAAATTATGTAGGCAGTTGTTGTACATGCTGGTGTGAAAGTGCACCGTCTTGCACGGTATAGCAGTGTGTTAATACATTGAGTTGCGGTGCATTGTGGTGCTGTGTGGTTCATTGTGTCCGTGATGTTATTTTGTGTAATTGTTTTGTGAACTGTTTGTGGCTGTGGGCTGCACTGGTGTGTAATACGATCGGTGCAGTTTGGTGCAGTACTATAGAGTTTTCAGCATGGTGCACCAAACTGCACCAGAGTTCAGTGTACTTTAATGGAGTGCGTTGTACTGTGTACTGCACTGAATGCTACAGACCAGGAGTCTCAAAGATGCCATCATTGGAAACATTGTCTAATAATATTGAAAAAAACTTTATTGAAAATATGAGTTATATTGCAAGTAACAGAAGCAGTTTAATTTGTTGCTTACAGCACTGTATTAATGGCAACTTCTCATTCCTATGGAGTTTCTGTTTTTCCCCAACCAACGCGGAGGCCACACCTCAACCAAGTTTCACAAAAAATGGCGTAGTTGTCATGGATTTGTGTAAGGACGTGGTTTTTGCGGTAAAAATGCAACTTTTTCAAATCTCTTGACTCCCAAAAACCACAAAATTGGCCAGTTTTTGGACTTAGATAATCTTTGCTCGTTTTTGCCTTTTACATTAGTGATGTCATGAGTAAACACCCTTTATTTTTCATCATCTCCCCACAGAAGTTGTATAGTGAATAGGCAAATAAGGGTCGGGATTCCAAATTTTTGGTTGTTCACATACAGGTCACGCGACATGGAACGTGACGGTGAATTTTTTGGCCTTTAACATGGTCTAAACACTATTTTTGTCAAAAAGACAAGTTAAACTTCATCCTGGCCCCATACAAGTTGCAAGTTGCAGTAGACAAATATGGGTCAGAGATTTCAACAAGAAGCTCAGCTACCGCAGAGAAACAGCGCGTCAGCTGCCCACATGGAGGGGGCTAACCCCTCCAG
>Ga0209681_1000466_pt1 | contig 10500 bp, 6 predicted proteins | sample WorMetLIZISLAND2_3_FD_187416 | JGI IMG/M metagenome (GOLD analysis project Ga0209681, IMG submission 187416) | Marine gutless worms symbiont microbial communities from Max Planck institute for Marine Microbiology, Germany - Olavius clavatus LIZARD... ... | reverse complement strand
GCGACATATAGGGCGCATCGCGCAGTCATCTTTGCGATAGCAAGGCTTTCTTGTTAGGTTGTGTTTTAGTGATTGACAGTGTAATGCCCTTCAGGTCCGGTTTCACGCATGGAGGGCACTAAGCTCCCTTCTACTTACTTCCTTACTTATTGGCATTATATCATGTCTATGCCTACATCTATGATGCTGTGCATTGTGGCACTCAGGGTCGGTGTAGGGGGTTGAAAGTTGTACCATCGTGTTTGTAAGATGGCACTTCCTATTCACTTCTTCAGCCACTGAGCCACAACACACATCGAACAACTGAACCGGCAAAATATCTGCATCGTGGTCACTGGTCAAGTGACCATGGTTATTCCAGATGCGGCATTCTCAGTGGTTCAGTGCTGCAGCTATAGCACCATACATCATAAGCAGTACGATTGGCCTTCTTTACGACAGATACCCTTGTTGTTTGTGAGCTGTTGTCATAAGTTGAGTGCTGTACATTTGTTATTTGACCTGTGACATACAATGTGAGTCAAAAAAATCCCCCCTGAGGTTTTCTGACATTTACCCCAAACGGTTGGGAATTTTTTAACCAATTTTTTTACACAACTATTATATGTTCCTGTCTACGCTAGATTACAAATATTTATTCAAATATCTCCAACTGTGATGAAGTTATGCCATATTTAGTGTGTAGATAGGAATGTATAATAGACGTGTAAAATTTGGACTAAAAATTCCCAACTGTTTGGGAACAATGTCACAAAACTTCAGGGGGGATTTTTTGACTCACACTAAGTTTGATTGTTTGTCGTTGATTGTTAGTGGTGGAAGACCTGGCTAAGAGACGTGAGCCTCTACCGACACTTGAAGCTGTCTACCTCATTATGCCATCAGCTGCTGTGAGCAAACATTGTATCATTGATGAGTGAGCTTTTGAGTTAAACTGATGGGCAAAATAATACTTTATTTTTCATGTATTGTTTTACAGTATTTTTATGTGCTGATGTTGTAAAGTTATTAACTAAGTGAGTAAGTAAATATGTGAAAAAATTTGGAGAGGTGCAAAAATTTAACCAAATAGTCACAATGCACCACACTCTCAGTTCCCAAACAAATATGACTTTAACAACTGCTTAAGCTTAAGACACGCACTTAAGCTCTTCATAGCCGATGTCCGTTTGCCTAAGATCAGCTGGAAGGTTGTTCCACAGCTTCTGGGCTGTTAGCCACCAAACACGATGAAAACATAGGTCCCCAAAGTTGCTGTAGGTCCGCCTGATGACGTAAGTAGTAGTGAGAAATGGACAGAATTCTTGGATATGGTCTGCCCAGGTCAAAACCCAGCCTGAACAGAATTCCCCATACCATTCCATTCCAACATGTTTTATATGTCTTAATTACTTGGGGCATTTTGTTCGGGGATAGATTTTTTCCAGGGGGATTTAGTCTGGATGATTTTATTTTCTCTAAATTCATAATGGTAAACCCGATATGCTCACAGTCAGGACAACTGGTTTTTCTATGTGACTTGCTTCATTATCATCAACCAGCTCATACTCTGAGATCCTCCAGTCAACTGCTACTCTATCAGCCGGCGACAAGGATCAACTTCCAGTCCAAGGCATTCAGTATCACGACACCAGCTGTCTGGAACTCTCTGTCTCCAGTTACAAAAAGTTCCACTACCATCACTACTTTCAAGGCACATCTGAAAACTGAACTGTTTGCTGCTGCATATGACACGGTCTAACAATTCTTCTGCTGCCGGCGCCTCCGATTCGAACTCTTCAGCACATGGCACTGCCTATCTTTATCTTGATTCACCAAACAAAATGGCAGCAGAGAGAGAAAGAAAAAAGAACAAAGAAAACTTAACTAAACTGAACTATGATTAATTTATAGCACACATTTCAACTCCATCGGTACTTTTAAACAGAGTCTGAAGCCTGTAATTTTGCTGTAAATTTTGCAGTAAATGTTTTTGACACTGACATTGACATTAACAATTTGGAACAGAAACAGGCTAATAGTTTTGATGAGTGCGAAGACTGCTATGGACTATATATATTTATTGATTATGCCGAAGCAGCCAACAAACATACAGACATACAAAATGTGATAAAAGCAGTGAACATAAAAAGACAACATTAAAAAACACTAAAAAACCTATACAGCATATGCAGCAAATGTCTTCCACGCAGACTTCTTGATAAAAGATACTGAGTTATCTAATCGATAAATGCCATATTTGGCCGCAACTGACAGAATATCATGTTGGCAGAGTCTGGCAATAGTTCTTATGAGAATGCTACTGTGATGTATCAACTTCTTGTAGAAGAGAATACGACGCTGGTCAACTGTGTACAAAGCTGGCAAGGTACCACAATAAAACAACAAAGACTTTGGGTTCTCTTGCCAAAGCAGTTAACATCATTCTGTCAGTATGATTGATGTGATGACGTGAAATAAGACAGACAGGTTGAGTGCTAATACTGTGATTGTGGCTGTGTGTAATTCAGTCTATAAAGCTGTTGATCAATGACTTTGACAACACTGCTATTAAACCCATCTACAAGAACGCTCACGTCTTCTTCACTCAAGGTTTGCTTTCTACAGACAATTGCATATATTAGTGGTGTGCTGACAAATCTGTTAAAGATGATTCGTTTTTAATTTCAGTTTCTTTTTTTGATTATTTAGTTAGAGATTGATTAAAATTATGTACATTATATTATGCCTCCATCCTTTCGGGGTCGGTAAATGAGTAGTGGCTACGGCTGGGAAGGTATAAGGCAGGTGTGTGCGTCGTGCGATGCTGCTTGGTGCGTGCCATGTGCCTGAGCGCCTCTGTGGTGGGGCTTTCCTGCAAAGGGGCGCTATAACAAGTGTTCGACCTTTACGGACCTTTACCTTTACCCCACCCATTGTTCACCGATAGGCACCGTCGTACATTTCTCACATCGTTACGCCAGTCACGCGAATACCTAGTCATGCAAATCTCTGATCTGCACACCAGCGTCACTGCAACGTGCGCGCATTGCTACTGGACTTGGCAAGCGATCTTTTGCTGTCGCTGGCGCTAAGGCTTGGAACAGTTTACCATCTGAGCTGAGATGTATTGCTGTGGACTCTACCTTTAGGCATCGTCTGAAGGCGGAGCTGTTCTTTTGTGCTTATGGCATTTCTATTAACGTTTAGTTCAGGTGTTTTATGCCGCGGGCTCGAGGGTGCAGTTCGGCCTTTTGAACAGCGCCTGGGTTGACGTCGCTGCACTGCAACTCAGCTCATTTGCTCGTCTCAAGTTTTTTAACCCTTATTTTTTATAGTTTTTAAAATAGTTTTTTTTATAGTTTACTGATGCATAATAATTACATATTTCATCGTTTTATTGTTAAGCGCATCCGTCCACTATTTGTAGGAGGCGCTATACAAATTCATTTTGATTGATTGATTGATTAAGAATGGGGTTATGCCATGCTAAATTGTCCATCCGTCTGTGTGTCTGTTTGTCTGTGTGTATCTGTGTGTTTGTCTGTATGTCTGTGTTACTTGTAGCCTGTAGTGACGATCTATTTAACAATCTGGCTCGCTCTCAGTGTGCAAGGTTTATCAAGACACTCAAAGAAATCAACATTGCCTTCATACCTTACGAGAGTCAGGTATGCTGTTGACAGAACGACATTATGTTTCCTTCATACTGTATGAGAGTCAGGTATGCTATTGCCGTATGGATATCTCTGAGCTAACCGTGGTCTTAACTCTATGTTGCTATGTTGACACTAGGGCTGTGCTGAGTAACTCGAGTAATGCGAGTACTTGACTTTAAAGCGGATCGTCAAAGTTGACGCATTTGCTTGATACAGCGTCAAAATTCGTGTTATTTTTGGTGTCCTGTTTGAAAGACAAAAAGTTGATAAAAAAAGCAAGCCTGCACGAAAACTGAAGCATACAAACTCTATTCTAGAGCATTTTGAATATTTCTGCCAAATGTCATCAAAATCTATCTTTATAATTTTGAGCTATACCGTTTCAAAGTTGGTGCGTTTTTTTCTGAGTCAGAGTGTATGTTGACAGGTGTTCTCTATGGACAAGCCTGACCTATCTATGATGTACTACTCTAGTTCAAGGACGCCAGATGACTTGGCTGGTCTCGAACACTGTGCAGAACAACTAGCAACGCTGTGTGCTACGCTTGGAGAATATCCGCTCATCAGATACCAGTGAGTAGCAATACAGTGGGGGCGTTGTTTTATTCATCGGTGAAGTGCACAGGTGCATCAAAATATCCTTATAAGGATATTTTGGTGCACCGGTGCACTTCACCGATGAATAAAACAACCCAGGGAGTGTCTGGCAGACTGGTTGATGTATCTTAAGTACCTTAAGCTAAGTTCTCACTGCTGATCAGATAAACTTGACCGTCCCGATCACCCAAATTCCCCGAGCAAGCTCGACCAATCAAACTTTACACGACTTGTTCCCGATGGAGTCCACTTGTGTATGGTCGAGTAATGATCGGGTATTGGTCGAGTAGAGGGGGGCGAGTGGATCGGGTACTGATTGGCAAAAAACTTTGTGTTCCACCCTTTACTTTCTTTAATTAGATATGTGCTATGCCTGCATTTAGACGTACTTGAAAATTGGTCCATTTTTTAAATTTAAAATTCAAATTTTGAAGAAAGCTCACCTAGGATACTTGGGAGGATTTGATATGTTATTCGTAGTGATTGATGAAGACTAATTATATTGAAAAAATCAGATTGTTGGGAACTTCTTCCTTGGTAAACTCTAATGCTCTGGCACACCATTGACGTGACGTGATCGTCTGTATGTTTGCAGTGACTGGGATCGCAATGCCGACTTTGCTCTGTTGGTTCAACAGAAACTGGATGCATACAAAGCTGACGACAGCACCATGGGACAGGTTTCTATCTCTCTGTGCGTGTTTTTTTATTCTACCCAGTTTTAGGCTGCATTCACATTGACAGGAGTACCGGTTACGGGTTATTCATACGAGTGAAGCTTGTATGAGTGGAGTGTTCATGGTCACTTGTGTAAGCAGACACTTGTAAATTCAGTCGTCATTAAAAATTGTGAAATACCTTGAATTTATTGCAAAAAGTTTACTCCAGTATCACCGACAATGTTATTCGTAACTGTTTACGTCAAAATTACGTCATATCTTTACCATGGTGTGTCGTATAAATAAGTAACATCACATGCTTACCGGTACTCGTATGAGTTGCCTAGAAACAAGACCCGCGTGAAACGACCCATACGAGTGAAAATTGAGCTCGTAGTGTACTTGTATTAGTGTGAACGGCTGCCATTGGAATACATGCAAATTTGTGTTTACTATAACACGCACATGATACATGAACTTGTACTCGTGTCAATGTGAATGTGGCCTTTCAGGCATATACCTAGCCATTCTTTTTTACCAACCGGGTAAAAAAATTTGCCCATTTTTTAACACGATTGGTAAAAAAGAACGGCTAGGTACATGCCTGGGTTAGCCCGTGTTAAACATGGTAGAATAAAAAAAAACACGACCTATGTGTGTGTTTTTCTATCTGTCTTGGTGGTCTCTGTCTTGAACATTCTGTGTAATTTTTTGTCATGTATGTATGTTTGATAAACTCTTGATAGCATTTTGTTTTATTTCTGTACAGACGGCAATATGTGCACTATTTGTATAAATTTTAGAACCAATGCCAGGCTTGAAAAGTCAACAGTAGAGACACTTCTCAGTGTGGTGACCGGAACTGCATAAATCGTGCCATTTCTGAAGAAAGAACATTGAATATCAGAGTCCTTTACTCATTTACCACGAGTAGTTATAACAGGGCACTTTGCAGATGATGTCATACTGTAGCGGTTAATGCGTTGGCTTTGGTCAAGTAGTATTTAGTTAATCGACACTGGGCCCGGTTACTTCTTGGATGGGTGACTGCTTGCATGCAGGTAAACCTTCAGTCCCTCTAGGGTAGGTAAATGACTAGCAATTAGTACCTGATAATACTGGCTACTGAAAAATAGTGAGTCGTTGCCGGAGAACATTGCGGGTGAAGGCCATAGTGCGGCTGGCTGGGGTATAGGTGGGTCTGTCTAGCTGCAGACTGCAGGACCCAAAGTCCGTTCGTTCGGGCAGTGGGCGGCTGTTAATGCGCTGCGCCACCTAGTGTCATTGCCGGTCAGTGCGCTGCTTTAAATCCCTGTAAGTGGCGGTATATAAATGTCGAGACTTTAGCCTTTATACAGTATTACATATACTAGGCTGTAAGGTAGAGCAGAATGAGGTGAACTCTGTAAGCTGCGTATGTCTTAGAGTGTTGATGTGATGCATTCAACTGCAGGGTGTGGGTAAAGATCGTTCGCAGTTGTTGATCGTGGACCGCGGCTTTGATCCGATCTCTCCTCTTGTACATGAGTTGACAATGCAGGCCATGACGTGTGACCTACTTCGTGTCGACAACGACGTCTGCAGGTCTCTACTCATTCAGTCTCCGTCTGTCTGTCTGTATGTTGTTGTTGTTGTTGTTGTTGTTTGCTGTTTACCTTGTATCATTTTCTGTCTATCCAGTCTGTTTGTTATATGTTATCTATTATGTTAATGGTGGCCAGCATTGATGGACATTTGCCTTTTCTGTCAGCCTGCCATTGCACTTATTATGCTATTGTTATTGTTTGTTTTTTACTTGACTAATAAACTCTGTTCTTTTCTGTTTCAATTTGTTGCATGTTTTAGATATATTTGTTTTAGATATAAGCTAGCCTAGTTCCCTGGGAGAACCAAGCTGCAAACGATTTTGGGGATTTACTGATAATCCTGTGAGGTATCTCGCATGATTTAATGAATTTTGTGTTGGACATTTAACCAAGGCCATTTAATGGAAGCCTGTAAATAGAGCACTTAGGCCACGCCCCTTTTATGGGGAAATTTTAAGTCAACATTTTGTTTATTTTATTGTTGTTATGATGATGAGCCCATCAGGCAGTGCCTATAAGGGAGGCAGATCCCCCAAAGAAATGAGAAATTCCACCATGCTGAAGTAGTGCGGTAACACCAATGGCGGATTACGATATTTTGGGCCTTAGGCAGAGATAAATTGCAGGCCTAACTGTTGCACAATATAAAGAAAAATAGTTTCAGTCCAAACTATAGCCTATATTGAACCAATTTATGCTGTGTTACGAAGACGAGCATTGAGCATAAAAACGAAACATAGAATGCTTGGAATTGATGAAAGATTGGAGAAAACTTTTTAATAAAACATTTTTTTCTGAAATTACGCACCTCCGCACCATGTCGGGCCTTAGGCAGCTGCCTACTCTGCCTAATGGGTAATCTGCCACTGGGTGACACATCTGAAGCATCTGTTGATTCATCAAAATGTCGCTGATGGTCTGCTTCCCATCTTGAACATGACAGAAGCAATGTTCACCTCTCCAGTGGCGCAGTGTGGACTGGACATGTACGGGATGATATCCGGCCATTGGCCAATAAAAGCCTTGTAGAAAACGGTAGATGTATTTAACCTCAGTTGATGGAAAGTGATTTTTGCCTGGCGTGGAGTATTTGAAGGTAATTTTGTATTTGGTTGAAAACTGCAACAATTAACACTACTATGTTCACACTGAACGCTGAGTTTATTAGGCATTTGCGGCTGGATAGCCGAATAGCTGAATAAATTTTCAAAGTACAATAAAGAGTGCAAGAAGACGGTGATAACAACAATAACAATAGTGCGTAATAAGAACAAAGATGCTACTGGTGTCCAAACTGAATTAGAGAGGTGACTGATATTTATTGAGGGCAAAATTTACAACTGTGGTTTACTTTGTGCTCTCTCTCTTCCAGTTCTCTATGCCTGCTCACATTCTGGGCACAGTTTCTGCACATACTTTTCTTGATATACTGATATGCTCACTTTGTACTGTTTCTTCTTGTCCAGTTTTTCATTTTGCTCCTTCTTTTGCTGCATTCGTCTCTGCTTTCAGTGCTCTGTCACTGCTGGTTGGGTGACAGGAGGGGCGTCCGGGCTGTAAAACTTCTGCTTCAAAACCCTCTGTGAAGATGGTCAGTGTAAGTGGGTGGGATATAGTCTGAAAAGGTTTAAAAGGTCCTCTATAGCTGTTAGTGGTACACCATTTCACAGCTACAGAGCATCACTTGCCATGTGGGATCACACAGTGTTATCTGCCATCCGACACAAGCGAATGTGCCCCGCCTTAACCCCAGCCATGCAGGCTGGTACTCAATTTACCTACCACGGAGGGATGGAAGGCTGAGTTGACCTAGTTGAGTTGATAGCGCCCCGGCCGGGAGTTGAACCAGTGACCTTTCGATCACAAGACCGACGCCGAACCACTGAACCACCAAGTCACCCTGTCTCCCTTGCTACTTCTGAAGAAGGATATTATTGGTAACCAGTGGATATTGTATTATCTGTGGCTAGATATGAGAGCAATGCGGAAGGTGGGACGGTGACCAAGGAGACATTACTTGATGAAAATGACGACATTTGGCGATCACTGCGTCACCAGCACATCGCTGTCGCTTCACAGTCTGTACTCTGATCTACTATAAAAACATTTGTTATTGCACAATCGTCACCTAGGCTAAAGCTAGGTGACTCATCTGGAATTCCATCCCACTATCCGTCAGAGACGCTCCGTCCATCCGTACCTTCATGTGCCGCCTAAAATCAGTTCATTTTAATTCCCTAGTCTCCTAACCTCCGCCACCTGGTGACTGCCACCACCTCTATTCAACCTTCACTCGACTGTGTTGTGTTATAAGTTCATGTGTGTGCATGTGTATATAAGTGCTTCACAGTCTGTAGTGTAATCTACTGCAAAAAATACATTTGTTATAGCACAATCGTCACCCAGGTTAAAGTTAAGTGACTCATCCCACTATCTGTCAGAGACGCTTTGTCCATCAGTGCATTCAAGTGCCGCCTAAAATCAATTTTTGCATATTTTTTCAGTTAGCTTATTAAAAATTTGCTTTAATGTTCTGTGACGTTTCAAGTGACTGTTGCTGTATGTAGACAAGTGGTGCAGAAGCTGAAGGAGTTTGCTGAGAGTAAGAGAGTGAGGATGGGAGCGAAGCCATCACTGAGAGATCTCTCTGTGCTAATGAAACAAGCTCCGCAGTATCAGAAGGAGCTCGGTCATTACTCGGCCCACTTCAGCATTGCTGAGTCTTGTATGACCAAGTTTAACAAACATGTCAGTCGGCTCTGCAAGGTTGAACAGGTCTGTTTAGTTGAACATGTGTATTGTTTGACACTGCGGAATGCAAAATTTTGAGCTGAGCCATGGAATTTGGCCGTTTCTGCAGAATTTCTACAGAATGCGGAATTCAGTACCGGGCGGTGATAAGGTGACAAATGCGGCATATTTGTGTCGGGTTATGGTGGCCATAGAAAATGATCGCCACTCGAGCTGTGATGGGAGGAATATTGAAAATATTGATCTTATCTGAAACATTGCCTGTTCATTGGTAGACAGTTCCAGTTACTACATATCTGGTTGGGTTTAGGCAGCCGTAGAAAAATAATTACCAGATTTGGAAAGTTTGCCGCAGTGAGCTGCGGAATTTGGCAAACTTGCCCGTGGAATCTGTAAAAAATTTGCTGCATTAAACTGTGGTCACCAGAAATGAGCAACACTGTCTACATGAATTGCTAAAAGTGTACGCTTGAATTACCCCAAATGTCTTTTTACTACGATGTCACTTCAAATTTCTACAATGTATTTTGTTAATTGCATTGCTTTGTTGGTATTTTATGTGTTAGTTTTGTAGTTTTCATTGTAGTTGATATGTACAGTGCTGACAATCTGTTTTTGTACCATCCCGGACCCTCTACGGCCTCCTCGTCCCCAAGATTGGGGTTTGCAACCCCACCCCCATCACCCAAAACTCCAATCGCTATTATCTCAGGAACGGGTAAAGCTACGGGCTTCATATTTGGCCAATACATTTACAGGGTCCATCCGAACAAAAGCCCATTAAAAATTTTGGAGAAAGGGAAGAGTGGGCATGTCCAGAGACTGCCCAAATTTTTAATGTACCCTCTGTTATCTCAGGCACGGGTAAAGCTACGATCTTCAAATTTTGTACGCCCACTCATAGGATCGATGGAACAAAAGCCCGTTAGAAATTTTGGAAAACATAGCCGTTGGCATACTCAGGGACTCAAAAATTTTCATTGCACCCATATTTAGGGCGCATCGCGCGGTCATCTTTGCGGTAGCCCAGCTTTCTTGTTTTGCAGTGTTTCTGTACTATGTGCATGTAGGTTTGTTATGTGGCCGTTAAAAGTCTGTTGATGTCTGTCTGTCTGTCTATCTGTTAATTACCTAATTGAACAGGTGTATTAATTGAGCAGGTGTGTTCAGTGGCACAGGTGAACTAATTGAACAGTTAAATTCAGTTGCTCTGTCAGTTGTACTCTGCCATCAGTTTTCTTAGCATCTGCATCAGGTCCGGCCTTAGGC
>Ga0209681_1000465_pt1 | contig 10509 bp, 9 predicted proteins | sample WorMetLIZISLAND2_3_FD_187416 | JGI IMG/M metagenome (GOLD analysis project Ga0209681, IMG submission 187416) | Marine gutless worms symbiont microbial communities from Max Planck institute for Marine Microbiology, Germany - Olavius clavatus LIZARD... ... | reverse complement strand
GTTCTGAATCGTGACATTGTGAATCACTTGCTGTGTGCGGGTCTTTTAAGGTATTGCAGACGTTTATGTTTATGTAAAAGCTGCGGAAAGTTCAGCGAGAAATACAGAGACCAAAGACGCATCTTCGGCACCGGCCGAAGATCCAGATGCTTCTGAAAAGTCGGAGACGAAGAAACCGCCCGTGCACAGCTTCTTTGGTTATTTGCTCATATTTGTTATTTGCTGTACACAGTGGCACGGTGGTCGTGTTTTTTATTCTACCCAGTGTAACCCGTTATAACCTGGGCATATACCTAACCGTTCTTTTTACCAACCGGGTAAAAAAATTGGACGTTTATTTTTACCCAGGTGGTAAAAAAGTATGGCTAGGTGTATGCCCAAGTTTTATGTGCCCGGGTTACACGGGGCAGAATAAAAAACACGACCAGTGTGATGGGCTTTTGGCATATCTCTGTCGCCTGTCTGTCCATCTTTCTGTCTGTGTGGGAAAAAGTGGGACATATCGATGTGTTGGAAGTGAAGAAAAGATGACTGTGACACATGTAAGACTCCAGAATATATGTATTCATAGTAAGTAAGTAACTAAGCAAGTAAGTAAGTAAGCCCGTTAACTGTAAATAACAGTTTCTAGTTAAATGGCTTTGAACATGCTCGGTGTGCTAGTAATGTGAGAATTAGAAGTGTTTAAGCTGGTGTCTAGACGTAGTTTTAAAAAAAATGTTAATGCACTGCATATACTTTAAAATGTTAGTAGGGGAACGTAATGCAGACTTAACAGGCTGTATCGGACCCCTAACCCTAACCGTAGTCCATTCATCTGTTAGTCCAAAAGTCCATTAGCCCGTTAGTCCATTAGTTCGATTATCCATTATCTGGCAGTCCGATACAGCCTGTTAGTCTGAAAGTCCGATGCATTATCAAGTGTAACCGATCAGTAGTGTACATACACAATATCACGGTTTCAAAAAATAGGTCAAGTGGACTTACTTGACCTATATTTTTTACACGGTAAATAATTTTTTTTAAAATAGCAGTGCAACTTAAAAGGCACTAAAGCGACCGCAAACATAATATGCATGAGCAAACTTACGGGAAAATCAGTTAATAACTAAAAACACACAATGTTTACACTATACACGATATCACGGTCTGCTAAAAATAGTAACTGGGTAAATTTAAACGTCACGACACCAGTCCGATGACTGTACACGCCACTTGGCGAATGCAATAAACATTGTGTGTTTTTTAGTTATTAAGTGATTTTCCCGTAAGTTTGCTTATGTTTATAATATGTTTGTGGTCGCTTTAGCGCCTTTTAAGTCACGTTGCTATTTTTTTATTTATTTACCGTGTAAAAGATATAGGTCAAGTATGTCCACTTGACCTATTTTTCAAAACCGTGATATCGTGTATTGTGTGTCGGTGGATGGTGATGCAGTATTGTATACAAATTGAGTACATTGTGATACACGCTTCAACGCGTGGACGTCTATGGTCAGCTGAAACAACCGACTATGTTCTCCTGCGGCTGCGTACCAAGTTTGCTGAGCGAGGTTTCTCTTACGCCGGTCCGGCTGCGTGGAATCGCCTGCCCGAGTCTATCCGCAGAACATCATCCCAGGCAGCCTTCAAACGACAACTCAAAACATGTTTATTCTGTGGCGCTTTTAACATTGTTGTATGACTATCCATTTAAATCAGCCAAGTTTTTACATACAAACTATGTAATGCACCCATGGTCTTATATGATGTAATGGGGGCACTATAAATTTTACATATGACGACGACGACGACGGACGACGACGACGACGCAATCTGTTGTATTAACGTTACTAGCTCCAAGAAAACCTGCTGCCAAGGCCGGTAACGTCACTGATGAGGATACAGCAGAGGATGCTGCTGTCAGTGGAAAGTCATCTGCAGTCAGCAGCGGTCGTCATGACAACAAATCCAGTGATGCGGCTGAATCCAGCAGCAAGAAAAGTCAACAGAATATCAAGTTGTCTTCTCCTAGCAAGTAAGTAAGGTTTATACTAATTGTATTATATGTGCTGGACATACAGCCATCCCATCAACACACTGTAATCTAAACTAATCTTTGTTTTGAAATACAGCTGACAGAACGCAACTGAGTGAATAAAAGTAGGGAAAAGTTAAAGAAAATACGATAGAAAAGTAACGTTGTGGGAAAGCCGAGATGCAAGTCAGTGATAATGAAGTTTCTGGCAACTAGATGTCCTTTCTTCTCAGGTAGAGTTAGGTTATTGACTCTGCTGACATACTGCGCTGACTCTGTGTACAATTTCAACATGATGACTACAATCTCCTGTCTGTATATGTTTGCTTGATAAGCTGAAAATGACTGTAATTGAAACATTAATGCATAGTTGTTTATTGGCTCAAAAGTTTGTCGATCCGGGTTGATGTAGGTGTTTTTTTATCCTAGTTATGTTGTCCTTTTATGTTGCTTTTTGTATACTGTGCGCCATAAAAATGGTTAATATATAAGAGGATCTAATAAAGAATGTTGTTGGTGATCAGCTGAGAATGATCACCTTGAAACATGGAATTTCTTACTTCCACACAAATGCTTTCTTCATTTAAACATCATTTAAAGACCCACTACTTTCAGTCAGCCGATCCTGCCCCTTTGCACCCATTCTCTGTAAGTTCTGAGACTGGTGCTATATAAATCGCTTGCTCAGCCAAAATACACATCCCAGCTGTAAGGTGAGCTAAGCTCTTCACTGTATACATCGTAGTTGCACTGCCCACTCTGTCACTGCAGTCTTCTGTGCCTGTGTCCAGATAACAAGGCCGATATAGCTCTTCCTGGGGGATCCCCACCTCAGAGCTACAGGACGTCACTTGCCATATGGGATCACACAGTCTTACCTATCACCCGACACAAATTAATGCACCCCGCCTAACCCCAGCCATGCAGGCAAGTACTCGATTTACCTACCCCAGAGGGATGGAAGGCTGAGTTGACCTAGTTGACTTGATAGCGCCTCGGCCGGGAGTCGAACAAGCAACCTTTCGATCACGAGTCCGACGCCGAACTGCTGCACCACCAAGACAACCAGATGTACGTTTGTAATTCGTGGCATGTCGTTGCAAATGTTGACGTGTAACAGGAAATCGTCATCTTCGGCCACTTCAGATGAGAATTATAATCCTGCTAAGGAGCACTATAACCCAGTGAAAGATGCCTGCTGGTCACAGTCTAGCAAGTGTGTATATTTGGTCTCTAATTATCATTACTCCTATTCTCAGATTTTTGTTGTTGGTAACGTAAGTCTAACAAGAAAGCCTAGCTAACGCAAAGGTCAGCGTGCGACAGCGTCGGTATAGTGGCGCCGCCTGGTGAGTCATAATACAATACCCGGCAAAATTCCGTGAAAATTCGAACTTACAGCAGTTCAAGGTCATCGAAGGTCGATGATTTTGGTACCAATCGAAAGCGCATATGCCACTTCCTATTAGTCATTAATAGTAACTTTGGCCCTATCTTGCACCGTTTCTGAGATACGGCGACTTATTGGCTGAAATTGCGTATTTTTCTTACCCCTCTCTTATTCGACGCCCCCGCTCCCTATCTTTCGTTTCGAATTTCATGGTGAGGTCAAGCGTCAGGAAAGTACTCATGGAACTACTCTGTGGTGAAGGTTGCGTGATCCTAACTTCAACCGTCTTTGACTGATCCACCAGTGTGACAGACGGACAGACAGACGGACGGGCAATGGCATATAGCGCACTATAGCATATGTGCTGTCTCGCGCTAAAAATGGGTCACACTTAACAATGCATCGGACTATCGGGCTAACGAACTACTAATCCAAACTGTAATCCGTTAGTCCGTTGACTCGATAGTTATCAGATAGCTTCTTAGCCCATTAGTCCAGAGTGCATTGTTAAGGGTCAACATCTAAAACAGGCACATCTGAATAGTTTTGTTTGATCTGTTTCATTGTGTGATCAGAAACAGTGATTACAGGTGATTATTAGTTAAGGTTATTTTAGTTTTTTTTTGTGAAAAATGAATCAGTTAAGTTGTGTATTTGTCGACAGAGTGCCATACCTGTGTCTGGCGAAGACATTTGAAGCTATTGAGAAGGTGTCAGCAAGGTCAGTGGCTGAACAGATGAGCTGTGGTGTGTGCTTTATGTAATGTAGTATTATATACAACCTTTGCATATCAGTCAGTCAATCAATCTTATATATTTCAACGTGGCCTAAGCAACAAACAGCTCCATCGCAGACCACAGATGAGAAGAACAGTTAAAAGGTAAGACCAGGGTAGGAGTGACAGAATAAGTGCATTTTTAGTTATTGCTTAAGTAAGTAAGTAAGTAAGTATATAAGTAACTTATATAACGTGTGAACTGTAAAAAAAACCTCGAACGTGTGGACCAATTGTTTTGAAATGCAAATTTAAGAAACACCACCCCACATGCCTAATATGGTAAAGATGGTATTAAGGGTCTGTGCGAGGCAAATACCCAGTTTGTCACCGGTTTGGTTCTACCCTTTGTGCTCTGTGTACATTTTCAGACTGAAGTCCATAGAGATCCTGAGCAACCTGTTTCGTTCAGTGATTGCACTGAGTCCAGACAATCTGCTGCACTGTGTCTACCTGTGTCTCAATCGACTTGCACCGGCTTACGAGGCCATTGAGCTCGGTATTGGAGAGACCATTCTACTGAAGGCCATTGCTCAAGCCACAGGTATCCAATCCATGCATTCGTCATCTAACTCATCATTGTTTCATTTATTACTGTTGATGCTGTGTGAATATTCACAATTTTGGATTGAATTGAATAATTACTAACCATTCGATTCGATCCGAAACCAATCAGTCAATCAACAGGAATTTGTATTGCATCTCCTTCGAATAGTGGACGGAGGTGCTTAACAGTGTGACTATAGAAGAAAACTATAGACACTGTAAGCCTATAAAACAATAAAATATGGACTATTAAACGGTAAAAACTAAGGGGTAACTATTCAAAATTGTTGAATATTTATTTAAACGTAATATATGCAAGGAAGGGAAATGGCTGAGATGACGGACAGTGAGAAAATGTCACTTCATTAGCCTTCACACTGAGGGTGGGCTGTGGCTGCATGGATTGACTCACACTTTCTCCATCCCTAGGCGCCTTAATAATAATAATAATACCATGATAATGTTTATTGCGAGAGTTCACCCGGTTCATGCAATGAATGCAGAACAGCACCTTTTCAGCTCCAAAGTGTACGAAAACAAGATATGGTCGAGATTTAATTCTGTATTGCATAGCCAAAAAGTATAACCTGTTTGTTTTATGTGTTAGTACATACATAAATAAAAGCTTTATTAAAATGATGATTTTATTTTTATTATTCAATGTCTTGAATGTTTTCACTGTTATGTAATTATTGACTGTTTGTTAACTTTGATATCTTGTACTTTTCAACCGATGGTTGCATTAATAAATCACTTACTTACTTACTTACATACTTACCTAGATGGCCGCCGGCCTTGGACCAAGCCGACAGACTTAAGCTGTAGGTTGCTTAACTGAATGTCAGCTAATTAGTGACCATTTTGTTACAGACCTATTATTAAATATCAGTTGTCATCATCATTGCTGTTAATATTGGTACATCTACTACTATTGCTGCTGATGTTGTCGTTATGTTTGAAGGTCGAACTGTTGAGCACTTAAAGAAAGAGTTACAGCAGAAAGGTGACATTGGACTTGTGGCAGAGGTACACTTAACATTATCATTTTCTCAATTCTCATACATACTATACTTGTTATGTGTTTGATCTGACGGCAGAATTTGTATGAGACAAACTAGTTAGTGACACAGGTGCACCAGATAGCAGGAGTTAGTGTTTGATTTCATTGCTATTTACTTTTCTTCATCAATTACACTGAGTTGTCAGTTTATAATAATAATTATTATTTTTATTATTATTAAAATGGCAAAAATTTCAGTGACACTTGTCGCATCAAGCACGTTTAAGGGGCACTTTACAATAATTAAAGAAAAACGTGTGATGAATGCCGTGATGTGAAAAAGTTCTGTCAGCATATTGTGAAGTGCAGCAGAACAACAGTCAGAACAGGTGTGCTTCACAATGTAATGTACTAATTGGACATATTTACCTATTGGTGATTTTGTAGCTGAATGTTCCTCCTATTTTGCAGTCCTGTACTTGCCGTATTTCCTGATGACTGCTGTGTCTGTTTGTGTTAGTCGAGTCGGTCGAAGCAACAGACGATCTTTTTGCCGGCCAAGTTGACGGTCGTCGGCGTCTTTAATCAACTACGTGAGATTGCCAGCATGTCAGGCAATGCTGTGAGTCTCATGTGCTTGATGTTATTCACATTGGTCTAGTGATGATATTAGTGCTGTCATACTCGTTACTGCTGTGTCTCACTGTGAACTCATTTTATTGCTGGATATTTGACTTTGTTAATGGTTTATACTAGTTTCGTTTTTTTCTGCATAACTTTCCAGAGTTAATATAGCTTAGTCGATGTGCTCATTGTTGGGATTGTTGCAGCAAGATTTTTACCGGCCAAGTGCCCTTCCTGTCATCCAACCAATGGCACTAAAGCACAGAAGTAGTCCCTGTTTGGTCTAAAATGATTGGTATGCATATAAGTTGAAAGTAATTTTTACGAACTTGTAAGCAGTCATGTCTTGCAGCTGCAGCACACCTCACTGTTATACTCTAATGCAGCACAACAACTTAGCTTTAACTTACAGAGTGCATGCCTCATCTAGCTGCCAAAAATTATTGACTCCCATATAATATCCATTGGTTCCTCCTGTTGAAGCTTGCCAAAGCTTCCAAGAGTTTCTTGTGAGGTCTGTCAGGGTTGTGCATTGGGCCCATGCTGTGGCGTCAGAGCTGGGTGTCTGCTTAACTGCAGGCATCCATTCTGCAGTAAGGTAAGGTAAGATAATTTTAATTTGACCCCTCCCCCGACTTTTATGGCAAAAGTGTGACCATTTTTTGACTTACTTATATAGTCATGTATGATGAGTGTGATGTGTTGATGTATAAAGGTAATGTCCAAGAAGACAGATAAGATCAAGTGGCTGTTCGTCGCATGTCGTCAGTGTGAGGCGCGGTACTTGATGCGCTCGCTGAGTGGAAAGCTGCGTATTGGTCTCGCTGAGCAGTCGGTATTGTATGCCCTCGGACAAGCAGTCACTATGACACCACCAGGACGTGGTAATCAACTGTTTATTGTGCAAGTTAAGCTCTGCTTGTGGCAATACTTGTGAATGAGTTGTATTGGATTCAGTTTTGCTACAAGAATGAGCTCCTGTCCTAGCATGCTTTCTCTCTATTGGCGAACTCCGTTGTGGAACGTTGCCATACTGACGACTTGATGCCAAACGTCCAAGCCAAGTGGCATGCTTTGCTGTTATAATAATATACAAATTTGTATAGTGCATAGTGCTGTAACTTTGCTGTTTCATGTACAAATATATTTTAACCTAGTTCATTTGTACAGCAATGTAATTAATTATTGCAATATTGTAATTATATTTTCAGCTGTACTACAAGACTTATGAATGTAATGTAATGTAATGTTGCTGAGGTTTTGAAGTGTTGCTTTGTCAGTGTGTAAGTAAGTAAGTAAGTAAGGATATTTCTAGACGGCGCAGTTAAAAACGAGTTCACACTGCGCCGTGGCCCCACTGTCCAAAAAGAAATGTCTTCAGCAATTGTAGCTGTCTGCCACCAAATATTACTGGTGACCAATCCTCACTTACAACCTGCAAGCCTCTGTTTTCAAAGATTTATCTCTTAGATCAGTTTGTTCTTTGCATGAATTGTTTGACACTGTCAGTGCCCAAAATATTCTTGGATTTATTAGAGATATTGGGCTTTATCGTCTCTTGTAACTTAACTTTTATTCGTCTAATCGATTTCATTACTGCTATCATTTTTAAAGCTATTGTGAATACTTAACTTTTGTGCAATTCTAGTGGTATGGCACTGCATAGCGTATATTGTGCTGATGTTCCGTTAAGAAACTGCTCACTCACTCACTCACTCTTTGATCAGTTATTGCATCTTGTAACTGTTTTAGTGACAACATGTGACGTGATTGTTTTGATCAATTGATTGATTGATTTACCTGTTCAACACTGTCTTCGACCAATCAGATATCAACTCGCTTCTGACTCTAATAAGTAATTAGAATTTTTGGCACTATGTCAGTTGATTGATTAATTCATTGATTCATTCATTAATATTCATTGAATGAAATGCAGTAATGCGTTTCAGATCTGAAGGCGCAGTCAGCAGTGATGTCAGTCGACTCCGTCAAGTCTCGCGTTGACCATGCTGCATACATTGTCAAAAGTGTTTACAGGTCGCAACACTTTTACATCATTTCTTTAAATAGTCGTAGTCGCACTTGTATCGTATATGTCTGTTGTTTACATTAGAATGTGTATATTGAAATATATTCATGTACGTCAGAGATCCATTGGGTGACTTCACTTTTTGGCTGAGCCTAAAACCAGGTTAAGCGGGAGATGAGCCAAAAAGTGAAGTCAAATTTTTTGTTTGGTCTCAGCCACGGTTCAATCCGAACTTTTGGCTCAAATACTTTCAAAAATGAAGAACTTTTTAATGTAAATAGATGCAGTAAACACTAAATTTATTATTTTTAGTAACAGTTCCGCTGAGCTAATGTTCGGTCTGGACTAAGACCAAAGTTGACTGCTCAGATTAGTGTTTGGTCTCAGCCAAAAAGCTTAGCCACGGACTCAGCCAAAAAGTGAAGTCATCCATTATTTGGTTAATATGCTAATTTAAGCTAGATTGTGGTTCATATTATCCTGTACAGTGCTGCTAAGGTCACGTTCACAATGATACAAAGTGCATACAATGTCTATATTCCAGTGACCTAGTCTCGGACGATTTCGAACACTGTTTAATTTTTTCCTGGTCAGCGTCAGTCTGGCGGAATGCTTTGATGCCATTGGCAGAACTCTTAGGTTCTATGAAACCCTGGTGAAAAATGCTCTCTTACATACTAGTAGTACAGTTTAGAAGTGAGTCAGAGTGCCTTCCTCTACTTATTCTCTCCGTCGTCTTTCTTACACACACTGTGCGTGGTGTTGTCAGTGAGTGTCCAAACTACAATATGATCATTCCACTCTTGTTGACAGAGAAGCTCGAAGATTTGCCCAACAAGTGCAAGCTTACACCTGGTAAGTGTTAGTGAAATCATAAGAGCACTTATAATAATACTCTTCATTGCTGTGGCACTGTTCTTTGGGACAACTGGAAGCGAAGGGACATGCAACCGTGATGCCGAGGAAATTTCCGGGAAATGACTTCATTGCACAATGTAGACAGCAACTAGCAAACGTTGCATTAGCCGATAAATCATACACTCCCTTAAGGTTCCTCTTTGCAAGATCCAGCTAGCATTGGGATTTTTGGCAACTTGAATGAATGGAGTTTATAGGCTATTCTATGCACCACTTCGTTCTGTTTTTTCCTGTAAGTGGCAGTATATAAATGTCTGTTTTTATTGTTTATTTATTAATTATTATTATTATGGGAATATTGCCAAATTTTGTGTGGACTAGGGGTTTTCAGCAGAAAGCATGCAGTGCAGTGTGTCTGAAACAGTAAGATAGGACCAAGGGTGCTATTGATCACTAAAAAGGGAGTTACATAAGTGCTTTCAGTTAGTACCGAGATCAACGACCTTCGACGACCGTGATTGGGCACTATGCAGTCTATTTTAAAACACAAGCATCTTTCAGAGTCCAACGTGAAAATTAGAATTGTTACAGCATTGCACCTAGGGTGTGACTATGACAGCATGGCTTTGTTGTTCTGTATGATATAAACCCAACTGTACTCATATCCATATGTTTCTCGCTGTCATCATACTTATCTTTTAAAATGGCCGCCTCTTTGTCTTGTTATCTTCGAGATCAGTTTTTCTGATGTCATATGTTAGCATCATCATAGTCATTCCTGTTACTGTCACATTTTGTTCCCATCTTTACATACCTTATGTCAGATATGTTTTGTTTTGTTGTGTGTTGAGGTATTCCACTGAAGCCGATGCTTGCTCATCCAACGAAGGGAATCCATGAAGTGATGCAGAGGTTTGGCAGTGCTGAGTTTGTCTGTGAGTACAAATACGACGGCGAACGTGCCCAGGTTCATGCCTTGTCACTCTGTACTCTTACTACTCTTCTTGTTAATTAATTACAGAAGTATATGATCTTGTTCTGCAAATCCTTTTTTTTTGTTTTTTGCTTTGTGACTGTCTACTGTTATTATTCTTTTTGTTAATTGTTTACAAAGGTGAATTTTGCTGCTTTGCCATCTTTCCATTTGTTGTTCTTCTGCAATCCTTTTGTTGTTGTTTTTCCATTCTGTGTGCTTGCTGTACATTTCTGTGTCTGTCTGTGTTTATGAATGTGTTTATGACTGATGATGATGATGATGATGATGATGAT
>Ga0209681_1000464_pt1 | contig 10525 bp, 2 predicted proteins | sample WorMetLIZISLAND2_3_FD_187416 | JGI IMG/M metagenome (GOLD analysis project Ga0209681, IMG submission 187416) | Marine gutless worms symbiont microbial communities from Max Planck institute for Marine Microbiology, Germany - Olavius clavatus LIZARD... ... | reverse complement strand
TTCCCCTTGGAATTTCGCGCTGAAGTTAACCGTCAGGAAACTAGAGTCATGGGGCTATCCTTCAGTGAAAACCGCATGATCGTAGCTGGAGTCGTTTTGGCATGATACCAGCGTGTGACAGACAGATGGTCAGACGGTCAGACGGTCGGACAGAATCTATCATAGCTAATACAGCGCTCTGCATAGCAAGCTATGCTGACGCGCTGTAATGACTATACACAGGGCCGGCCCTGTGTATAGTCTCGTGCGTACAAAAATGCTGCAGCAGCGGAAATTTGCCTCAGAATCCAGGTCATTTTAAGATTAAAAAACTGCCCCTTGTGCGATTTTATGCGTTTTGCCCTGGTCCCACTCTGTCAAATTTGGAATAGTTTGCCAGATTCCGTTATACAAGCAGATAACATAAATAGTTTTAAGAATATATTGGATAAACTCTGGGCAAATGAAAACGTTAACTGGAGATCCGACCTAACTGGTTCCGGAAGCTATAGTTAAGTTTATTATATATTCACTTCAATTCACCAGTAATGGTAGCAGGAATAAAATATATAGAAAAATAACTGAAATAAACTTAACTAACAACAAATAAATGAAAAGCAATGTCAATCAAGGTTGTACAGCAAACACCTTGCATAATACATTGTCAGACTGAGCATATCTGTTTAAGAATTTGCGTTTTGTGACAGTAACTGTGTCTGAAATTGTTGAACAGTTTAGCTAATTTTGTTCACTTAGTTTTTTTGGTTTGAGGGGCATAGAGGCCAGTTCGGGCTGCGGCTGTTTACTTCGTTGTGTTGTGTTGTGTTGTCTGTCCGTCTGTCTGTCCTGAACGTTTAGGTACCGTGATCACATAGGTAGGGTTGAATACGGGTGGGGTCAGGAGCACATAAAAGCTGGCACATCTCGGAAATGGTGTAAGATAGGACCAAGGTTACTATTATGGACTAACAGCAAATCACATACACGCTTTTGATTGGCAGTGTCCGTCTGTTCGTCCGTCTGTAACGTTTAGGCCACTATTAGGTGCCGTGATCACACTGGTTGGAATACTTTGAAAATAATTTCACAGCCGTATAGTGATAAGATTGTAATGTGGGGATTCTTGCGCAATCGTCGGCTGATTCTGTGCTTACATACAATTTTCAGGGGTCTCATATATTGGGCGCATCGTGAGGTCATCGTTTGCAGATAGTACTGAATGCCTCATGAAGAATTAATTTTAATTTTTAATGGTATTTATATGAATGCCCTTTGCTGTCTGTAATCATAACGTGCTGGAATGGAAGTCCGGAGTTTAATATCACTGTAGAGCTGTCACGTGTCAACGTAAGCCTATGCGACTGTCAGTTATAGTTGTCATGAATTTATGTACCCCGACCCCCACGAACCACAGTGTAAAAAAGTGGGGGATATGACCACCACAGCTCCTATGGGTGCGCCGCCCATGGTTGTAGCCTAGTGCATGAATGTATGCAGTCTAGTTTAGACTTTAGATTACTTTTCTACGTACACAATATGATAACTCAAAGTGAAAGTTCTTGATACCTGATAGTAAATTTGTTGTTGGAAATTTGCAGCTATCTGTTGGAAAGTGAGTCTTTGTGTCCCCAACTTTTTAACCCACGATGCGGCTGCAAACTAGAACATGAAAGTGGTGAACTTGTAGTATAGTAGCTGTAGCAGTATAGATCGTCGTAGGATCTATTCAGACATTGTTCTGGAGTGGAGAGACCTGCAGTCAGTATAGTCACTCGTGAATATTCTTATACCGCGTATCTGGTGTCTTTCTTTGACGTAGGCTACTTCCAGTGGCATGGCAGCTCCAGGGGGTAAGAGGCCATGCCCTCAATATTCTCTAACAGGAAAGATAATGTTCAGTTCCCTCTTCTGGAGGAACTCCAGTGCCTTTGAATTAGCCAGTCAGCCTGGAATATCACACAGGGCAGGCATACTGGTGGTCTACTCTGAACCTGGAGTCCTGGACATGTTGGAATGCAGAACTACTCCGATGGGCCACAGAATGCACCAAAATGCACATTTCTAAACCCCCAAAAAAGATTTTTCTGGGAAGGGGCATTACTGTCTTGATAAATTCGTGAACTGAGATGAGAATGCAGAGTCTTCAACTGAGGTGTTTACTCACAGACTTGGTCTGGTATTATAAAGTCGTTTTTGGCTTGGTCGATATATTGATGATTTCTTCTCATTTAGTAACTCGGTTGTCACTGGAGGGCACCAGTATAAACTGAATAAGAAGCGTACACTCTCTCATGTACGGATACGACTAGCAGTATGGGTGTCACCACCTATGCAAAGGCATTGTGGAGAATCTCTTTTGCAAGCAGTTACAAGTCGGCAAGGCATTGCTTATCGCCGCATAATAATGCTGGCCTTGTGTGATATTATGAAGAATTATCCACCAAAAACGACTGAAAATTGCTGTCGTCAACAACCCCACTGTTTGCAGCAAAGATGAAACTTTTGGAGCCCACTGCAAAAATTTGAATGAAGATAGACACATAATATCTGCTACAGAAATGTAGGACAATGACTCTAGTTATAAGTTAGTTATATGCGTGATCTGACTGGTTCTTTGTAGTACTTATCACTTTTTGACAGATGATTCACTGCAGTCTGCAGACAAAGACCAAACAAGAAATGCATGCTACGGCATGGAAACCACATGATGCCATTGTAAAATTTGATATGGCATCGCACGGTCCTCCCTGCACTAGCATGGCTTTCTTGTTTTTTACATTCTGTTTTTATTTTTTTTGCCGCCTAATCTCCGAGTTTGCTTGGCCCATCGTTGCCAACTTTTGCCATATGTTACCTTACTGCCTGCTATTTACAAATAATTGTTGAAAAATTCGGGGTCTTTTCCCAGAAATTTTGGTAACCAAGAAATCCACACAATTTTGGCTTAATTTTGGATAACTTTCAGACTTGGTTCAGGACTTTACCTTTGACTTTTTACCGTGCAATGCTACACAGAGCGCGGTTATGAGATTGCATGTTGTCCGTCTGTCCGTCACGTTTAGGTACCATGATCACATTGGTTGTAATTCTTCGAAAATAATTTCACGGCCAAATAGCTTAAGGCCCATTCACTTGCTGACCCCAACATGGGCGATCTGGTGCAACGGAAACACCCCCAAATTAGGGTAGAATAGCGGTGGGTTTAGGAGCACATAAAATGTGTCGTAGCTCCGAAATGGTGAAAGATAGGACCAAGGTTACTATTATGGACTAATAGGAAGTCGCATACACGTTTTCGATTGGCACCAATATCAGTGACCTTGTATGACCTTGAATGGCTGAAACGTCCAACTTGCAGAAATAGAAAAGTCTTGCTGAGCCCTCCATAAAAATTTGAATGAACATAGATCGATAACATTACAGGCAAAATGTAGGCCAATGATTTTAGTTTCTCAAAATATAGTGTATATGTGGAGATTCGTTTGAATGCCTTAAGGATCGGCCGTCAAGGGACATTTCGGACGAGACGGGCCGAATTTTGTTAATTTTTTTGCTTCCATGCGTATGATGTCACATCATATCAACACCAGCGCATGCCACCCACTGTGTTTGTAAACAATGCTGCAAAGTTGTTTAGGGCTCAAATGTGAGTAATTAGCACGTGACATTCTGTATCCGCACTGTCTAACAGACGATGCTCGTCTTCTTTCTGTAAAACATTTCACACTGTTTCATTTAATTTAGGCCTATAGCTGCACGTGCGTGGAGAGGGCATATACATGTAGTGATGGTGCATGTCGGTTTTTAAATATCGGCCATACCGATAATATCTGCGACATTTTGTCTCCGTAGTTTTACCGCGTGGTGATGCCACAGCATATTGTCCATCTGTCTGTCCATCTGTAACGTTTAGGTACCCTGATCACATTGGTTGGAACACTTCGAAAATAATTTCACTGCTGAATAGTCATGTGCCGATTCCTGAGCAATCGTCGGCTGATTTTGTGCTTACATACAATTTTCAGGGCATTCATATATTGGGTGCATCGTGCGGTCATCTTTGCAATAGCGTGGCTTCTTGTTAAGCCAACGTTTGTTGTTCGTTGATAACATTGGTTGGAACACTTTGAAAGTAATTTCAGTGCCGAATAATGATAAGATTGTAATGTGGAGATTCTTGCGCAAAATTGTCTTGTTACTTTTAACTTAGGAGTTTTTGGTCAACCTACTGTTTACTTCCACTCAAGTAGACCTTTGGACAACCACTGCTGCTTTTGTCCAACTAGGTTTTTTGGCTGCTTTATTGTGTACTGCTTAACAGAATGTGTCGTGGTCACTGACACAGTTACCAGACTGCTAGTGAAAGACGTTGTTTCTTGGCTTGCGTCGCGTTTTAGTTGCCTTTAACTGATGATCGTTTTGTGTAGCATATCAAACTGTTTATCATCCTGTGTGCTAGTTCTTCAGTTTTATAGTGCATCAGTATAGCTTGTTTTGCAGATTGCTGTACAAATCCATCTGTATTATGCAGGGCCCCATCATTTTCTCAGGTTGGGGCTCATTAGATTTGAAATAAGTTTTACCGCGCAATGCTAGCATAGAGCGCGGTGATGTGACAGTAAGTCGTCTGCCCATCTGTCCATCCGTCTGTGACGATCAGGTATCATCATCATCAGTTTATTTGTTCACATAGGTTGGAATTCTTCGAAAATAATTTCACATCCAAGTAGCTTAAGGTCCATGCGCTCGTTGACGCCCAACATCGGCGATCTGGTTCAACGGGAACACTCCCAAAATTAGGGTTGAGTAGGGGTGAGGTCAGGAGCACATAAAACCTGTCAGATCTCCGAAACGGTGCAAGATAGGACCAAAGTTACTATTACAGACTAATGGGAAGTCGCATACATGCGCTTTCGATTGGCATGAAATTTATTGACCTTGGATGACCTTGGACGGCCGAAACGCCCTCCCCCCCTCGCCGAAGTGAACCAGTATTCTGGCGCCCACCACAAAAATTTCAACGAAGATAGACCGATATCATTACTGCGAAATTGTAGGGTGAGCAGTCTGGTTTCTAGAAATATAATGCATTTGCGGATGTTCTTGTGGGTTTCTCGGGGAGGGGCTGTCAAACGAAAAAAATGCGGTCGTGGAAGTTTGCCATGTTTAGCGTACAGAAGCATTCCATAATCTACTATGCTGCTTTCAATAGTAATTATGTAATTTATGTAATTTAAATTATCACTTAGAAAACACAAGTTAACGTAGATCTGAGTAGTGTATTACTCATTCCGATCATACGTTCAACTTCAAGTTCTGGTTTGACTTTAATATTTATATGGCGTTGAGCAGGACCTTGTTTACTCTTTACAAAGCCGGCCATGCCGGGCATTAAATGTTATTTCGTGAATTATTTAGCACACGAATGCAAATAAACAGTGCATCATATTTTTTATTCGCATTGCGTAACACACACACTATGTTCGTTTTGGAAAACATTTTTAGTGTTGTCGTTCCACGTGGTGTGGGCATTACCATCCAGTGCTGGGTCAATCGATAATATCGATAATAATACAATATCGGCTGTACCGATAATATCTGCGATACCAGTATTTCATCTTTGTTTTACCGCTCAATGTAGTGTAGTGTAGTGCAAAGCACAGTCTTGCAATTGCATGTCGTCCGTCTGTCGGTCTGTCCGTCCGTTTGTAACGTTGGTGGATGACCAGCATCACCATACATGATCTCATACCGTAGGTTGGAAATCTTGGAAACTAATTCCACAGGCACTTAGCACAACACCTTCATTCTTCATAGCCTAAAGGCCATCCACCTAGTCCCAGGGGAACATGGTTAAAGATTTGAAGAGACTGAGGTGGGGTGGAGAAAAGTGGAGCACAAAAACGGCAATATCTCTGTAAAGCGTAAAGATAGAGAAAAAATTACTATGGAGGGCCTATAGGAACGCTCTTATGGATGGTACTATGCCCCCTTTCCCTAGATTGTAGGGCGTCCAAAACTCCAATTGCTATTATCTCAAGAACGGGTAAATTTACGGACTTTAATTTTGGCCGATACATTAACAGTTTAAATGCGATGATACGAACAAAACGTTAATAAAAAATTTTGGAGAAAAGGGTGCATGGGCGTATCCAGGGACTGCTCAATTTTTGAGTACCCCCTATTGCCTCAAGAAAGGGTGAAGCTACGAACATCGAATTTTGTATGCGTATTCACAGGATCGATCGGATTATCGGAACAAAAGTCCACTAAAAATGTCGGCAAAAGTAGCCGTGAGCATAGTCAGGGACTCAAAAATTTTCACGGCAGCGATATATAGGGTGCATCGCACACCTTTCTTGTTCTACTTGTTCACCTATGGCCCCTTGTACTAGTAGCAGTGGAGCTTCCATTGCTACACACAGAAGGCACCCCGTCATTCCACCATTTGAATGTCTAACTGAATGGTAACAAACAGTCAAACAGTAACATGAGTGGCAGTTATTCTCTCAAAAAACTCACACATGTCACATCACAGATCTTTTAATAGCATGTGCTCAAAATGTCCGTTCCAGCACGAACGCAACCGCATAGACGCTGACGCCACTGGACATTATCACAGTCAATAACCGCTGTTGATGCATCGTTTCAGTTTGTCGACGTCCAAGATCTTGATACGGTAGACTTGCTCCTGATTAATGTTAAAGAAGTAACAGATTTGAATGATTTTCTGAGCCAGCATGCGGTACCCAGCATGAACTTATTGTTGTAAACGTCCAAACTACGACTTCTGCATTTCACAAGGTAGTGTAGCAACACTATCAAGGTTGAGTGGGCAAAAGTACAGTCATTTATGTCATGTTTCTTCGTGATGTTGCATGCCAGAAATTATTAAAGTTCACAGAGTTATTCACAAAGTAAAACTCACAAAGTAAAACTGGCACAGTTTTTTGTTTGAGACACTGTGTAGTTTCTAGAGATATAAGGTATATGCATGACTGCTGGCATAAAATATTATTTGGTACTTACGAAGCCTTCTTGATAACGAGAAGGCTATGCTCAGAATTCCTGTCACTCGACTTAATAGTTTAAAGGTTATCGTGCATTAGAATTTTCTCAAATTTGGCTATTTGGCTTAAAGTGAGTATTGGTATCAGCAAAAAACATTTTAGAAAAAAGGGCGTGGCCAGGGTCACATGACTCCATAAATTTTTGGACTTGGTAATAGCTCCAAAAACGCTTAAGCTACAGAGTTCAAATTTGTCGCGTATAGTCGCCATCACAATCCCAACAGAATGTCTGGAAAATATTTTCAAAAGGGGGCGTGGTCATCATCACGTGATCCTGTAAACTGTAGGGCGTTAAGTGCTAATAGCTACAAAGTGTAAAGCTGCTGCACGGACTTCAAATTTGTGTTAGTTCCAATAAAGCACATATAGGATATCGAATATAGTCAATAGTGTGGCCACGTCACCGATAACGTCATGTAAGCTCAAAGTCAAGGTCGTGACCCGGATATATTTAAGGCTTAACGTCTCGACAACAGTATGGTGCAAACTGCAGCAATGGGACAGATACCGCATTCCACAGAACGTATTCTTGGGTTAGATAAATTTTCGGCTCTGTTGTCATAAAAGTTCCTGCATTTTTGATTGGCATCTTGTTTGTGAACTGCCAAAAGCCACCCGTTAGTGATGTTCGGTGCATTAGTGTCATATTTGTCAAACCGTTCTCATTTTTGTTCATCGAGCTTAATTATGTGTACTTGAATTGTAGTGCTATTGTGCAATTCAGTATATATCGATTTACACTACATCGTGCATGTCTTGCCAGCGATATCACACCTCTTGTTCATTGTAAGTCTGCGTTAAATATAAATTTAGTAACTGACCTGAACTGCGAAATGATCTGGGTTCCGGGTGTATGATCTAGGAACAGTTTTTGTCTGATCGTACTGTTCTTAATATGAGTGAGCATTATTAGCTAAAATAAATTTTCTGCTGCGTTGTCATTAATTTACTTCCATTCTTGATTGACACTACCAGAAGTGACCCAGTGGCATTGCCGTGTCAGATTGGTTAAAGTGTTGTCATTTTTGTTGACCAAGCTGAATTATGTGTACTTGAATTGTAGTTCTATTCTACATCTATATGTAAGTGTGTGTACTTATCTGTTGTATTTACAGGTGAGTCACAGATGCGAACGTTGGTGGAGAGCTGTGTGAGAGGCACTCTTCATCAGTCCAGCTCTGTCTTCTCGGCTTTCTCCAGAGGTAGGCAGTGCACTCCCATGAGTTACGTTGCTGTGCTGTACAGTAGTCTAGTGAGTGTTGACAGCTGGACCCCTGAGACGGTTGACTACATACTGTCTCAGGGTGATTCCATCTACAACTCTGTATCTCATACTCACTCATATTTTGATTACACTGAACTGCCGCTGAATGTGTATTTTGCTGATTGTAATCATCTTTTCTCATCTCAGTTTGTGTCTCATCATTCTAACTTCCTGCATTGTTCTTCTTCAAGTGCTGTGTCCAGGACTCTCTGTCTAGCTGATGCTATTCGTCAGGTGTGTGCCGAGTCTCTTGGCTGTCTCGTCACAGCCAATGGGACTACTGTCTCTGTAATGCAGTCTGGTCATCAGTACTATCTGTTTGATTCACATTGTCGTAATCATGTAGGTAGATCCACCGATGATGGTACTGCGGTGTTACTGCAGTTCTCATCACCGGAGGACATTCATTGTCACATCAAACGTCTCCACGGTATCTTCGCTAGTAGTACGCGTGAATGTAATGCTTGGGCGGACCATGACAGACGTTGCCAGTTTGATGTCGTTGGCATCAGAGCCAACTTGGACTCACCTCAGGTGCTCGGTGTGTCTGAGCCAACGTCTCGTGGTTCTGCCGGTGTGAATGTTACTTCACCTGTTGTGAGTGTCAGTACTCTGTATAGCGGTGTGACTGGAGGTGTCCGTAGTGTTAAGGCTGTACCTGGCAGTGTGTCACGTAGCAGTACTGTGTCCACTCCTGTACGTTCATATGCGTCAGTTGTCAGTAGTGTGTCTCGTGGTGTGAGTACTGTGTCTACCAGTAGTGCTGTGCTAGGTGATGTTTGTGATGTGAGCAGCTATCCACCTGATGTTTCTGATCTCAGCAGTTTTCCACCACTGTCTACTAGTAGTGTGTCCAATGTGCGTGGTGTCACGTCTACTGTGTCTCGTAGTGATGTGTGTGATGTGTGTGATGTCACGTCTCAGTCTGCTGGTACTGTGTCGTCTCGTAGTGGTGTGCGTGATGTACGTGATGTCACGTCTCAGTCTGCTGGTACTGTGTTGTCTCGTAGTGATGTGCGTGATGTACGTGATGTCACGTCTCAGTCTGCTGTTACTGTGTCGTCTCATAGTGATGTGCGTGATGTGCGTGATGTCACGTCTCAGTCTGCTGGTACTGTGTCGTCTCGTAGTGATGTGTGTGATGTCACGTCTCAGTCTGCTTTTACTGTGTCGTCTTGTAGTGATGTACGTGATGTACGTGATGTCACGTCTCAGTCTGCTGTTACTGTGTCGTCTCGTAGTGATGTACGTGATGTTCGTGATGTCACGTCTCAGTCTGCTGGTACTGTGTCGTCTCGTAGTGGTGTGCGTGATGTTCGTGATGTCACGTCTCAGTCTGCTGGTACTGTGTCGTCTCTTAGTGATGTGCGTGATGTACGTGATGTCACGTCTCAGTCTGCTGGTACTGTGTCGTCTCGTAGTGATGTACATGATGTGCGTGATGTACGTGATGTCACGTCTCAGTCTGCTGGTACTGTGTTGTCTCGTGGTGGTGTGCGTGATGTCACGTCTCAGTCTGCTGGTACTGTGTCGTCTCGTAGTAGTGTGCGTGATGTTCGTGATGTCACGTCTCAGTCTGCTGATACTGTGTCGTCTCAGTCTGCTGTTACTGTGTCATCTCGTAGTGGTGTGCGTGATGTGCGTGATGTCACGTCTCAGTCTGCTGGTACGGTGTCTCGTAGTGGTGTGCGTGATGTGCGTGGTGTCACGTCTCAGTCTGCTCGTACTGTGTCGTCTCGTCGTGATGTGCGTGATGTACGTGATGTCCGTGGTGTCACGTCTACTGGTACGGTGTCTCGTGGTGTGTGTGATGTCTGTTATGTCTGGATTACTGCTACGGCGTCTCGTAGTGGTGTGTGTAATCGATGTGGTGTCCCATTTACTGGTACTGTGTCTCATAGTGATGTGCGTGATGTGCGTGGTGTCACGTCTGCTCGTACTGTGTCTTGTAGTGATGTGTGTGATGTTCGTGATGTCACATCTCAGTCTGCTGGTACTGTGTCGTCTCGTAGTAGTGTGCGTGATGTTCGTGGTGTGTCGTCTGCTGGTACTGTATCGTCTCGTAGTGATGTGCGTGATGTCACCTCTCAGTCTGCTGGTACTGTGTCTAGTAGTAGTACTGTTAACTGTTGTGCTGTGTCTCGAGATGAGTGTACCTGTAAGCAGTGTGGTGTTGTATGTAAAAGCAAACAGGCTCTACATATGCATCAGA
>Ga0209681_1000462_pt1 | contig 10532 bp, 2 predicted proteins | sample WorMetLIZISLAND2_3_FD_187416 | JGI IMG/M metagenome (GOLD analysis project Ga0209681, IMG submission 187416) | Marine gutless worms symbiont microbial communities from Max Planck institute for Marine Microbiology, Germany - Olavius clavatus LIZARD... ... | reverse complement strand
TTCTTCATTCACTTTTTGCAGTGGTGTCTAAAAGACGCATCTTTGCTGCAATAGAGTGCGTATCTGCCGTTCAAGGTCATCCAAGGTCGATGATTTTGGTACCAATCGAAAGCACATAATGCGACTTCCTATTAGTCAGTCATGGTAACCTTGGTCATATCTTGCACCGTTTCTGAGATACGGCGACTTATTGGATGAAAATTGTGTATTTTTTACCCTGCTCTCATTCGGCGTCCCCGCCCCCTATGCTTCCCTTGGAATTTCGCGGTGAACTTAACCGTGAGGAAACTCGAGTCACGGGGCTACTTGTGATGAAAGTTGCATGCTCCTAACGTCAGCCGTTTTTGACTGATCCACCCGTGTGACAGACGGACAACCATACAGAGAGACGGACAGACGGACAGGCGGGCGGGCGATAGCATAGGCTATAGCTATAGCATTATGCTGTGGCGCGCAAAAATCGGTCTATAGATATTTGTTCAATCAATCAATCAAAACTAATTTAGCCTATAGCGCCATGCGTCGCAAGCGAATCAGAGATGGCCGGCTGTTTGGTCGGCTTCCAGTTACGGTAATAGGCCGCTAGCGGTATAGAGCAACGGTAGTTACGGTACGTAGCTGCAGCGGAGTAACTTGATCACGTGACCCTGCTTGCGGCTTCTCACTGACGTGCGAATCAACATCACGTTACTCAGTTGCACCGTTGCGGTTCATACAGGCCGTTTTCATCCTGTACACTTAACGTACCACGGTAGCAACCCAGCCATCACGGGCCAAGGAGGTGTTTATGTTATCCAATATGCAGCACAGGTGTGCGAGGCAATTAACAAATGTTTGACATAGACCGACTCAGAAGCGCGTCAGTTCCTGATCGTACGTTTCACATTGTGTTATCGTATCGTATAACAGTGAGATGACTGACGCACAGATGCTTTAAGGCTGCAGTATTACAATGCAATTAATTGCAACTGGATGATGGTCTTAGCGATGGTCTGCACTCTGAAGTATGTTTATGATCAAACTTTTGTTGTTCACCGTAATATGTTAAATATGCCACCTCAGGGGGCAGTTTTGTTAAATATGGTTTCACTGTCGCTTAGCTTTTTGATGTTTTGATGCGTTTCTTGTTCTAATTGTTATCGTTTTTTTTCTTTTTTGTGCTATCAGTATTTCTGATGAATAACGATGTATGTAGACCCTAATATGATAGAAACAGCATGACACAAAAACAACAGCAAAATCGAATAATTACAGGATGCGGCTGAACAAGCCCCCAATACGTGTGATTACATTTCGTTGGGACACGTTAATGACGCCATTAAATTGGCGACATTGACAGCTGCTATGATGCAAGAATCTGGAGCTAATCTATAGACGATCTACAGTGAGCTGGGCGACAAACAAGACTCGGATCGACGTGCAGTATCGGAAACGTGTTAGCCTATATATGTATAGTGTGGACCAAATATTATTTATGACTGTACTGTACACTATTTAAATTTATACGAGAACCGGAGGACATAGAGTGCTTATTTATGTGTTTTGTTTATTTATGTATGCCATAAACCCTAAGATCGTAAATACAAACTGTACGTTAGCCACTGATGGTCATTTGTTATCTGTACCGAATTGGATAGGGTTAGGAAGAACTGCTTTTACGAGAAAAAAAACAATGTTGCAGCCGCTTGACCGCCAATCGATCCTTATGCTCATGAATCGTATCGCAGCCTCATCTTTGAAATTTTTTTGGGGGGTTTGCTTCTCCTAAACGGCAAAATTTTGTGTGTCTTTTGACTTTTGAGTAACCCGTGTGTGCTGGAACCTCAGCGAATGGGATGCGTTTTGGCAGATTTCTTGCCTATAGGCCTATATACGCAACTATTCATCGAATGACAGCAGTATAAAAATATTTTTTAAAAACAGGTTAACAATAAAGGAACAAAAACTATCACAAAGTTCATAGCACTGGCAACATTTACAATTCGCAGCAGGCAGTCCACAAATTATGTAATTAAATTATGTAACACTGACATCAAAAAAAGACGATGCATTGCGTAATAGTGCCATGATGACATTTCTCCTGTACCAAATTTAGTGAAAAGCTCACTCATATGTCTGCGTGCTTGATAGCAAAAAAAACATTGCACATACAAACTGCTGAACGGGCTGTACCGTCATAATTTAACGTCGCACTAGAGACGCATAGCAACAGCATCTTATTTGACAACTTCGCTGCATCCCGGGTGTCGGGGATGACGAATGAGATAGGACAACGCGGTTTGCATGTGTCCACTGTCCGCATCTATGAATACTTTCGCGTCCTGCTTGACGATTATCACCGGTCGGCCATGTGCAAACAGACGGAAGCATACGGTGTGAATTAATCATCTTGTGAATTAACACTGAATAAACAGCGTCGTTGTTGGCGATAAAAAAGCCGAAAACGTATTCTGTCGCACGCGTCAGCATCCTTATACACACTCAACTGATGTATCGTATGTCAGTTAACCCCCTCTCTATCCTTCTGTCCACCCCCTGTGTCTGTTGTACTGTACCCTTAGAAGGGCAGGTTTCCATGTTCACTGTTAATCACTGATGCCAGTTTGATCTGTCTTACTCATGTGCCAGTTCTTTTACTTGAGCGTAGTCTATATTTTCTTGTTTTGTCTTCAATAACCAGCTCAATAGCATTTTCATCGGTCTCCCTCTTCCCTTTTCCCTTGCAGTCGTCCTTCTAACACGCGGTCATCTTTGCGGGAGTTCAGCTTTCTTGTTATGAAAGCTCCCAACGGCTTCCCAATGACACAAAGACAAATGACCTTGAAAGACGCATGGATATAAAAAAAATTATAATGTTAGAAAACTTCATCGGCCACGTATGTCGGAAGCTTTCTTAGCTGATAGTTGTACAACATCTGCGGTGTTCAGTGCAGTGCAGTTTGTGTGTAGTTAGCCAGCCTAGACGCGCTGTTTCTCTGCGGTAGCTGAGCTTCTTGTTGGAGCTACCAGTCAGTTCCGTGCCTGGATAAGAGGCTGCATACTGGCGGCTGTGTGCAGAGTTTCCATGAAGAGGTGCTATTAACCAAAAATTCTGATCGCGTGCCGGCCTTTCAGCTAGACAGTGTGGCTGAATGAACGAATGATGTTTCTGTCTTCAACCTTGACTATTGGACTATTCCAATCAGTGTTCTCGCGATCACTATTTTCATCATCTTCATCAAAGCTACCGTACTATCGACTAGGTGCGTCAGCGACAAGGGTAATGTACGGCGACAGGTAATTTGGTAGTACACTGCTGTTTATGGCTCGGTAAGTCAGGACGGCAATTTTGAAGATGATGGAGGCTGACAGGCGCATCGGTAATCGGATCGTGGAGACGAAAGCTAAAATTGAGAAAAGCCGCTGCATTGTGAACGGACTGTATAGACGCTGGATGTCATTTATTTGTCGTCGACGTGAAAAAGGCTGACGCAGTCGCGACTGGAATGTTTTCTTGATATGAACGCGCTCTTACTTCTCTCTCACACAATCGCTCGGACAAAGCGCCAATAATGCAGCTAGTAGGCCCACACAATAATGCAGGACGCGGCATTGACGGAGAGGACAGTAATGGACTGGAAACTGACGGAGACTGACAGCGACAATAGTAGACAAGATTTTGTTAACTGCATAGTTTCCACGCGATATTTTAATGTTCTGTGCAGTGTACATTCGTTTAAGGCACAAGCCACAGCTTGGTTGAAGGCAGTGGCGCATCCAGAGGGGGCCAAGGGGCCATGCCGCCCAAAGAAAAGAAAAAGAAAAGCTCTGAGAGTAGCTGTCGTCGTGACTCAGTGTTTCGGCGTTGCCAATGATTAAATTTGTCGTGTACTCACTACCAGGGAAGATAATGTTCAGTGCCATCTTCTGCAGAAACTCCAGTGCCTTTGATCGAGCCACATGTCAGCCTGGAGTGTCAGAGTGGGAGGCGTACTGGAGGTCATATTACAGTGCAGAAGCAAACACGCAGATAGGCCGGAGAACGCACCAAAAATATGCATTTCGAAACCCAACAATGAAATATTTTTATTTGGAGGGGCACCTCCCTTCCCCAGACCTTACCACACCCCCTCACTTCACCCCATATACTCTGGGCGCCTGCGGCGCCTCTATCCTTGCGCCTTCGGCGCTCGACTTGGCCCCCTCCAAACCCTAGTCCTGGATCCGGTCCTGGTTGGAGGAGTTAATGTGGGATCCCATATGGCAAGCGACGTCCCGTAGCTGTGATATAGTGTACCATTAACAACTATAGAGGACCTTTAATGTAGAGCAAATGGCGCGACTGAAAAGCGGGAATGGAAAACATACGTGTCGTCATCGAAAATGCAGTAGAGGCAGCTGAAGGACGCGATTAATATTATGTATGCATACACAATTACACATACAATAAAGCTCGAACCCTTTCGGTCGAGTCTGTCAATGCCATCTCCTAAATTCTGAAATGATTTATATCATTACAGTTTCCTGCGTTTTCAAGAAGTTTTAAAATTTTTAGGTTACTGTTTGTTTATGTGAGTAACTGACTGTGCTTGGTTTCCTGATGCTATGATAATTGATAATTGTTTTATAATTGCTTTGTATCATCTCAGTTGTTGACAGTTGTATTTCAGTAAGAAATGGGAAATAAAACAAGATAAACATATAAATCTAACCACTTAAAATAGTAAGAATTGTTGTCATCAAGTATACGCAGTTTGACGTGTAAATTTCTTATGTAAAAATACGACATGAAACGAAAAATGAGAAATGAAACTGGGCCCACTTTAAAAATGTGCGGGGTCCAAGAATTTCTGTCTGGGTACTAAGTACTGGGCTATGCTGTGGTCTCCCTTTTCAGGATGAGTCCTATAGCGTTATCTTGGTTTACGTAGTGGACTTCAGCAAGTTCAGCGATATAGGCCTACCTGATAGCGGCATTGATGAATCGTTTCCAGCAAGCACACGTTATGCAGCCTAACGGCATCGAATATGTATATAATAACTCAGCTTGAAGGTCGCGTGCTGAGATATGTTATATGAACAATGCAGACGTTCCTGATTGATATCAGTTTAGTCAAGCGAGCCCGCGCAGTTGTTTCTCCGGATGTCCGGACACAGCCTCCCAGAGCATAACGCCTTAGGTCATAACCCCCTCTATCGATAAGCTAGGACAGAACCCCCTCTAGGACTGAACCCTTAGGTTACAACCCCTCCCGGCGAGACAAAAGACGAGTGGACTGCTCAATCACACTATATGAGATGACGTGGCGAAGGAAGTTCGATGTTGTTATGGGAAACACTCTAAGTTATCTTATTGTAATTATGTAGAAATTCTTATGTCGAAAAGCATGCATACAAAATATACAAAATTCAGCACACTGTATATACAGTACTGTCGAAAACTACCTTGTCGCTACAGGGAGTTATGACCTAGGGGGTTATGTGCGAGGGGGCTTCGGTCCGCCATTCATTTCTCCGCGCACTTGCTGCGATTTCGTTCTGCATCTGCAGCTGCTTCGAGGCTGCATTCCCGGCAAGCAGCAGCAACAAATATAAAGCTGTTTGCTGACACCGGATCTGTTTATTTATCATAATAATAAATTATGACATTTCTGTGACTGGCTCTTGGCTTAGGACACACTTTCTAGTTGTTAGTTGGTTAAAAGCTTCCTACTGAACAGTTTCTGAGGTATGACAACGAAGTCCTATATAACTGGATCGCATGAGTGCTGATATATCCTGATTGCTTTACCACTCAGATGCCATACGTGATACGTAAATAGCTGGGGATGCGAGGCTGCGATGGTCGAGTCGAGGCCCTTAGAGGTTGGGATGTCTGGGGAAGGTCATCAGGAGGGCTGTGCTTTGGTGTGCGTTCTTACACTCGCCGTGACCTGATAATCCTGCGCTCTCCACTAGTACAGATCCCTCGACCCTGCAACCCGGACCTCGCTCAAGACCTATTCTCCTCATTTTCCTGTTTTGCTGAGAGGCACAGCAAGCGCTTCGTGTTTATTAACCGCGTGACATCACCTGTCTGCTTGAAATGACGTCATGGCCGCCATCTTGAAATGTGACGTCAAATCTAAAATCCGACTCAGTCCGTCGATGCGATTTACGTGAAGTACATTCCTGCCAAATTTCATCCTGATCCCGTTTTGAGACGACGAAACCTTAGGCTTTTTTTACAAAGGTCGCCCCAACAAGAAGAAGAAAAACAATACGAGCAATGATATGAGATCATTTCCTGCTCGAGAAAAAACGAAACTGCTTATACTAGGGCTTACAGCGTTAACTCATCATAGCACATAATAGCATTCACTGTTACTGATGAAACAAAATGGGTGAATACAAATTCCTGAACTGAACCAAACTAAATGTATGAGTAGACTGGGGAATTAAATTAACCAAGCATTTATTTCAGGTGATAACTGTGGTTTGCCTTGTTGTTCACAATCATTGACGCATTTTATCGAGTGCTAGGAATTTCGGAAGGAAATAAGCATGCACTTTCTTAAAGAAATTTTAAGATTATGGATGGATGGATGGATGGATGGATAGATAGATTTTTACGGACGTGGTGAAACAAAGTTCATTTGCTGTACAGCGACAAAACACGTTCATAATGAAAGCGCAGACAAAAATAATGATTTATCAAACTGTCATTTAAATTTAAATTTAAATTTATTAGCGTACGTTACGTGTTGGTGGTGTGCTGGTGAAGACAATTACTGTTTGAAAATTCGATATTTGTACAGTAGTACAAATATCGAATTCGATATTTGTACAGTAGTACAAATATCGAATTTTCAAACATAAGTCACCAATTCTCTATCCACATAGGCCTAGTGATCAGTTGTAGTGTGGAGATGTTTTGCTGCCGACCAGCCTGGTCTAAGTGACATAACGGAAATAATGGGTAACCAGGGGCGTTTAAATTTTAATGCCGCGTGAAAGGTCTGTAGGTCGCTTGAGCATAACTTCTAGTATTTTGTTTTCGAGCTGTGCGACATTTCATTGCAGTCTTGCGTCCCGCTAGACTGCAGGCTGTTGGTTGCGCGTAAAGCCCAAAATCCGTTACACCAGTTTCCTCGTAACAAGTTGGCAACTTCCCGTATTCATACCGGTTATATAAGGGATTTCTAGGAACGTACTATTTATTATTAGTTTAGTTTAGTTTAGCTTAGCTTAGTTTAGTAAGAGTAATTTGTATAACGCAATTAATCGGGATGTCGCATTGCGCCCCGGAAGCAACATTAAAACCAAATAAAATGCATTTATTCATTTAGTGATGATGATGATGATTAAAATAAATATGACGTAATAAATGATGTCACGTTTTGCTGCTATCCAATGCTGCTATACCTCATTGGTTGAGGCGCACGCTGGGTGCGGCGTCACTGGAACGAGGGCAAAAGTGACAAAAGTCCATTGTGTCTGTTGAGTCGGGGTCGCTTCGCAAACGACACAACAGACTTGTTGCCAACTTGTTACGGACTGGTGGGCTTGTTGGTGACTTCCCCGACTACGGGGAAGTTACGGGGAAACTGGTATAATGGATTTTGGGCTTAGCGTGGCATTAGCAGCGGGGCAATAATAACAGGAGCGCAGCATGAAGTGGTCATCATTTATTGACGAGGAACGCACTAACTCTTGTCGAGTCTCAAGTCACCCGCGCGATGCACGCCCACCGTACCGGCTGTTATCGACTCTGCGCCACTTCCTGTCGCTGAATCCTATGCGTGCGGGTTGAGAGAAACTGGAACAGACAAAATGACACCAAGATGTCGCCTCCGCGGCCCGGCATAAATTGCCAATAACGATATCCATTACTGCCACACACGAATCAGATAACTCAGAGTGACTACTTCATTTTCCAGCCGCAAAAAAATCCCGCTTTTCTCCGATCGTGCAGTACGATTGGCTATCGGCGTGATAATGTCGTCTGTCTGTCTGTAACGCTGTACATGTGCAAAGTGTCTGAACAAGTAAATAGGAAGTGCCCGCCCAGGAACACGACGGCACAACTTTCAACCCCCTACACCGACTGTGAGCCCTCAAACTCTCCATGCTGATGATGGCTATTCCATACAACTGTACGAAGAAGAATGCACTATGCTATACGTGGCGTAGATTATGCTCTCATGATGCACATGAAAATCACATGATATTGTTTATATGTTATTTTTATCCCCCCAAAATTTCCAACGGATCGGCTATCTCAGCAATAGCTGCGCTTCTTGTAAAGCTTCATATAAAGCCCGAGGTTTCCGGTTTTCGTCCCACCTCACAGGTCTGGATCTGGTAAGACTTAGGTAAAGCAACAGTCGTATGTACGTGTATTTCATCTCACCTGAAAGCAGTGATGACAGAGACCGTAAGTATCAATGCAGGTATCAATCGATTTGACGAAGGTATTGTGATCATCATCGTTCACCCGCGTTATCACGATATGTCGGCATGATGCCAGTCTGTCCGCTCTGTCGTGCTCATTACACGGCATGGCACAAAATGAAAATGATGGACAGTAATGGTTGACAGGAATAGGTATCGAGTCCAGGTACTGTGACAGACACTGACAGCATTTATCATGAGTCGAGTAGTGTGCCGCCAAATTTTGTCACGAATTCATTAAATATTGATATTGATCGATTTTCAAAGTTCTTTCACTAACAAACCCACCAGTGAATTTATTGAATCATCTCGCCAAATTTCGCTTAATGTTGAAAAGTTACGACAAAAAGTAACTTGGTGGCATGCTTTTTGGCACAGAAACAAACTGTAAATTTACTATTTGTTGAAAACAAAAGTTATTGAAAGTCATGACAATTTGGTTACGTTGTGAGAAACTATGAGCTGAAATGACGTAAAGTTCCAAGACTATGTAGCAGTAAAGTGCGTTACTGTGGTTTCTATGATTGCATTATTGCTTTGGACCAGTGGCGCAACAAGGGGGCGAAGGGGGCGGACCGCCCGGGTGGCAATCGGAGGGGACGACAAAAATTGGGATGATGACGGCAAAAATCGTGTTGATAGCGGCACATTGGGGGTAATAAGGGCAAAAATTGGGATGATAATGGGGCATCAAGCATCTCACAACTTTTGCGGGCGGCACAATTGCAGTCCGCCCCGGGCGCCGATGACCCACGCAACGCAAATGCTTTGGACGCTGAATATCATCATTTTTCCAGATATAATATAGCCTAAATGTGGATATACATGCAAATAGCGAAATTGTATGTGACGTAATTTTTTTGTTTTAACAGTGAAAAACGGTTAATATCAGTTTACGTTTGCAGAAGTTGTCGCAAAAATGAAATTGGTGCACGTTATTTTGGACCACTCTGCATACTCCTGGCGCATTATTTTTTCGTCTATTCCCCCGTGACCCGATACAGGGATATGGTCTTTTGAAAATATGTTCCAAGTGTAAGGTCGGGGTCATCGGGCGGCGGTCGTATATAAATATACTTACACTTGTGTCATATACTCCTCTTCGCTACGTTTGTGCGCGAGGAGTAAAAATTTATATCTTAGTGATTACTAGGTATTTAAGTGGTTCGAGAAAAATAATTATTATACGTCTATACTCATACTGCATGTCGTAACGACGTAAACTACTATATGCAATAATATTTCATTGTTGTCGTTGGCCGTACTGTCAAAGCACAGTTCTTCAATTCAACACTTCAGTCACATAGTAAACTATCTTGACAGTATATCCCTGCCGACCGGACCTTTATGCGTTGTCGCTTTAATTGATGTTCAGTACCGGCTGACTGGAAACCGGCAGGGAGAGAGGGCCGACGTAACGGACCGTGTCTTGTTCAATTTGAATAGGTAATGACAGCAACGGCGACACGTTCCAAGCTGGTCGCAATGCCACGCTACAGCAGCGCGTCCACTTCCGGGTCGCTGTTCCCCGCCGGGAACAGGAAACAGTCGAGTGCGGACCGGTCGTCACGTGACCAGCGTCGCATAACCATCATGCTCATCATTGTGGTGGTCGTGTTTCTCATCTGTCAGCTGCCGCAGGCCATTCAGCATATCTACAATATCTACCTCGTCGTCGTCGGCGTCAAACGCACCGCATACCAACGACAGGTTTGCTCAGTAGTCATCAGGGTGGTTTCTAGCACTAGACAGCTGAGGGGTATCGAGGTCAGGGTGGGGGTCAGGCCTCGGTAGGCCTCCGCCTCAAGTGCCATGACGTGTACTGTCGCTTTGATTCTCTTCTGAGACTTTAGCGCTATATAAATGACTTACTTCATTACTTACTTTAAAAAGGCCGATATAGCTCTTCCTGGGAAACCCATCTCAGAACTACGGGACGTCACTTGCCATATGGGATCACACAGTGTTAGCTGCCACCCGACACAAGTGAACGCGCCCCGCCAAACCAACCCCAGCCATGCAGGCTGGTACTCGATTTACCTACCCCGGAGGGATGGAAGGCTGAGTTGACCTAGTTGACTTGATAGCGCCCCTGCCGGGAGTCGAACCAGCGACCTTTC
>Ga0209681_1000461_pt1 | contig 10546 bp, 4 predicted proteins | sample WorMetLIZISLAND2_3_FD_187416 | JGI IMG/M metagenome (GOLD analysis project Ga0209681, IMG submission 187416) | Marine gutless worms symbiont microbial communities from Max Planck institute for Marine Microbiology, Germany - Olavius clavatus LIZARD... ... | reverse complement strand
ATACCGGACTGTGACGGACGGTCGGACAGACGGTCGGACAGAATCTATCATGGCTAATACAGCGCTCTGCATAGCTAGCTATGCTGACGCGCTGTAAAAAGATTCCATAGCAAGGCCATTCGGTCCAGCACTTTTAGACTTCTTTAGAAGTCGTACACGCGCTTTCGATTGGTACCAAAATCATCGACCTTAGATAACCTTGAATGACCTTGAACGGCCAAAACGCACTCTGTTGCAGAAAACATGCGTCTTATGGAGCCACGGCACAAATTTGAATGAAGATAGACCCATACTATCGGCAATAAAAATGTTGGCCAATGACTCTAGTTTCTGGAAATATAAGGCCAGCAATATTATATGGCGATATGCTATCTTTTGTCGGCCTGTGATAGATAGCAAAATGAATGACCATGAATGATCTTGAGTGGCTACACCATGTAAAACTGGCTTTTCGTACTATCAGTTTTAGACTCAGAGGGTTCATCTTTTAAAGATAATTGCGTGAAAAGTAATAAACATAGACCAATACCATCAGCGGCAAAAAATATAGGTCAATCGTCTAGTTTCTGGCAATGTAAATCACTTGTAGATATTCGAAGGCGTTTCTTGTTGGGTCGTCGTCAAACCTGAGTGGGGTCGCTGAACGGCTGAAATCAACGAATTTGCCGTTTTCCCGTTGCCATATCTTCGTACGTTTCAGAAATAACGTCGACATTAATTGCACGTTAGGACCACACACGGTTCTGGATTTCTGCCGGCAGCAACAAGGATGACCTGAAATGACCTTGAATGCTCGAGTCAACTTAACGTGCGTATGTCGCACGGTTTGTTAGCTGATAATGTCGATACGAGTTAGCTAGATGCTGTGTTCAGTGAAGTGTGCGATCAATGATCGTGCCGAGAAAGACGCGTGTATAGCTGACGCGCTGTCTCTCTGCGGTAGCTGAGCTTCTTGTTTATTGACTTGGGGGACTTTTAATTGGAAACTTTTGGAGCAGTCTTTGGAATTCTAGAAAGCCAGAGTGGCAGCACTGAACTGTCCGTCACGCATCGCCGCTTCCGCTTCGTCAGAAGGCGGGCGTTGCCGTAAAACCACCCGAGTTACTCCCATAATAAATAATCATGACAACAATTCGTATAGAGGCGCTTGTGAGAGTGCATATCTCCACCAATTGAGTTTAATTTAAGTATTCAAAAGCATTTTTATGTGTCTTTGTCAGTTAACAACAAAAACTTACCGCGCGAAAATGGTGGTGGTGGTGGCGATGGTATTGAGATTGCATGTCGTCCGTCTGTCTGTCTGTCTGTCCGTCTGTCCGTTTGTAACGTTGGTGGATCAGGATCACATAGGTTGGAAATCTTGGAAACTAATTGCACGGTCAATTAGCCCAACACCTTCGCTCTTCGTAGCCCAAAGGCCATCCACCTACTCCCAGGGGAACATGGAGAAATTTGGGGGAGACTAGGGGTGGGGTGGCGTGCTGGAGAACAAAAGCGACAATATCTCTGAAACACGAAAAGATAGCGGAAAAGTTACTATGGAGAGCCTATAGGAAGTCGCAAACGCTCTTTCGAACGGTACTATCCCCGACCCCCTACGGCCTCCCCTTTCCCAAGATTGGGGGGTTCGCAACCCCAGCCCAAAACTGCAATCGCTATTATCTCAGGAACGGCTAAGCTACGGACTGCAAATTTGGCTGATATATTCACAGGGTCCATCCGAACACAAGGTCATGAAAAAGTCCGTAGAAAGGGAGCGTGGGCGTATCCAGGGACGGCCCAATTTTTTTGGAGTACCCCCTATTATATCAGGAATGGGCAAAGCTACGAACTTTAAATTTGGCCGGTTTATTCACAGGGTCCATGGGAACAAAAGCCCTTTAAAAATTTGGGAGTATAGGGAGCGTGGGCGAATCCAGGGACTCCCCAAATTTTTGGAGTACCCCCTATTATCTCAGGATCGGGTACAGCTACGAACTTCAAATTTGGCAAATATATTCAGAGGGTCCATGAGAACAAAAGCTCATTAAAAATTTGGAGAAAATGGAGCATAGGCGTATATAGTGACTGCCCAATTTTTTGAGTACCCCCCTATTATCTCAGGAACGGATAAAGCTACGATACTTCAAATTTGGCAGGTATATTCACACATTCCATCCGAACAAAAGCCCTTTAAAAATTTGGGAGAAAATGGAGCGTGGGCGTATCCAGGGACTGCCCATATTTTTTGAGTACCCCCTATTATCTCAAGATCGGGTAAAGCTACGAACTTCAAATTTTGTACGCACATTCTTAGTATCGATCGGAACAAAAGCCCATTACAAATTTCGGGAAAAGTAGTCGGGTGCGTAGTGAGGACTCTCGAAACATTTTAGGGCACCAATATATTGGGCGCATCGGGCATCACGCGGTCATCTTTGCGATAGCTCATGCTTTCTTGTGAGATAGGAAGCTTATTTGTGCAAGCGTTGCAGTTGCCAATGGCGATTATTCTTACTTATGAAAACATTCTTTCACTCGAGAGTTAAGACATAGGCTAAGTTGCTGATGTAGCGCCCAGGTAGCGCCTGTTTACACCATGCATAATCTATTAACCATGGTTTACACACATTTGGAAAATTGATGCTGTAACATCATGTAGGCCTAACTACTTTCATCGCACACAAACCTTTTAACTCAACAGGAGCGCTGTTTGTGGACTCTCCAGTGCAGCTAGTATATAGGCTGCAGTTGAACTGGCATCGGAACGTTTGTTTCTTTGATGAATGTGGACGTTCGACGTTGTAATTAGACTTAAAATTTAAGAAATTCAACGGAAAGAAGAAAAGGGCAAAAATGTCGAAATGACCGATACGATAACGATATATCGAAAAAACCGATATTGAAAACGCCGATCATACCGGTATCGGTATCGCCGATAATATCGACTGTACCGATTTTATTGACCCATCTCTAATTTGTTGTTAATCATGGTCGTTAAATATTTAACGGGCACTCTTTGTTGTTGTTTGTTAAATAAAGTGAGATAATTATGTCATGATTGTTAGGAATTTTACCACATAGTGTTATATTTTACTAGGTTCTTGACAGAGCTGTGCTATTTCTTGTGTTTGTGTACTGATGCATGCTGTTCCGTGAAGAATCGAAGAAAAAGTAGTAGATGCGTGTATGAGAGTGCGTTGTTGACGGAAACGGAGTCGCACTGATTGATTTCCTGGTTTCCATTCATCGCATTTAGCTGGCAGTGCCATGGTGTGATTGAGTAGTAGTTGTCTCTGGAAAAACTGCCAGTTTATGGTGAAGATGGCAACAAAACTTAAAGGATTAGTTAGTAAAAACAAACGGCGTTTTGTTGCTGATGGATTCGACCTGGACTTGTCATGTATCTTTTTATTGTGACTTAAGGAAATATGTACTAGACCTAAACTTGTGTGAAATACGTTTTGCACATTATTCCCAACACCCAGCCTATACGATCACCCAAATCGCATGTGACTGGGCCTTCCAGACTGCTTTGCGTGGCTGTAGCTGCACTGCATGAGGTGGTTTATCTGACGTTCGCGGCACTGACGACCGTGTGCAAGCGGGTGTGTGCGTGTCCCACAACCAGACTGACTCTCCTCCCACTCACTCACATTAACGCGACACCTGTGGGCCGGGCAGGACAGCCACTGTCTCTCATGTTCATAACGCAATCAAATGCCACGGTCCAGCGCCAACACCCGTCCGATGATGTGTGGTGGTGGACGGGAGTGGGAGAGGAGCAGACGATCGTGGGAGTGCAGTGTGAGTGACAGGCGAGTGCAGCGGCCGGGTAAGAAACAAATTATGTCTCGGTCACTGAGGCGGCTTACGTAACAGCGGTTCACTTCCCAGGTCTACCTATTGCAAGTTGAAACCGAATATTGAAGGTTACAATTCCAAATTCAAACATATAATTCAAAGTTTAGAAATTCGACCTTCGTTTAACATCCCTTGTGTAGCCTACTCATATAGTTGAAATGTGCAGTTATAGTTTGGAAAAATTGACCATGCAAAACAGTTGACTTCCCTAACGTTATTTTAAGTAACTAATGTCATGTATGACTGTACGACACAGTTTTAGTAATGAAAGGTCAGAGTGCGGTGCAGTTACAGTCTTACATTTAAAGCATGATTGGAATATTACTAAACATGGCTATCTACCATTAGTAATTTTTATTGCTGATTTAGCACAAGATTGTCAAATGTCAGTCTATGGCTAGCATCAGAGATGTTAAAATTTTGGCCTCAGCCTCTCAGCTTTGGCCTTTGTGCTCATTGTCCAGCTGCTAACAAGAGATGGAACAGTTTATTTGCGCACCAGAAGACATGACATAATGCAGCGCACAGCTGTGTCTCATGATGAGAACAACTTCATCACTACATCTCTGTCATCAACAATGAATCCTTAACCCAACTGCCACATCGTCACATTTAGACAAACTCGCCATTGGCTATCCACTGCTGCAGCCCCTCTTCAGTCCTGTCTTCTGGGTACCAGCGAGTTCTGCTCCCATATGTTGTCAGTCATCATTTGGTTATTCTTACTCATAACTTTATCTTTGGCCTCAACATTAAGAAGTTGGCTTCGGTCTCCACCTTAGTCTCATAGTCCTAGAGCCTTGGCCTTAGCCTCAGCCTCATAGCTCTGGCCTATGTCTTGACCTCAAAATTTTGGCCTCATTTAACATCGTTGGCTAGCACTGACCTTATACGAGATGATGATGATGAATGATGAATTTGCTTTATTGTGGCGTAAAGTCTCAGCTTGCGATGACACAAAGTCATACAGTGGTCAGAGCACAGTGGTCAGAGCAGTGATTATGGATAGTTGGTTTCATGGCCCCTGACTGGAGCATCACCCTAACAGGCTGTGCACCTATGGAATGGCATGACTGACCAGCTGGCTCTTGAACTTGCAATAGAGCTGGCTACACACCAGACTGAGACTGAGCATTCTCATTTCTTGGTCTCCTGATAATGTAAGAATGTCTGTAATTTACAACATGCAGATTTACAAATGATGCTTTATTGTTTAACATGCTTGCTTGCTGTCTGATGTAATAATCGTTAAGAATTGAATGGATGTTTACATTTTGTTGTTGTTTACATTGTCTTAACTACACTAAGATATTTGCCCAAACATCATTGCAATGGGTTTTCCTGCTGATCGTATTGAAGGCTTGTACAGGAACGATATAGACGATGTTGTTCGGTGTGTATTTTGCTTAATCAGATTGGCTCACTGCTTATTTTATATTCAATAGCTCAGAGATTTAACTTAGGATGATATAATAATCATCAAATAAAAACTAAAAATGTTTGTCATAATCAGTTAGCCATTTCAATCAGTGATTATGGGTTTTATCAAAAACATAATATTTTGCTATGTGGAGTTGTGCAGTAATTTGTGACTGTAACTGACTCAGCATGATGACTTTTGCTCAAGGAAGGCAAGCTTTATGCTTTGTCCTATATCATATGCTTGAAATAACTAACGTCGATAGTTGAACATTATGACACTGCCTAACAGAAGCAAAGATACTTCCCCTGTAAACATAACTCAGATCTCTGGCCTGTCATCTTTTTTGTTTTTTTGTCACATGGCAGTATGTTTGTTCCACTTTACCTTCATTTCTGTCAAAACAAAAGCTTAGTGAAACCTTGTGCCTGTTTTTCAGCATGTTTCATTTAGTCACTAAAAGGCTTATCTAATTACAGTTCATATCAGTACATGTGGATAAGTCTGTTATTCAAATACATCTAGATAAATGTTTTTGGTCCTTAAGTAATATTCTGGAATCTGATTTTGGATTTTGTCATAATGTTTGTCTAGGTTCTTGGACCGGAGGCACGGGGATCATTACAAGGTCTACAATCTGTAAGTTATTCGTTTTGTTTAGGTTTTATGGTTGATTTGTGTATTTGCATTGCAGTCCTGTATACTACTAACACAGCAACTACTACTACACCGTGGGCCATTAAAAAGGTGCCACTTTTATTTTTACGATAACGTTGCCAAATGTGGACCGATTTCAATAATTCTTTCACTTTTGGATTCGCAGATAAACTGCGGCATACGATAATATAAAACCTTTCACCACACCTGAATTCTGTTGCCGCACTACCTTGTGAAATTTAAATGTTCAACTGTACAACGTTTCATTCATACATGTATGCTGTATAGCGTATTAGCTGGAGTTATCTGCACAGCCTCAAACGTAAATCCAGGTATTTTTGATCGAAACGTTTCAAAGTTAGCCTATTTATTTTATTAAGTACTACAATTTGGCAAATAAACGTCTGCACTGCGCTAGTGCCTGCTAAACGCTTATCAGCGCGTTAAATAACGGGTCAACACATCAATTGAGCAATGAGCAGTAATGTAGTGACTTAAAGCAGGCGTCCAGCAAATGAGCGAATTACCGTTCATAACATGGTTCTAGCAGTAAAATGACTGGAAAACTGTCATTAACGGTAATTTGCTCATTTGTTTCTTGTGCAGATAAGTCCAGCTAATACAGTGTACATGTATGAATGAAACGTTGTACAGTTGAACATTCAAATTTCACAAAGTAGTGTGGCAACAGAATTCAGGTGCGGTGAAAGATTTTATTTTACCGTATTCCGCAGTTTATCTACGAATCCAAAAGTGAAAGAAGTATTGAAATCGGTCCACATTTGCCAAAATTATAAAAATAAAAGTGGCACCATTTTTATGGCCCACGGTGTATTTCTCGATTTTGTGTAATGGGCCCACTTTCCCAAGTTACTGCCGATCGAAATATCCCGGAAGGAGAACCACTGGGATTTCTGCAGCACTTTAAAAGATGCCCTTTCTGTACCCCATCAAGTTGAAGCAACAACATCAGAGAACTGAAGTATTGTGCTATCCTAAAGATTGTTGTTTTGAACAATTTGTATGTTATGTGATATGTAGTCTGAGCTGAGTTACAAGAGTGCAGTTGTGGCAGTGGCATATGGTTGTCATTGGTGCTTTGCTGTGGAAGTAGCATGTGATGGTAATGTCATTACAGATAAATATGTCATACTTTACACGTTTGTTATGTTTTATACATTTATATAGTTTGTTATGGTAGACTAGTTAATATTGTAGGTGTTCCGAGCGATCGTATGATGCTAGCAAGTTCTATGGCCGTGTTGAGTCGTATCCATTCGATGATCATCATCCGCCCCGACTGGAACTTATCGAGCCATTCTGTCAGAGTGTTGATAGTTGGTTAAGGAGTCACGAGAAAAATGTGGCAGTTATTCACTGTAAGGCCGGCAAGGTGACTCACTTGCATTTTTTGTAAAATAACAGTGAATTGTGTACTATTATTGATTTCATTAACCATGTCCAATCATTGGTGTGCAGTGATGTAAAGTAACAGTGAACAGTTGTACTTTGTTACTTGACACAAACTGATGTATGTTTTTACTTTCTACTTTTACTCTTTTACTCTTGTGGTTTTTTAGGAGACTACCAGTACTTTCTAATGTTAATCCAGTACAATTTTTGGCTTTTTCACTGGTTAAAAGTAGCTTTCTCATTACAGGCAGGCTGGTACACTGTATGCCAAAATGTGCACGTATTCTTGACAAAGACTTAATCAAAAGCCAACTGTTACTGAAAGTGAATGGAGAGTGTCTCTGATCTTAAAGTTTCTAATGTGAGTAATGTCACTTAGTAATTGACCACCCTGGAGGAGTGATAGGTCTGCAGATTCTTTCTCCTTGAGGCAGTTTTGTAACTGCAGGTTCAGCTAACAAGACTCTCTTATCTGCAGTATATTTGGGCCAGAGAATGGCACGGTTGATACGGAGTCTGTCTGCATGTAAATATGGAAGTCATAGTGCTTTTGCTGCATAGTAATTGGAACAGATTAATTAAAGGTGACCAAAATTGATCGTGGCCAAACCTTCCATGAATGTGATATTGGCTCACCCAGTCTACTTTGGAATTAGGAAATAGGCATGTAAAAGTTTATTGTTCTTGCTGGTGTCATTTTGCATTTTGGGATTACACATAGACTCTTGATGTCTGTGACAGTAGTGAATTGTGATGTGGCTAGTAATTGTGTGATTGGTTGACAACTGATAGGGCAGAACAGGAGTCATGATCTGTGCATATTTGCTGCATCGTGATCGTTACAACAGTGCCGACGAGGTGCTTAATTTCTATGGACAGGCTAGAACTTTCAATGCAAAGGTTAGTCCAGCGACTGTCTGTCGGTACATCGTCGTATCTGTATATTTGTGATATTAGGGCTTATAACTCGAGAATATAAAAAGTTTAACTTCAAGTACAGGTGTCCCGTGGATAATGTTATCTGCCGTGTCATTTTGTGGTTAGAGATCAATGTTGCAGTGGTGACAAAGCTCAGATCAGACTGTGTTATAACTGCCATGCTTTGTGGAAAAATCATTCCCACTGTCTGATGTAATCAGACAAAGAATGTGAAAAGTTCACAGGTCGCAGTCAAAGGTCAACACTTCCCATATATGCGGAGCTGGTAAACAAGAAAAGAAAGCTGTGCTATCGCAAAGATTACCGTGCGATGCATCCTATATATGAGTGCTTCTCATCTCTTCACAGAGTCAGACTAGAGTCGAGCTCAACAGTGTCTTTCCGCTCCACCTCTAGTTTCCCCCAAATTTCCCCATGTTTCCCAGGGAATAGGTGGATGGCCTTTGGGCTACGAAGAGCAAAGGTGTTGGGCTAATTGTCCGTGCAATTAGTTTCCAAGATTTCCAACCTATGTGATCCTGATCAACCAACGTTACAGACAGATAGACGGGCAGAGAGACAACATGCAGTCGTAGGACTGTTCTTTGCACTGTAGTGGATCGTGTGGTAAAAACTTGCAGCCACATGACATAAGCTGATCATGTGTGCATCTCATTAGAGTGGTAAAATATGTAAATTAGTTTGAAGAAATGTACTTATATGCAGGGACATAGGCTGATGCTGATTTAATACGTACGGTATGTCTGGTTTACATCTACAGTCTATAATTGTAGGGTGTTACAATACCAAGTCAGCGTCGGTACGTTCAGTATTATGGTCAGCTTATAAAGAATGGATGTCAGTATAAGCCGTCCACACTTCTTCTGTGGCGAATTCGGTTTAACACGACTCCAAACGTCTACAATGGAACAAGCAGTAAGTTTGACTATGTTTTGAGTTTGAAACACTTTTAGTGTACTCTCAGTGATTTGGTGCTGGCAACATGAATGCCAGGCATACATTATATAACAAGTCCTGCGCCACCTTGAACAATAAGCACAAGTTTGTTGTTGGATATTGTAGTTGAACCTGGTATGATGCTTGAAAAATAGTCCTGTCTAACAGAATTCAACAGCAGTAGTAGCAGCAGTGTGGAAATTAGCCGAAAAGAAGTAATGGGTCATATGTTAAAGTGTTTAAATCTGTATATATGAAAGATGTTTTTAGGAGAGATTGTTAGGAATGCTGCCCACATCTGATTAAGAGGATGAGACATACTTAGAATGCTGGTGTGTGAAATAAAACAGACTGTAACAAATAGTAAATAGAACTGTGTATATTTTGTTGGCTAGAACTGTTAACATATGATGTTGTAAGTGAAAAAACTGTACATAGTACACAGTAAAAGATCTGTGATCCCCTCAGTAATAAATAAGTCAGTCCAACTAAGGGCTTGAAGATTCAATTGGTGTGAAACCGCTGAACTTCTTGGCAGTTCCAATACTTAGTAGTAGTTGCAGCACGAGTACGAGTACAAGCATGAGTATGAGTATACTAGTACTACTAGTACTGTTACTGGTAACTTTGTCGATGATTTTTGTTGTCATTTTAGCACCATTTTTTGAGATCCACCATCCTTTGGTGACTCACTATCGGTCCAGAGTGTTTGAACGAGCAAACAAAAAGGATCGCCACATCGATATGGTTCTTGCCAGCCCTGTGGTTCTCTGTGGCGATGTCATGATTGAATTTTTCAACAAACCGAGGATGATGAAGAAGGTTTGATTCTTTGTTTGAAGCAACACAATTATTTACTGTAATTGTCTGTAATTAGTGTGACTGTTATTTTTAGCAGTGCTTCAACAGAGCAAGGCATCTAAGTGCTGTTATAACTGTTATCGAGACGTCTTTCCATCTGTCTTGTCTGTCACATGCTTGTATTATATCAAAACAATGCGAGCTAGCATCATAGTCTTCACTGGTGGATAGTCTCAGGACTAAGTCTTTGGGAATTATTGGAATTGGCATAATGCTTTCTATTGGTATTGAAATTAGTGACCTTGGATGACCGTTACGCCCTCTGTTGCAACATACTTTTTTGCGGAGCCCACCACATAAATTTGAATGAAGGTAGACCATATTATTTGTAATTCTGATTCTGCCAACTGCCAGACATTGTGTGCATTACAAATTTTTAAAATTCAAAGTGGTAAAATATAAGCCGAGGAAGTCTGTTTTCTGCCAGTATAAGATTTTTGTGGCTGTTCGTGGAGCTTCCGTGGAGAGTGACAGTTA
>Ga0209681_1000460_pt1 | contig 10567 bp, 8 predicted proteins | sample WorMetLIZISLAND2_3_FD_187416 | JGI IMG/M metagenome (GOLD analysis project Ga0209681, IMG submission 187416) | Marine gutless worms symbiont microbial communities from Max Planck institute for Marine Microbiology, Germany - Olavius clavatus LIZARD... ... | reverse complement strand
AATCAGTGTAGTGAACCTCACTTCGTTGCATAGCAAGCATGCGTATTATATGCAACATAAAACAATAATAAATGATCAGTTTACACTATGCCAGCCATACTGAGGCCTACAATACATAGTATACACGGTATGTGATATAGTGGAGCAATCTATTCCTTTACACACACACACGTTTGGTACCAGTCAGTGTGTTTGTTATAGTTTTTTGTGTTTATTTTTTCAGTGTTTACGATATGTCAGCATGTCGAGATATATGCTGTAGTGCATTATTAGCTACAGGAAACAAAGCTGTATGCAGCAGGTCATCTTGGTGTCACTGTGTTGGTGGCAGCATCCTGGCAATAGCACTGCTCAACCCGGGACATATTAGCACATGGCAACCATTATTACATATTACGTATAATGTACCGTACTTCTACACAGTGTACTGTGTTGATCAACTAACTGTTGACAAAGGTTAACTGCACGGACCACTTAAGCAAGCATGCGTTGCACTCCTATGGCCATTTAGCTTGTTAGTAATGTAAACTTTCAGAAATGAACCTAGAAACTTTATTTGACGAAGTTTTGATGTGCTGTTGAGTATAAAATAGCATCCAGACTTCCAGTATTGAACGTGGGAGTGACACATAGACTAGTGGAGGGGGGAGAGATGAGTAGTTAGTAGTAGTCATTAGTGGCTGTCCAGAACAGTGTTGCCAAGATGTTAGCTTATGGGTATCTGACACGACATCAGCAGAAGTACACAGTAGTACACTTAGCACGTTAAAGTTGCCACTGACTGGTAGATGTTGGGCTTGAGATTGGTGGCATCCATGATGTCAACCAATGTTAGGAACCAAGTTAAGTCATGATTTAAGAGCTGTGATGTTTTGTGTGAAATTTGCCATCGTCTATGAATATCTCGCTGTCAATGAAAGCCATTAGTTATTCGAGGTGGTTTCATTTGTTAAGATTTTCTAGCTTTCTAGAGATTGTAAACAACATTGTTCACCTAATTCTTATTTGTGCATTAGCCATATGAGTTATATCACTACTGAACTGATTAACTGATAATATGCATAAAGTGCTGCATATATTGGAATGTTTTATCACTTTACTTTGTTTTTATATTTCCATGAATTTTTGAAAGTTTGTCCATGTATTTTCTATGCATTTAGGCATGCTTTCAAACAGCCATAAAATATTCTGACTACTGTGAATTAGGTTGGTCCCTAGCCAGTCGTCATGGTTGCTGTTAATCACTGTTATGAAATTGTGCGTAACTGTGTATGGTTTCAAGAAGTTTCTGTTTCAATGACTGAATGAATATTTGAGATCATATGAACATCTTTATTCGCCAAACCAGGCAAAGAGAGAGACAGAAAAGACTATATACACAAAGAAAAGTAAAAAACACAACAATAAAATCACAGATGCATGATATTGCTGTGTGCAGTTTCTGTGCATTAGCAGATGTTGTAGTACTTTGTAGTCTCTACCGAGTCAGCAGTGAATGTCATTGTGCTAGCAGGGTTGCAGTTTGTGTTGAGATGTTGCTGTCTGTGTTGCAGGTAATCGCATGTTTAGTTTCAACGAAGATGATGTCGACTTTTTCCTGCCTCAGTTGCTGACGCTCTACATCAATATGCATGATGTGGCTGAAGCAACCCATCCATATATTGTGTACAGGTCTAATATTTACTTTTTGCCTTGCTGTTTGTAATAATTACTCTGGAGGTTAAGCTGGCTAAACATAAATTGCAACTAGTAGTAATATTGGTGGTGGTGGTAATGGTGTGGAGTCAACTTTGCTTTGCCGCACCTGGCATCACTGTTAACGACTGTGTACAGCCTGAGACTGTCACGATACTGTGTGTGAATATTGATGTGTTTGTTTTACATACTGCTGCTATTCGATTCTGTTGTTGTGTTGAGCAGTGATTAATGTTGAACAAATCCCGCACATGTCTTTGCAGAATTTATAGCATGCTGCGAAAGTACACTCTACATTTACGTTACAAGTCATCATAAGCATTTTGATTTCCTTTGATCTGCTTTCAACACATAGTGATAATGTTTTTTGATCATACTGTTGTGTATGTTGCCAAGTTTAGCAAATAACAGCTTGTCTGTAGATAGCAGTCTAGCAAGAGTGAAATTATCGCTGTCTATTGTCTATCGATGATGTATCATATATGTATGCCTGCTCAGAGTACACGACGTGCTCTGTGTGAATTGTTCGCTGGCTGATGTGTGCATGTAGATGTCGGAAGAGTGTAGAGTTCAGCATCAGGACGGCGTGGTTGATAGGCGCATACGCTGCAGACGTCAACAAACCTCGCTGGAAGACGTCGCAAGGTGTGAAGCTGAGAAAGATGATATTGCACGAGGAACTGCGGTCAGTCACAGTCACTGCATGTTTGATATATCTCATGTGCCTTAAAACATTTATGTTCAAATTTTTAGTTGTGGATTAAAACTCACCTATGTGTGAGTAACTGCATTGTCATTATGAAAATATGAAACATTTTGCCAGTATCTAACTCAGTTTTATTATAGTAGACAGAGAGACTTGAGGTTACTTATAGTTATTACGTTGTACTTTCTTTAGGCATTTGTGATGCACAGCATGAATTGTGTGGATTATTGTTATCACATGTTTGATGTGGTCTTGGTGGCATCTCTCACTGTGTTTTTGATCTTTCTGAGATGAAACTCTTAACGTCATTATAGCCGGCATGTTGTGAAGCTCTTGTAGTATTCATTTCTAGAATGTGTCCCAGTTTCACTGTGCATAAGCCGGACCTGGCTGGCCTTTTCCAGGTCAACCTGGGTTAGCCAGTTGCCCATTGATTCTCAATCTCCAGCCATCCTTATCCACAACATCTTCACAGGACGGACAAAACTCTTTGTGCCTACATGGTATTTCGGGCTGTGCCCCACCCATTAAGCACCATCCCAAGGGATTATAAAGCAGAAGTTTTTTTACAGGCCATATGTCCTTTCTGTCATCCAACTAACAATATAAAAGCACTGAAGGGTAACCGCAGTACTCAACATGAATATCAAATCACAACGGAGAGACTTGAGGTCACTTATTAGGTTGTATCTGGAAAAATGGCCGTTAAAACAGGTGTGTATGTGTTGGGTATTGCAGCAGAACCATGTTCAGAAATGTTTACTGTCACAAATTGCACATAAATTGAATTGCCACACATAATGAAGCATTGTTAAGATGGTTGCACTTTCTGTATGCCAGTTTGCTTCATTTACCTGCCATTTTTAGAGTTAATGGGGTCACGTTTTACTCTGTGGTGTTATTACCCTGGTGTTATTGTGTGTGATTGGCAATCTTATTATCTTCTGAGCTGTTGTGCATAAAAGACTATCAAGGCCCTAAGGGTCACTTCAATAGGTGAGTGAGAAAAAAATATAAATATAAAAGACATGAATTGAAAGTGTACATTTCCAACATTTGTTCAGAAGGGTGCATTGGCAGATTTGCACCAAATCTGGTATAGGGTTGTCTCGTAAATGTAAGGAATTGTGACCATTCAAGAAATAGTTGCCGGTTTTGATTCTAAGTGTACAAATTTGCCTTTCCAACTCAAAGTAGGATTTATCATTAACACAGTGCTATAGCTGTTGCTTGTGATGGCATTGATGGCATTGACATTTGTGAGATGTGAGAAACTTTTGACCTTTTGTTTTTCTGCGCTTTACAAATTTTTATCATGTATGTATGTATGTATGTATGTATGTATGTAATATGTATGTAAATGCACTGAACAGACTAAGGTGATGTATGTTGTGATGAGTGACTGTTTGCTGCACACAGGCCAGTCCCAAGAACACGCCATCCTTCAAGTCGTATATGTATACCTACACTCGGTGCCTACAAGAAGTCTCATCAGCGTTCCAAGTCAGATGCCAATGGTAGGAATTGCTCTGACTCTGAGCTGCATGCTCCAAACTCTACAAAGTGTCTTCTGTTCTTGACAGTGTTTTCTGTTATTTGTCTCCAAAGTAACCTTCAGTCCAGTATTTACCTTAATTATGTCATGACTTTGTAAAGCTTTTAGTGTTTGAGTGACTGTATGATACAGTGATATGTTGTGCATAGCGCTTGTTGCTGTTGGTCTAAAGTTCTGCTCCAAGAATTCCCGAACTTCATTTTTGGCGACCCAGGCTAACCTGGCAACAATGACACTGGAGGGTATATTGGCCGTTGAAACAAAATAGTAGTGTGACATATTTAGATGTTACCCACACTTTGACATGTGGTGCTAATGTCTTCAGAAACAGTACAAGACGTCAGTTATGCACAGTGTTACTATAGAAAGTCATATTGAACTGTCATTGGTGATGATCATGAGTGACATTTCAACTACTGCAAATGTTTCTAAGTCTGATGTCTCGGAATACAATTACCAATTTGAGCTGAACCTTTTTGGTTGATAATTTGGAATGTAGGTTATGTTTGTCCATTGTGAAGTTTCTTAACACTCTGAGGAATGACTGCAGTGATGACTGTGAATGCTAGTAATAAGTCTGTGGTAATGGTGTGCGTGTGCATGGGAACATAGTGCTAACACGAAGTACCAGTTCAGGCAACGTGCAGATGCTCGCTGGTGATCTGTCATCTGGTCGTGCGTTTGACAACGGCTGCACGTGTCAGCACAGTGAGTTGGCGGGTCGGCATGTCGAGTGTCATTGTGGTGCACCAAGACTCCGTGCACAGCTCGAGTTTGTCGGTGCACTTATGAATGTTAGCAAGCGCCTGTCTCAGTTACCAACTAAGGACATGCGCAGTGAGTTGATGTTTCTGCACTCTGCATTTGTCTTCACGTCACACTTTGTTTTGTGAGTGTCGACACTAAGCATGTATCAAACTATAGATCACTCTCCGGCTGTGCAAAGTGTGCTGTGTTCATCTTCATCAAATATGGTTTAAAACAACAAGTGCAGTTTGTATTCAATCACCATTTGCTTAACTTTGGCATGCCACAACATAGCGGATGTCATTAATACTCTGTGATCTCATAGTGCCTATTTTAAACATTAGTATAGGCATCAGCCGACGTTTACTTGGTAATGGCGGACATTGGTTCTAAATATTGAATTGGTCATTCTTCAGAAAGGTGTGATTCTTTTTATGTGGGAAATTATTCTGATTTTGATTAATAAGCTGTACACTACTGTATAATGCAGTTAAAACTGCTTAAGTCGCCAATAAATTTGCTATTGAGCAGCAAGACCATCATGCTGACTGCTACTTACAAGCTTAGCTAAGCAAATGCCTTTTGAGTTGAAACAGCATGAGAGCAACTGCACATAACAGACAGTGGTAAGTTATTGTTGCACAGTTTTGGAGTAGTGTCCAGCAATGCACAAGATGTGGTGACAGTCTTGACGGGAGGTTTTGACTAGCAGATCAGCACACGGTGATGGCAATGTTCTGAGCTATGAATGGTTGTTAATCATCTGTCGGGTTGGGGGCAACAAGTGCAGCTGTCAAGTCAGGTCACCATTACTGCAATGGTACTCTGCTAACTACTCGAGCAAGATAATTTTGAGTGTACTATTGAGGCAAGCAATGTTTGCAGCTGTTACACTGTAAAGAACTGAGTTACAACAGTCATTGTAACTAGTGATAGTATCACATGCAGTGGTAGTGACTAGTGACAACTCATCATTTTATGTCTAGTGCTGCTGACAATTGCTCTCGATCAGTGGTGTCCGCGTAAGCTGTTGGGAATCAAATGGTACCGTGCACCATGTGTGGAATGTGAGAATCTAAACTGAGCAACCATGGCATTTCTCCCTATTCGGCCACACTGCACGAATGCCAGACGAATCAGATGCCAAGCAGATCTTAACTATAGACCACTGGGATGCCCCCATACTCCGTGGATGAAGACTGCCCAGAAGGACCTCAATTCAATGAATCTCCTCTGAACGAAGCAATTGACGTGGCTCAGAATCGTCCACTCTGGAGACTGATGTCTGCATCTGTCACTATGCACTCATAGTGGTGCATGCCAGAAATGAATGAATGAATGCTCCTGACGTTGTTACTCTGAGAATTAAAGTGAAAAGGTGAAGATTAGACTATGTGCTGTAAACTGTGAGATCTCTCAATTGTTCTGTGGTGCCTGAAGTGTTGTGTCTGTGCTGATTCTTTGGCTGAATGTTGTTGTGTGTAGCCGTGCGACTGATCTCTGAGTTATCTGTACTCAACTTGAACCTACCTTCACGAGTTATGTTGCCCGTTCACGATGTGCACCATCATGTAGTCAGAATTCCACCAACACAAGCCGTTGTTCTCAACTCAAAAGAAAAGGTTTATCTCTTAGACTCTCTCGCTGTCTCCTGTAGCAATTATCGTGCTAATTAGTTTTTTATGAATCGCTGACAATTAATGTGAGTGAATCTGTGAATGGACTGATACATATGTATGTGTGTGTTTGTGCTGTATGTAGGCCCCTTACCTCATCTATGTTGAAATAGTAGAGTGTGTAAACATGCACGTCGACGCTGTGCCTAGCAAACAGCCAGAAGGTGCACTGCGGCACTCTCGGTCACAAAACGATCTGACGTCATCGTCACCTCTGTCCCGGTCAGGTGTTTCGTCAGCCGAGCGTTCACCTCATGCAGAGCCAGTGACTGTCAGTAGTGGAGTGGTTGGTATGACAAACTGTGAGTTTGATGATGCTGACTGCTGGTCGCAGGAAGATGACGACATTATACAGGTACATTACATGTGTGGACATTGAGTTCATATACATGAACTGTATGTGATGTAGCCTTATTACTATGACTCTGAATCTGCTGGTCATTTGATGAGAGTCTTAAACTGGCCCTGTAGATGCTGTTGCTAACATGTCCAGCAGTAATAATTACGAGTGATGTGAGTGCGTTAGTGTCATTGATGTAATTGTGAATGGTGCCGTGTGCAGCAGTTCAACATGAAGTCCAAGTTTTCCGCTGATACGCTGTCTCAGATATCACTCGAGAGTGCTACGAGTCTTGATAGCAAAGATATGCCGTTGTACGTAGCTGCCGGTGACATCCGACGTCGACTGTCTGAAAACATGGCAGTGCCAAAGAACAAGTTTGACGTATGTGCAGTTGTTCATAGTTGAGCTGTGATCGGTCATAAGCTGGAGCTATAACCCGACGTTCTGACATGTCTGCTTTTCTCAGGCTGTGGTTCAGTCTCTCTTGGTGGAGTTTTTTTATGTCTCCGTCGTCTGCCCTTGACACTCATTGTGGCATTACTTACATTACTGTCTTCATTCAACAGCTGTCAGATACTTGCATACTGCATTGTTTAAATCTGTGGTTAGCTGCCAGTGTGTGGTAGCATCGCTGTTCTTCTGCTGAATGCAGTTTCCTGACTTTGTGCTCCTAAGATGTTGTTTGGTTGCATACTGTGAGCACTTTTTTCGGCACCCAAGGTGTGCCATCTTGTAAGAATCGACTCGGTAGCATTACTAATGCACCTACCAGTGACTCGTAGGATTAATCCTGAAATGAGTCAAATGCCAAAATGGTCTGGCGCCAACGTACCTGCATGACGAACTGTGACGACCAGCAGACACTGAATCCAGACGACGATTACGTTCTGCCTCATCAAGGACTCTGGATGGGGATGTTCGACATACTTGTCTGTCCACTGTCGGCGACAGAGCATTTCCTGTCGCAGCCGCTCGTCTGTGGAACAGTCTTCCATCGCACGTCACTGCTGCCCCCTCCTCTCCGTCTTCTGCTGTTGTCTTAAATCACATCTCTTCTCACTTTATTGTCCCTTTCTGACTCTTCTCTCATTTGTAGAGTGCCTGCACAGCAACTCGTCATTTTGGACACTATGACCGCTTTTACATTTAACATTTATCATTATGAGTGTCCATCAGTAAGTTACAGCTTCTAAGCCTCACAAATTGTATGACTTGCTTCTGATTTATGACTTGTAGTTATATCAGTATCAGTGCATTTTTACAGCATTGCCATGTCTTCTATTCTGACCAGTCTAACAACAATTCAGATAGATCCTGACATCACTCTCCCATAGTTCACATATCAGTCAACTGATTGCACTGCGTCAGTGTTCCACTTTTTCTATCAGTGGTTGCATACTGATATATCTGTATTGAGTTTTTATGCGGCTGGTGCATGCGTACATGCACCTGATATTTAGTTTTTGTTTAACGGGCTTACTTATCTGGAGTTAATCTGCCCATCCCAATGTCCAGCTCACAGTGTTAAAGCAATGGTGCAGTACTGTATACTGTAAGTAGCTTGCTTTCTGTGGAAATGTGATGTGTTGATGCTGCCTACTGTGTACATAGCATGATCCTGACGATCCTTCAGCGGCTGCTCTCAAAGAACCGTGGGAAGAGAAAGTGCAGAGGATACGAGAGTCGTCACCGTACGGTCATTTGTCAGCGTGGCGGCTTGTACCGGTGATTGTGAAATGTGGTGATGATCTCAGACAGGAACTTCTGGCCTACCAAGTACTTGGACAACTGCAGGTAACTGCAGCGACTGCTTTGTATTGAGTTGGACAGTGGTGACGTGGTAGGCTGGTAGCGTGCATTTTGCCAGTGTCGTGATGATGGTTTGGCTTAGTGATATCATGTTGGTTTGTGGGTTATTCAATTCATACGGGTATGCATAATCTAGCAACTGTACAGTATAGCTTAACTGGGACATTGTGGGTGCTTTCCAAAACATATGAGAGGAAGTTACTATCAAGAAAGTATGATGAAACCGTTTAGGTCAAGAACTGGAAGAAATGATCCCGAATGGTTTGGCCATGTAGCCAAATGGTGAATGGCAATTATAGTGAACTGCTACATACAAGAATGAACGAGAAATACTTTAATTTTTCCATCCATTCCTCCAAAGCTGCTCTCTCATTCTCTTCACATCGAAGTTGGCTCGTTACCATCCATTGCGAAATAAGTCTCCAATCTTCCCTCATGTATGTCATCAGTGATGTATAGTGTCCCAGAGCAAAGTATAGGAAGTGGATCATGTGATCCATTGCACATATGTGGCCATGCACCGTCTTGGATTTGATTCAGTCAGAAGTAGTGCCATTTGATCTGCCAACCTCGAAAACCTTACCTTGAACCAAACACGAAGTCTTGTCACCCGCTGCAGAGCTATGGCCATGTTACATTTTCCAAAATGTGAGGTCGGTCGTCAGTTGCCAGTCACTTAGTCAGCCGTCAATAATATTCACACTTCTTACACTGATGCCATATACTCCCCTTCACTTCGTTAGGAATGTAGTGTGCAAGGAATAAAAAAAACAGAAAGAAATCAAATGATGTAACCACAGTACCAGTGATACATGTAGATAAATGTAACAAACAGTTTACATACAGAGTTCGAGACATATTGCCAACCTCCAGCTAGAGCATGTGCCTCAGTACAGTATTGTTACGACAAGATTTTGGTTTTTCTGTTTCATATATTGTTCTTCTAAATTTGATTTCAAAGTATTCATCAGTGCATGGACCTGAGTTACTGGGACAGCAGCCATATAAGGTTTCTGTGCATGTCATTCGGTTGGTGTTGGTGGTGTGGCATAGTGGTTAGACCGCCTGTCCTGCCGGTGTGCTTTCCCTATCCCTGCGCTAGACTGATAGCTGGCTGTGTAACCACTTTGTGGGTGAAGCATCCGGTATCAGTCAGCCAACAAGGCCGACTCAGCCTGCCATCCCTCTGGGGTCGGTTAAATGAGTAGTAATCCATTAATGATGGGTTACAAAGGTGGAGACCTACTGCTGACTGGCGTTGCCTGGCCAACGGTCGGGTCGCTGCCCAATCTGTGTGCGCAGGCTGGGCGGTGGTCTGGGTGGTCAGGCGGCTCCTGTTAGTGATGAGAGAGCGCATTAGAGGTGGCTGGTCCACAAGATGTGCTATACAAATCGACATCTTACCTTTTACCTTACCTTTTTGGCATGACAAGGCATGATTTAGATTTATAGGCCTAAATAACACTAAAGGTCAAGCAAAAGTAAACATGTTGTATTGATTTATGCAGACATAGTAAAATTCCGGACAGTGAATGCACATTACTGTGTGACGAGATGATCTCGTTACACATACGTGGGGCTAGTACCGTAATGTCATACTGAGGTAGTATCACCAGACGTGCAGTGAAGGAGTTGAACTTGTTTGATACAGGTATTAGCTTAATTCTGATGCAATTTTGTTGGTTCGCGAGCGCTCAGCTTTAGCGGACCCTTATTGTCAGTCGACGTGAATGTTTGTCTGTTTCTATGTCCGCAACTTTGAGGTCAAATATCTCGAAAACCAAAGGTGCTAGGGGGTAAGTTACTATGGGGAGCCTATAGCAAAGTGGTCGGGGGCTACCGAATGGTGACCTCCCCGATGACGTCACGTGATCCTATGACGTCATACTCGTGACGTCACAACTTTCTAAATGCTTCTTCTCCCACAGTTCTAGTCCAAATTAGACCATATTTTAACAAAATCATCTACTGCATAGTGCGTCCAAACGATCCACACGGATAGTCGATCCAGGCTTCGTGACGTCAGTGGTGACGTC
>Ga0209681_1000458_pt1 | contig 10576 bp, 11 predicted proteins | sample WorMetLIZISLAND2_3_FD_187416 | JGI IMG/M metagenome (GOLD analysis project Ga0209681, IMG submission 187416) | Marine gutless worms symbiont microbial communities from Max Planck institute for Marine Microbiology, Germany - Olavius clavatus LIZARD... ... | reverse complement strand
TCGCAGAGCGACGCCAAGTGGTCGAGGTGGTGATCCAACGTGAGGTCATCGAGTACCGCATTGTCAGCGGGACTTGTGCCTGCGGGCGCGTGCAACGCAGCACGTTTCCCGCGGGGATCGAGGCCCTGGTCCAATACGGATCGGGCGTACCGGAGCGTCGCCATTGTTCGCGAAACTCGAAATGGGGTCCGTCCGATTTCGGGTGCAAAAAATTAGGCGACGGCTATGGCCTTCGGCGGCCCGCGTTCGTCCTGCGTCCGTCCCGGCGCGCACTCCGCGCGGCACCAGGACTCCCACAAGGACTGGACGCCGTGTCGCATGGCCCGGCCTTTCGTCTCCGCCGGCGCTCACGCGCCGCACTCCGACGAAACGCTCGGCCCTACGCCTACGCCGGGGTCGTCGCACTCCGCTCGTCGCTTACGCTCCCTCGCTTTCCTGTGCTCCTCCTTGGCTTTTGCGGTGTACATGACTCCATATCCGCTGCGGCCCTACCAGCGCACCACCGAGGTGCTCAATGAGCGGGCCGGCCTGACGATCTCACCGGGGGCCTCCAGCGCACCGTACGGGTGGCCGCCGCCCGCCTGGAGGCACCAGTCACCGCGATTCGCGACGCACTCGTCGCCGCGCCGGTGGCCCATGCCGATGAAACCAGCCGGCGCGTGAAACGCGCGGGGCCGAGGCCCTGGATGCGTTCGGCCTATTGTCCCAATTCGTGGGCGTACTGGGGCATCACCACCGGTCAGCCTACGAGCGCTATCAATGTCTGCATGCCTTCTGCAAGGCCCATCATCTGCGCCAGCTGATCGCCATCGCTGAGAGGTCCCGGAGCCAGCCGTGGGCAACCGATATGATCACGCTGTTAGACCAAGCCAATGCCCTGTCGGCGAGGTCCAGGACCAGGACCTTGAGACGCTGCCCGACAGCAACGGCGAGCACTTGCAGACCCGCTACGACACCATCCTCAGCACAGCCGAAGCCGGCAATCCTCCCCGTCCCGGCCGTCCCGGCACCCGCGGGCGCGTCACACAATCCCCGGCCGGCAACCTCATTCGGCGGCTACGCGAGCGCCGCAACGAGGTCCTGCGCTTCCTCACCGACCTGCGTTCCCGGCGACAACAACCATGCCGAACGTGACCTTCGCATGCTCAAGCTCAAACAGAAAGTCTCCGGCTGCTTCCGCTCCGATACCGGCGTCGAGGACTTTGCCATCATCCGCTCCTGCCTTTCGACCCGCCGCAAACAGTCCGGCGATATGTTCAACTCGCTCGTCCTGACCTTCCAAGGGCAACCCCCAATGCCCCAATTGGAGTAGCTGAATAGTTACCCTTGCCGAATCAAGGAAACCTTGAATGTGGGATTTTTCACGGTATCCGCTACACCGGACACAACAGAATTAAAACACCACCTGTTATCAGGTGTGCATTTGAAATCAGCAAAGTCGTAGGTCCTGGTTTTATTGGAGTCTGTGTACGAGAAGACTTTGTGCGTCGAGCTGGCCAAACGCGGACCTTAGCCGAGTATTTTTCGACTTATTTGCATCGATTTGCGGCAAAAAAGAAAATATCGAGTAAGCGCCAAGGGTAGGCATAGCCCACCCTTTGGCCGGTTAAGCTTTTGTTTCTAGGTTCCTCCGTGTCATTTCAAAAGAGAACCCACCCCATCGGCAGGCGGCGCGCTGTCACGCAGCAAACAAGCGGCAAGTGGCAAGATAGAGAGGCCGCGGGGAACCGAGACCTTTCAGACACTGGTGTGAAGGCTAGGCATCTCGGCCTTACACTCAGTGAGGCCGCTTGACGTGGGCGAATGAATACCATTGTAAAACAGTTTGTTACGAGATGTTTGATGAGAGCTGCACCCGAATTCAATGAAGCCAAGTCGAAATCGCATTTTGACTTCGTGCAAGAATATACCTTGAGGTATTCGAGGTGTCCTCCGGAGTGTCCGGGAATCGGACAAAACTTCCCACTAAGCCTTGTCCATACCGGCCGGTTGCCGTCCGATGGAGAAATAGGTCAGTCCCGCTGCGGTGACGACCTGGGGATCGAATAGGTTACGGCCATCGAAGAGGAGGGGCTGCTCGAGTCGGCGCGCGATCTCCGCCAAGTCCGGGCTGCGGAATTCGTTCCATTCGGTGACGATGGCCAGGGCATCCGCGCCATCCACGGCAGACAGTGCATCTTCGGTCAGGGTCAAGTCGTCCCGATCGCCGTAGATGCGCCGGGCCGTCTCCATCGCTACCGGGTCGAAGGCCCGCACCCGGGCACCGGCTGCCCACAAGGATTCCATGAGTCGGCAGCTGGAGGCCTCGCGCATATCGTCCGTGTTGGGCTTGAAGGCCAATCCCCAGACTGCGACGGTGCGGCCTTGCAGGTTACCGGCGAAATACTGGTCGATCTTCTCGAAGAGGATGGCCTGCTGACGCCGGTTGACCGCTTCCACCGCGGTCAGGATTCGGGCCTCGTACCCGACGGCACGGGCCGTCCGTTCCAGGGCGCGCACATCCTTCGGAAAGCAGGAGCCCCCATAGCCGCAGCCGGGATAAATGAATTGGTAGCCGATGCGCGGATCGGAACCGATGCCGACCCGTACCTTCTCGATGTTCGCACCGACCGCCTCGGCGATGTTGGATAGCTCGTTCATGAAGCTGATCTTGGTTGCCAGCATGGCGTTAGCAGCATACTTGGTAAGCTCCGCCGAGCGCACGTCCATCAGCATGACGCGCTCACGGCTACGGTTGAAGGGGGTATAGAGGGCTCGCAGCAGCTCGCCAGTACGCGGGTTGTCGGTGCCGACGATGATGCGGTCCGGCCGCATGAAGTCTTCGATCGCCGCCCCTTCCTTGAGGAACTCGGGGTTGGAGACCACGTCGAACTCGATGCAGACCGCGCGCTCGGCCTGGGCCTCTTTGACCGTCTCGGCGACCTGATCCGCGGTGCCGACCGGCACCGTGGATTTGTCGACCAGTATGCGGTAGGCATCCATATGCTTGCCGATAGTCCGAGCGATGGCGAGCACATGCCGTAGATCGGCGGAGCCGTCTTCATCCGGTGGTGTCCCGACGGCGATGAACTGGAAAAGCCCGTGGGTAACGCCGACCACCGCATCGGAGGAGAAGGACAGATGGCCGGCGGCACGGTTCTTATTCACCAGCGTGGCTAGGCCCGGCTCGTAGATGGGCATACCGCCGCTCTCGAGCAGGGCGATTTTGGCGGGGTCGATATCGACACACAGCACATTGTTGCCAACTTCGGCTAGACAGGCCCCGGTTACTAGGCCGACATAGCCGCTGCCGAAAATGGTTACATCCATCGCTATTCTCCTCATGCAAGGGCTTGCAAGGTATCCGAAAATTGCCTTCTTGGCGATTTTTACAGGCTCTCGGCCTCTACTTTCACCTCATTCGGCAATCCGGAGTCAGCGAGAACCATGACAGTCAATCCTATCGGCGGTGTCGGCTATTTACTCCGAGGCATGAGGCTTATCATGCAGCCCGGACTCCGACGCTTCGTATTCATGCCCCTGCTGATCAATATCCTGGTGTTCTCCGCCGCCATCTGGTACGGGGCCTCCCGGTTCGAGTCTTTTGGGGCCTGGGTGGAATCCGAGCTCCCGTCCTGGCTCCAGTGGTTGGATTGGCTCCTGTGGCCCATGTTCATCCTCGCCCTGGTGGTCTTCGTCTTCTACAGCTTCACCCTGGTGGCGAATCTGCTCGTTGCCCCCTTCAATGGCCTGCTGGCGGAGAAGGTGGAGCGGCACCTTACCGGCTGGCCGCTGCACGAGGGTGACGGCTGGAAGCAGGTGCTGACAAGGCTGGTACCCACGCTGATCGCCATCGCTGAGAGGTCCCCGAGCCAGCCGTGGGCAACCGATATGATCACGCTGTTAGGCCAAGCCAATGCCCTGTCGGCGAGGCCCAGGACCAGGACCTTGAGACGCTGCCCGCCGGCAACGGCGAGCACTTGCGGACCCGCTACGACACCATCCTCAGCACAGCCAAAGCCGGCAATCCTCCCCGTTCCTGCCATCCCGGCACCCGCGGGCGCGTCACACAATCCCCGGCCGGCAACCTCATTCGGCAGCTACGCGAGCGCCGCAACAAGGTCCTGCGCTTCCTCACCGACCTGCGCGTTCCCTTTGACAACAACCCGGCCGAACGCGACCTTCGCATGCCCAAACTCAAGCAGAAAGTCCCCGGTTGTTTCCGCTCCAATACCAGCACCGAAGACTTTGCCATCATCCGCTCCTACCTCTCAACTCTCCGCAAACAATCCGACGATATGTTCAACTCGCTCGTCCTGACCCTTCCAGGGCCGCCCCCCAATGCCCCAACTGGAGTAGCTGAATAGTTACTAAAAAAATGGCATTTAGGATTTCGCGAAGATCACGTTTTCGTGGGCGTCCGATGGTGTAGGAATTCCAATTCGTTGATGATGGGCTCAAGATTTCCCCTTCTTCGGAGGAGCACAGGAAAGCGAGGGAGCGTAAGCGACGAGCGGAGTGCGACGACCCCCGCGTAGGCGTAGGGTCGTGCGTTTCGTCGGCGTGCGGCGCGTGAGCGCCGGCGGAGACGAAAGGCCAAGCCATGCGACACGGCATCCAGTCATTGCGGGAGTCCTGGTGCCGCGCGGAGTGCGCGCCGGGACGGACGCAGGACGAACGCGGGCCGCCGAAGGCCATGGCCGTCGCCTAATTCTGTGCACCCGACATCGGACGGACCCCATTTCGGGTTTCGCGAACAATGGCGACGCTCCGGGTCGGTGGGGTCACTCGGGTACTTGGCAGCCGATTGAATCTTTTCTTCAGTCATAGAAAACTCCGGAATTACATCGCATAAAACCACAAAATGTACATATTTTATTATTTAAAATCAATGTGTTATTTTCTTTCAGCCTCTAAGAGCCTCCTCGGCCCGGAAGTGGTATGACTCGGTCTGGCAGTGTCTTTCTCCTGTCCGGACTTACCGAACGCAAGCATACTGAAAGCCATGTGGTTCCGTCCCAAGTCGGCCGCTTTATCCCCGATAAGGGGCAGGACTGGTTGTTGGCCTAACTTCGGGACCCAATTCAGCACCACGCGGTCGTCCGGTCGACACGGGTCCTTGTCCACCGAGTACCTCTCAGGTATCTTGCCGACATGAAGTTCTCCGAAGCCGATACCAGTGGCGGCCATCGGATCCTCGGCTATGATCCGGGCCGGATCCTCATCGGCGACCGGGTTTACACTCGGAGTCTGATCGTCGGTCCGGACCACATCAGCCCCGACTGGGGACCTGAGAGCGCGGTGGATTTGGCCGCGGACCACTTCGCGGCCCTGGTCGCTCTAGCTCCCCGCATCATCATCATAGGTACCGGATCGCAGCAGGTCTTTCCCGATCCGGGTCTCTACCGGGATTTACTGCGGCAGGGTCTAGGGGTCGAGATCATGGACACGGGTGCTGCCTGCCGTACCTACAACATTCTGATGTCCGAAGGCCGTGGGGTCGCTGCTGGCCTTATTCCAGGCTGAGGTCTGGCACCTTCTTCCCGAGTCAGTCGATCATCCGGTGGGTCCGGACACCAGGGTACCTTGAAATCTTTCAAGGTGTCCTCCCGAGCTCGGCCATTCCAAGCGGAGGTTCTCCAATCCCATGCAAGTTCACCAAGTTATGAGTCGTTCCATACGTTCGGTGAATGCCGATGCCAAGGTCGTGGAGGTGGCCTCCATCATGTGCCTGTACCGGATTCCCGGTATCCCGGTCGTAGTGGACGACGGCAAGTTGGTGGGTATCATCGCCGAGAAGGATCTATTGCACCGTCTCTTTCCCACCCTCGATAGCCTGATGGAAGAGGGTATGGGCAATGTGGATCTGGACCGGCAGATCGCCAAATACAAAGAAGTCTTGACCTTACCGGTGAGCGATCTGATGACCCCCAACCCCATCACGGTACCCCCGGATAGGCATGTGCTGTGGGCCGCATCCCTCATGGTGCGCAATCGTTTCCGGCGGATCCCGGTGGCCCACGACGGCAGGTTGGTGGGCATGTTGAGCCTCGGCGATCTGCACAAGGCTATCTTCCACCTCAATGTCACCGCGCAGCAACCGGGCTGACTTGGACCGCCGGAGCCGCTGTACGCCACGCTAAAGTACCGGGGCTCCGCTTTTACTCCCCATTTCCCCAGGAGGAGCACAGGAAAGCGAGGGAGCGTAAGCGACGAGCGGAGTGCAACGCCCCCCGCGTGGGCGTAGGGTCGGGCGTTTCGTCGGAGTGCGGCGCGTGAGCGCCGGCGGAGACGAAAGGCCAGGCCATGCGACACGGCGTCCAGTCCTTGTGGGAATCCTGGCACCGTGCGGAGTGCGCGCCGGGACGGATGCAGGACGAACGCGGGCCGCCGAAGGCCATGGCCGTCGCCTAATTTTTCGCACCCGAAATCGGACGGACCCCATTTCGGGTTTCGCGAACAATGGCGGAGCTCCGACCCCTCTCCCGCCAGGGGAGAGGGGCCACTTTCCGTGGGCTCGCGGAGATAGCCGGCCTGACCACCGGAATGTCATCAGGCCCCGAGCAACCGATAGACCAGGGGCACCAACACCAGGGATACTAGGGTGGAGAACAGCAGCCCGGAGACGATGGTAACCGCCAGCGGTTGGAGCAGCTCCAAGCCTTCGCCCAGGGCCAGGGCCAGCGGTAGCAGGCCCACCACGGTAGTCAGGGTAGTCATCAGGATGGGGCGCAGGCGCAGGCGGGCGGACTCGATGATGGCCCGGATCTTGTCGGTACCCTGGCGGCGTCGGATCTCGATGAACTCCACCAGCACGATGGCGTTGTTGACCACAATCCCCGCCAGCATGATGAGCCCTAGCCACACGGGCATGGATAGGGGCAGCCCGGTCCACTGCAAGCCCAGCACGACACCGATGAGGGCGAAGGGCACGCTGAGCAGGATGATGAGGGGATTGCGCAGGGACTCGTACTGTACCGCCATCACCACCAGCACCAGAAACAGGGCCAGTCCCAGGAGCAGCCGGCTCAGATCGCGACCTTCCTTTAGCGTCTCCAGGCCGCCCGCCTCGTACAGGCTGTAGCCCGGAGGCAACGCCAAGTCCGCGGTGGCCTCCCGGATGCGCGCCATCGCCTCCTCTAGATTCGAATCCCCGCCCAGGGATGCGGAGACCTCCACCACCCGTTGCTGGCGGTCACGGAGGATAGTCGCAGGTTGAGGTAGGATCGCGACCTGGGCGATATCCCCCAATCGAATAGGTATCCGAGGCGGCGTCTTGCTGAACAGCAGGATGTCCGCTAGGTCTTCCAGCGTGCCGACTTCGGTGCGATCCAGGCGCAGCCGAATATCGATGCGACGGTCATCGGCGATCAGGTCGGTGACCACCTTCCCCGCGAGGGCAAAGCGCAGCAGATTGCCCACCTCTTCCACCTCCAGGCCGTAGCCGGCGGCTTGCTCCCGATCCACCCGGATGGACAGTTCCTGGGTCGGATTTCGATTGGAGTGGCGGACGTTATGCAGGCCCTCGACCCCCCGGAGACGCTCCACCACTTGGTCGCCGAGACCCTCCAGGGTCGCGAGCTGCGGGCCCTCGAGGCGCAGATTCAAGTCGTCGTCCCCGCGGCTGAGCCGGATGCCGCGGATACCTCGGGCATGCAGATACACTTGGAGACCGGGGATGCGCTCGGCCTCGATCAGCCGGCGCATGCGGGCGATCCATTGATTGCTGCCCATGTGTCCTTCTGCTGCGGGCCCCAACCGGACCTGGAGGTTGGCCCGATTCGCCGTCTCGAATTGAGAGCGTCCGAAGACGAAGCCGCCGATGGTGGTGAATATGGTCCGGACCTCCGGTTGGCGCGCCACCAAGGCCTCGACCCGGCGGGCGAGGACATCCATCTCGTCGAGATCGATACCACTGTCGGCGGCTAGGCCGATCTGCACCGAGCCCTCGTCCATCTTGGGCAGAAATAGCTGTCTGGCTTGGGACAACCAATGGATGGTCAGGGCCAGACCCATGATAAAGGCGGCGACCACCAGTACTAGGCGGCGGATCGGCAGCAGCAGCTCCAACAGTCGGCCATAGCCGTCCTGGATGGCCCGGAGGCTGCGGCTCACTAGCCGTTGCGCCGTCCCTTCCCGACGTACCGGTACTTGGCCGGCGAGGGCGGGCACCAGGGTCAGGGCCACCAGCATCGAGGCCAGGATGGCGGCGGAAATGGTAAAGATCAGCTCGCGGAACAGCAGCCCAATCAGGCCGCCGATGAACAAAAAGGGGAGCACCGCCGCTAGGTTGGTAGAGGTAGCGGCGATGATTGCGCTCGTTACCTCCCGGCTCGCCCTATCCGCGGCCTGCCGGGGGGAAGCCCCCAGGCGCTGGTGGCGGTACAGGTTCTCGAGCATCACGATAGTGTTGTCCACCAGCATACCGATGCCCAACGCCAGCCCACCCAGGGTCATGATATTGAAGGAGAGCCCGAAGGCATCCATCAGAACAAAAGTGACCAGCACGGCGAAAGGGATGACGCTGCCGATAATCAGGGTCCGGCGCAGACTGCCCAGGAACAGATAGACTACGGCCATGGCTAGCAGGGTGCCACCGGCGGCTGCGGTCACCGCGTTATCCAGGGCGCGGCGGATATACTGGGCCTGATCGTCGACCGGCGTAACGGACAGGTTCGCCGGGACCCGTCCCTGCTCCCGCAGCCGCTCGAGCTTCCGCTTCACCCGATCCACCACCGCCACCGTATTCGCCTGGGGCTGCTTCTGAACCGAGAGCTTGACGCCGGGCCGGCCATCCAGGCGGATGCGTAGGCGCTCCTCGGCCGCCCCGTCGAGGATCCGGGCAACCTCCCCCAGTCGCACCAGCGACAGGGGATCCTCCGGACTCCGGATCGGCAGGGGGAGTTCCGATAGCTCCCCCGCGCGGGTCAGGCGACCTCGGGTGCGGCCGCTGATCTCGCCGGCGGCCAGGTGCAGGCGTCCGGCCGGGATATCCCGATTGGCCCGGAGCAAGACCTGCTCGATATCCGAGATATCCAGACCCAAAGCGGCCAGCCGATATTGGTCGACGACCACCCGGACCTCGCGCTCCAGTCCGCCCCCCACCTCGGCGGCGGCCACCCCGTCCAGATTCAGCAGGTCCCGGCTCAGGTCGTAATCCACCCAGGCCCGCAGCTCCACCGGGTCCAGCAGCGGAGAGTTCACCACATACTCCGCCACCGGGAGCTGGAAGGGGTCCCGTTTGTAGATCACCGGTGGGTCGATGGTCTCCGGCAGAAAGCGCTTGGCCCGGTCGAGCCGGGAGCTGGCGTCCTGCAGGGCCCGGTCCACATCGGTGCCATAGGCGAACGACAGATCCACGGCACTGCGCCCTTCCCGGGTTCGGGACTGGATGGCGATGGCGCCCTCGGTAATCGCCAACTGCTCCTCGAGCTGGCAGGTGACCTCATCCTCCATGACCTCGGCGGGGACCCCTGGGTCCAGGACCCGCACACGGATATCCGGGTAGAAGATCCGGGGCAGCAGGTCCAGGCCCAGACGTTCCAAGGCCAGGACCCCCGGCACCATGACCGCCAGGGTCAACATCACCACCCCGATCGGGTGGCGCACGGACCAATTGGAGATATTCGAGCTCACGTTGGTTGTTTAGGAGATCGCAGCTGGTGCCTAGTAAGGATGTGCTCGATTACCGAATTTTCTTTTTTGCCGCAAATGGCCGCAAATGAGCTAAAAAATATTTAGGTCTATTTGCGTTCATTGACGTTTATTTGCGGCTGAATCTTCTCCCCGCAGCGCTTACTCGATTTTTTTGGCTCTCTTGCGTTTGGTGTGGGTAGTGCCATTGTTCCCATCGCGTAGGGTAGCCCGCTCCAAGCCTACTCTGTGCCCTTCTTTTCGCCTGTAGGCTCGGACCCGCCGCCAAGCCAAACGGCGGCGGTTTTCATCATGGACCCGTTGTCGTTGTTTACCCTTGCGCTCGGCCTTCCGGCTCCCTGGGAGGTCGTCGACGTGGCCTTCGATCCCCAATCGGGCCGGATCGATTTCCACCGCGCCTTCGCTCCGGGGACACGTTGTTCTTGTCCGCAGTGTGGGGCGGAACATCCGCCGGTCCACGACACGGTCGAGCGCGACTGGCGTCACCTGAACTGCTTTCAATTCCAAGCCTCCATCCACGCCAAGGTGCCCCGTGTGCGCTGCGGGACCTGCGCCAGGACTACCCAGGTCGTGGCGCCCTGGGCGCGCCCCAACAGTGGCTTTAGCCTACGGATAGAGGCCTTACTGGTCACCCTCTATAAGAGGCTGTCTAGAAATAACATATTGATTTTAAATCATGAAATATGTACATTTTGTGGTTTTATGCGATGTCATCCCGGAGTTTTCTATGACTGAAGAAAAGATACAATCGGTTGCGTGCTCGTCGTCCGGGTACACGCCGCCAATGTGTTTGACGGTAAAGCCGCTCGTCAAGTCATTACGAACTTGTTTTCGAGCCTCCATACCGTCAAAAAAATCCGGGGCGATCGTGCCTATTCCGGTGCGGACCTATTTAACTGGGTCTTGACCCCATTCGAGTGCCAGCGCGAAGTTGTTAGAAAGA
>Ga0209681_1000457_pt1 | contig 10578 bp, 9 predicted proteins | sample WorMetLIZISLAND2_3_FD_187416 | JGI IMG/M metagenome (GOLD analysis project Ga0209681, IMG submission 187416) | Marine gutless worms symbiont microbial communities from Max Planck institute for Marine Microbiology, Germany - Olavius clavatus LIZARD... ... | reverse complement strand
GTATGAGCAATACATGTGAATATCCTAGAAACGGAGTCAACTCCTGATACTCCTCGCACAAAACATGCACAAGATACAGCGACTTACATGAAGCAATATAGAAACTTTTCAGAAAATTAACGTTTTACTTTTTTATTTAAAAAAGATCGCCTGCTTAACATTTAAGCCTAATTTTATCTATGAAGTATAAAACACAATCAAGTTACCATGTATGGAAATGGAAGTTCTTTAAAAATCCACCACTGCCAGCTTGCTAAAACTGCATCAGTATCAAATCCATTCCTCAGCATTAACTGATACCAGGATTTCTGTAGCACACAAAATATCTTGGGTTCTCATGCCACAAAAAGAATGCATACACACACATGCACACATCACAGGTTGGGCAGTAGTCCAAACCTGATGTACAGGCCGCTGTGCTAATGATCGAGATGATGATGCTGGTGATTTGTAGTGTGCCATTTACATGTACAATGGATAAGAACAACGGTGCATTATAACAGTTAACAAAATAGTCAGTTAAAAGCTAATTGAAAGAAATGTGACTTTAGCCGTCGACAAAATGTAAGACGACAGTCGACGAGCCGAAGTTCAGACGGTAAACTGTTCCACACAGTAGGTCAAGAGATGGAAAAAGCGCGACTGCCAAGTTTCGTCCTCGTCCTGACTGTGACAGCAGATCTGGTAGTATAGGTGATCTGATCTGAGCCGACTATACTGGCGGAGTCAGATGCAGTGAAAGTAACAAGATTGTGAAAGTATGCTGGACAGCGATGATGAAAGACATCGTACATTTGAACAGTATCCTGTAATGAACAGGAAGCCGGTGGAGTTCGCGCAGTGCAGCTGTAAGAGAGGAGCGACGATCAAGACCAAGAAAGATGTGCAGCAGTGTTCTAGACATGCTGAACAGGTGCTATGGTTGAAGCCGGAAGACTAATAAGAATCACAGTTGTTCCGCACGTGCAAAACACACTTTATTTTTGGCAAAAAGTGCGCGTACTTTAGCGCACTTTATTATGTGAACGCACTTTACGTCTTTCTAGGTTCTAATTTGAGCTTTAATTGGTAATCTCATGACAAAATCTTGTGTTTTGAAATTGAATCTTAAGTAAGCAAACACATACATCAGTGATGTTTAAAAACTTTCATAACAGCCTAAACAGCTTCTTAGAGTATCAGTATTCAGTTCACAACAGCCTCTTACACTTACTTTCTAACTGTCAGTTTCAAGACGTGATTACACCACAGAACGTAGCTTAAAACTGATAATAAAAGCACTTTTCAACACACTTTATTTTCTTCGAACAGTACGCGCACTTTAACTCACTTTATTTTCACAATGAACGTGCGGAACAAGTATGATAAGAACAGAATTACAAGTCAAGCCGGGAGAGAATTAAAGATGTGACAAGTTGTGCCAGCACTTTTTGACTGGCGAGATTACGGAGTTGAAACGGCCGCCTGAGACGGTAGTAGCACGAGCTCGTGATCTTATTGACATGCACTTTCATTTGAAGCTCACTGTCAAAATGGACACCCAAGTCGCGGACTGTGCTGGAGCCTCTGATAGTAGAGATGCACACAGTGACAGTGCGGTACTCCTCTGGTATTTTTGACAGAGTAGAACGAGAGCCAAACTCAGACTTGAAGGGGTTCAACTGCAGACGATGGGAGGCATAAGACATTGTTTGAAGCAGGGTGAGAGATGATTAATGAGGTCAGGAACGTCGGAGGAAACTGGACAGTGATCATACATTTGAGCGTTATCAGCAAACAGATGGTACTGTATAGAGTAGTTGGGAAAGATATCAGTAGTGTCATCTGTGTAGGTAATAAACTGAGTTGAACCAAGACAAGAACCCTGGGGAACACCGGATGATAAAGTGAATGGCAGAGACCGGCTAGAATCAGTGACAACTATTTGATTTTGATATGTTAGGTAAGACTGAGACCACACGAGTCCTTGACCAGTGACGGCATGTCGTTGCCTGAGAACAGACGGAAGGGTGGCGTGGTCAACCGTATCAAACGCAGAGTTTAAATCGAGTAGTGCCATGGCAACGACGTGGCCCTGGTCAACAGCACGGATGATATCATTATAGATGACCAAAACAGCTGATTCAGTCGAATGTAAATGCCAGTGTGCAGATTGCCTGGTTGGTAAAAGATCATTGGCATCACAATGAAAAATAAATTGGATGGCTACAGCTCTCTCAACCAGTTTGGAAATAAACAACAGTATAGGAAACTTGGAATATTCCTACACCTGGGAGCAAAGCACGTCAAGCGAGCACTGCAGAACTCGTACTGAATAACAGAGAGCCCACCATGCTTTACAAAGATGGGAGCTCAACAGCTCAACATGGGAGGTCTGCGCCCATGTGAAATATCACCATTTCCGACTTTCTTTTCTTTTTACCGCGCGATGCTAGCGCACAGCGCAGTTATGAGATTGCACGTCGTCTGTCCGTCCATCTGTCTGCCCGTCTGTAACGATCAGGTACCATACTCACATAGGTTTGAATTCTTCTAAAATAATTTCACGGCCGAATAGCTTAAGGCCCATGCGCTCGTTGACGCCCAACATGGGCGATCTGGTGCAACGGGAACACCCCCAAAATTAGGGTTGAATAGGGGTAGGGTCAGGAGCACATAAAACGTGCTCTAGCTCAGAAACGGCGCAAGATAGGACCAAGGTTACTATTATGGACTAATAGGAAGTCGCATATGCACTTTCGATTGGCACCAACGTCAGTGACCTTGGATGCCCTTGAACGGCCGAAACGCCCCCTCGCCGAAGTAGACAAAAATGCCGGCGCCCACCAGAAAAATTTCAACGAAGATAGACCGATGCATTTATTTGCTATAAATATAAAGTGTATGCCGATGTGCGCAGGGGTTCCATCGGAGAGGGGCGTCAAAAGTATATTTGCCACCTATACCTGCGTCCAGATTGACAATGTGTTACTTGACCGCATAAACCTAAGCAACCTGAAATAAATGTTTGTTTACAGTCTTGTCATTTAAACTGATTTTGTGTAGTTTTTAGGGCACAAGTGTAAGTAAGCGCGTTATATTTTGTATCCGTATTGCTTAATGCACGATGTTCGTCTTCTTTCTGTAAAACATCTCACGTTTCCTTTAATTTATTACACACGTGGTCGATGGGCGTTATCAGTGGTGTGCGGATCTTCAAATTCCGAGTCCGCGGAATTCCGCGTCCGCAACTGTTGGATCGGCAGATGGTCGATCGCGTCCGCAAGCAACAACAACTAATGACTAATACTATTTAATCCAAAACTTATGATATGTAGGCCTACATATGAATTCGAAGTCATGATATAATGATTTCTTTTTCCTGCGTGATGCTATGCACAGCACGGTATTGACTCAGTATAGCATCTGTCTGTCGAGTCTGTCTGTGACGCACTTCAGGTACCGGTACCGTGCTCACATAGGTTGGAATAATTTCACGGTCGAATTATGCCGGAATATAGCTTAAGGCTTAGGCTATGCGCTGGCTGACCCCAACATGGGCGATCTGGTGCAACGGGAACACCCCAAAATTATGATAGAACATGGGACCAGGAACATCTAAAAGCCGTCATATCTCCGAAATGGTGCAAGATAGGACGGAGGTTATTATTACGGACTAATAGGAAGTCGCATACGCGCTTTTGATTGGCAGCAAACTCAATGACCTTGGATGACCATGAATGGCTGAAACGTCACTCTTGCAGAAATAAACAAAATTTCCACAGATTAAATTCGATCAGAATCAAATCCGCGCAACGTAGGCCTATAGTGGCCGTAAGCGAGAGCAAAATTAGGATGAATAACTTACATATAGGGCGCATCGCGCGGTCATCTTTGGCATAGCAAGGCTTTCTTGTTTTAGTTTCCTCACCATGCATTCGGGTCACCACTTTTGACTGATTTTAAAAATCGATACATCAAAATGCATGCTTTAGTGCAAGGAAGTGCCTTTTGGGGTTTCGATTATAAACATTTAAACTTAACATTTTGTCTGCCAAAAGTAGAAAATGTGCATTACGGCCTATGTGCAATTTGAACGGCACAGTTATAGGTAACTGCACCAAAAAGGGCGTTTCTGGGGTCAGGCAACTTAACAGTACAGTTGAAATTTGTATCATATAGACCCTTGTTACCACGGTAACCAAGTTCCAGCTTTTGAACACACAATTGGCTATAACTTGGCTTATAAGAGATACAGCCAAGAATGTGCTACCAAACAGGGTTTTTGAGGCTGGACAATTTAACAATATCACTGAAATTTAGTAGGCATGCTCAAAAAGCCCTGTCTACTACAGTCACTGCTCTTCAGTTAAGGTGGTAGGTCGTTCCACGCAGATGGTGCAGACGAGCAGAAGTGGCACTGACCAAAACGCACAGTACATGAACGCGGGACGACCATGTCACTGTGATCTGCAAATCGCAGTCAAGCACAAGCTCCAACAGTATGAACTGGCACAAGGACATCACCAAAGTATCCTGGTCCTCGACCACAACCAAAGTCAAACGCCATCAGGGCGACTTTTGAACAGAATGCACCGGGAGCCAATGTAACGTGTCACGCAGTGTCGCGGTGATATGCTGATTTCGGCGAAAACACCAGTGATCAGTCGAGCAGCAGCGTGCAGTACTGCCTGTAACCAACGAGTGACCTTCGGTCGAGTGACCTTCGCAGGGATGCCATACAGGACAGCGTTACAGTAGTCGACGCGACTTGTGATGAACGCATGTACAAGAGTGCACATGGCATCATCTGAAACTTCGTCACGATATCATATCATGTCGTAGTCCTTAAACGGCAGAACCGTCTCAAAATTGACCAAGCTAAAAGTCAAGATGCAGTCAGTATCAGATGACGATGTTCGGAAAAAGACTTTTTGAAAAGCCACATTTTGAGCTGGCGGCAAAAGCATCTTGTGGCAGGGCATTCCAGGTCTTCGGACCAGCAACTGGAAAAGCACGGCTACCGATGGTCGATCGCTTAACAGGTGGCACCAGAAGACGATTGGTGCACCTGTAGAATGAAGCGACCGTCTGCCGCGAAAACTGCGTACTGCCATGAGCGGTCCAAGGCACGAAGGTGCACTTCTGTGAAGAACTCCGAATGTCAGCATATCTCAGTTGGTAACACAAAAGTAGCACCACAATGTGGCTTACATAAGACATATAGCGAAGACTGTTGCAAAATCAGATTACTTTGAGGTTTGGCAAATTGAATCCAAAGACGTTACAGCCGGTTAATACAGCAGATTAAATGTACACCGTCTCCGGAAAAAAAGATGCCACTAGGCATAACTTTGACAAATTTAGACACAGTTTCATCATTTTTGGCACGAATCATCCTGATACTTCAGTGTACTAAAAACATTAAAAAGTGAGTGAGCAGTTTCTTAACGGCACTTCAGCACAATGTAGGCTATTTAGTGCCATACCATTAAAAGCGGAAGAGAAGTAGGATATTCAGAGTAAGTGTATAAAAGAAAACAAATGAGCTACAATACAAGAGAAAAATCTATATCAAACTGTACAAACGAGTATCTCTCAAAAAAAGAAAGGATATCATCAAAATTGACTGTATCAAATAACTCTTTAACAGTAGTAACAGAAAAATATTTCTGTCTAACACTGTTATACTGTTGACATTCGAATAGTATGCGAACAAATGTTAATGCACAATTACAGGAGGGGCATTGTAGTGGTTCTTCTCGACGGAGAAGGTACTGATGTGTGAGGCGGGTGTGACCATTGACCAATGCGGAGCCTTCTGAGGATAACAGCATCTCTGCGGTTAAGGTGGGTCAAATTGCAATAGCCAAGGGAAGGCTTGACAGAATGCAACTTGTTGGATGAACATCCATCCCACTCAGCCTGTCAGAGTCTCTGACAATGGATAGCCAGATTACGATAGAAATCAGTGGCAGGGCACTTCACGGTATTTGATAGTGAAGAGCTGAGGGCTGCTTTTGCTGCCGCATCAGCGTGTTCATTACCACTGATACCAATATGGCTTGGGATCCAACATAAGGTGATAGTTTTTTCAGAGTTAACCAAGTGGGTGTACTCTTCTATGAATTTAAGTATGTATCCAGTTTCAAGGTGGATGTTATGAATGACCAGGAGACTAGATAGAGAATCTGATAATATAACAAATTTCTTGTGTTTTGAATGCCGGATTATACCAAGTGGGCAGGGACATCAATCCGGGGAGCCCCGGGGGCCCGGGCCCCCCTAATATTTTGCTAAGGGGCCATCCATTAATCAGGCCCCCCAATAATCAAGCTGCAACATGACAAAGTCACAAAATGTGCTAAGAACTTTACCCGGTACATAGGCCCAATCATGCTAAACCTCCATAATGTATGATCTATGATGCTCTCTGTGGTGTTGTATAGAGTCAATGGTGCTGTCTTTTGGCCCACAGTGTAGATGGAACTGACAAGTTAAACTGCTAAGCTAGCTGTGTATAGTCATTTTACCGTCCCACGGAGGGTAGAAGGCTGAGTCATCCTCGGTGGCTGTTACATAATGAGATGGTTTACCCGTCCATAGACGGTCACCCATCCAAGTACTAACCGGGCCTGGCGTAGAGTAACTTTGTTGATCTGCCCAACGAAGTTACCACTACGCTAAACCACCACTAAACTGCTAAGCTGTGTCCTAATCCAAAGTCAATTGATTATGAACATCGAATGCTGGATTGGCAGTGTTATAAACCTTTCATCAGTTCCATGTTTTGGCGTGTGTGGAAAAATTTAGCTGTGTCCTATAATACTCCCATTTGCACGAATTTTTTTACAGACTGCAGTACTAATATTATTAACTGCGAGATCTATGTTATTTTCACTTGTGCTGTACATGATAGTCTCAGTATAGTCCCTGCTGCACTTTTTCGTGTTTTGGTCCACCATATAGAAGAGACTGTTGCAATTGCTTTACTATTCTACATTATAGTTATGAACTGATGAACTTCTGGTCTTGTAAGCTTGTTAACCTTTCAAACCAAAAATCTTCCAGCTACTGACAACAGCAGCAGGTCCGTACTTTCATGTCAATCTGTCATGAAGGACCCAAAGTGCTTTTATGTTTAAACTGCCCGAATTTAATGAGTTGATTCTCAGGAAAATCGTTAGAATTGTTGCCACCAGATGTCAGATTTTTAGGCAAAAATGCATCAAATTCAATTTCGGCTGGGGCTCCGCCCCAGACCCCGCTGGGGGAGCTTACAGCACTCTGTCTGCCCAGTTCTGTAATTTACTTAGTGAACGGTGAAGATGTTGTTTGATGATGTGTATAAATTTGGAGTGATAACATATTATGACATCATACACATAGAGACAGCATTCGACACCTGGAGAGAGACTTTAACAACGCAGTTTATTTTGATAGCGAAAAGGGTAACTGAGAGTATGCTGCCTTGTGGGACACCCATCTCCTGGGCAAAAACATCGGATGTATGAGATCCCAGTCTTACTTGGAAGTGCTTGTGAGAGCTATTGGATGATAATTACACGGATCTGATTTATTTTTGTCGGCTTTACGGATGGGCAATACAACTGCCTGTTGCCAGGTGGGAGGAAAAGCCCGAGATATGTGTGTCCGAAATAGTTGCTTGACTTGGTTGAAAACGGAGTCCTATTTTTCGCCATTTGTAGACCAAATTTGGTAGGCATATACGGGAGTGATAGTAGTTTGCAACGGCGTTTTCTCATCAACAATATCTTGTTCCCGTCCGCAGACATTCGCAATCAAATGGCCAAGTCCAAAATCTCGCCAAAATTCTGATGTTTTTGGGCCGCCAAATTTTTGGGGGAGTGACCCCCAAATTTCTTACTCAATTTTATAAATTACAGTCACCACCGAACATATGGCAAAGTTTGGTGATGATCGGCCCAGAGACCTCCGAGATTAGGCGATGAAAAAAGTAAGTAAGAGGATAGAAACATACCTCAGTAAAATATAATGGCCGTCGGCTAGCTAGCTCGCTGGCGGCCATAATAATTTGAGAAGTTGATATTGTGGTGTTTTGCGATATTGGTTTCATGTAGAGTAATCACGGATGGGTTAAAAGAAGATATTAGAAGGTTACTTTCTTCTTTATTGGCCTGCAGGCCACGCACGTTCCACTGTACAAGCTTGGCCATTACTTTATGACTGAGCTTATAGATAGATCCCAACACAGCATGCCTGTTCGTATCCGTTGTTGGTTGTGCAAGTTGTGGGGGTCGGGTAATCTTTGGCTGGGTGGATTTACCTTTACCACCATTTTCGCTAGTTAATAAGTCATCAGTATTCTGTGATGCATTGGCACTGCTGATATCAGACGAAGTGGCTGTTGATTTCGAAACTCGAGAGTAATACTAAACTTTAGTCGGCTGTTGAGCTGATTTAGGCCAAGTCATGTCGGTCTGGATCTCCATAACTCTATGAGAAACTGGACAGGAAGAGCGCGCCTAAGCCGATAACATTTGAAAGAGAGATCTGCAATGTTGATGAACCTTCAGCGATGTCAAGCTTACAAGCTTCAATAAACGAAATGCTCTTTTCGACTCTTATTTGCTGCACCCTTTGCTCCAGTTTCCACTTTGGGCATGATCTTGAGGATGCAGCATGATTGCCGTTGCAACTGACACAGTGTTCTGGCTTTTGACACTTGGTGTCGTTGTGACCAGACTCACCACAGCACGGACATACTTGTTGTCCCTTGCAAAATTGCCTATCATGTCCGAACCTGTGGTGGCATTTAAAGCACCATAGAGGATTCAGTACATAGGTGGCAACTGGGATACGAAGGTATCCAGCGATGATGTGCTGTCGTGGCTGTGGAGTGTTGAAGATGAGGATAACAGTATTGTAAACAAATAAAGTGGGCTACCCCTCAAATTCATTCTAAATTACCCTTTCTAAATTATCCCCACATTTATTTTGTCTTTTATTCCCTTTTAGTTTCTAAATTTACACTTTCCGCATTTTACCTACGTTTTGGGCCTTTTCGCTATTCAGTCCACCTCTCTTACCATTAGTTATCCAATCAGCGCTCTCCACGTCAGTTCTATTTTTAGTTTGTCCAATCACAGGTCTGCTTCTCTTTGTCTAGTATGCGATAGCTCATTCGGGGAGGTATATAAACAAGTTGCTATCGCAACTTCGGGACTTGATTCTGGTACGCGATGTGAGAAGCGTCGCACTCTTGCGAATAACACAAGAGCAAATACCCCTGGCCGATCCATTTGCGAGATCGCAAGTGTTCGCATCACATGTGAGGATCTTCGGATCGTACTGGCGATGCCCATGATCGCATGCATCCTAGACGTGGTCGATCGTGGCTCTCCTCATGTTCTCATAAGTTAAGTTAGGAGATGTGATACAGTCGTGGTCCATGAGGAACTCGAGTATCTATCATCTCAAGTCCCTGGCCAACAAATTAGAGTCTGGAGCACATTATCTTGTCCTTTTCCTAGGGTCCCAAACCTGGTTTCATAATTCTTTTTGAGTTCACCCTTCTTCTAGGAGCCGATAAGTAAGTAAGTTCATTCTAGTAAACGACTTGGTGGTCTCAATAGGAAGTCGGTGATCGCATGCGATAGCATACGATCACCTCTGCGATCTGAACAAGTGCATTTGTGATGTGAGAGAGGTTCCTGGCATAACCTACTATACACATTGTAGTGACAGAGCTGCGAACGGCTATCTGTCAATGCTTTGTGGATGGTATGGTGGTCTTTGACCCATGCGACTCTCTGGCACCACTAGAGTAGGCGATTCAAGTAACTAATAGTCGAGGCAATTCGAGGTGAAAAGCCGCGGACTCCGGTCTTTCACATCGCACTTTGTGAACGGCGATTCAACTCGTGTCACTCGGCTCGGCCGTGAATAGGTAAAACAATTAGGTAGGGAATAAAGCAGGAGACCACCGAAGTCTAAGTAGGTTATGCGAATACAGTATTCGCATGCGATAGAGACATCGCATAGAAATCGCCTGCGATAGAGACATCGCATGCGATAGCGAGATCGCATAGAGACTTGCGATAGAGATAGCTAAGCCTTCCCTTGGTAGTCATCATACATTAAGAAGTGAGACATCATTGTCAGATCTCCAGGCTGACACTTATTCACAATCGCATGGGGAATTCTCCATCCATCTCTGGCCTAGGTGGAGGTCGTACCCATGTAAGAAGAGATAGTAGCACCGAAGGTTCAGATAGGGGACGGAGGCCAGAGCAGTCGCAGTCGGAAACTATAGATACTAGAGTACTTGAGGACTTGGGTGTGGAGGAAACAGCCGATGGAGATCGATTAAGTGCCCCAGAACTTCTGGTTAGTTACAGTATTCGTGATCCTCCGCTCACTGCCATTCTTCACTGTGATAATGACTGTGCCCTGGCTCCTAAAATTATCAACAATCTCTTCTTTATCACATCGGGCCACATCACGACACCGTATGACACCCTTGCAACAATGAGAGTTCTGTGAGCAAGGCAAAGGTATTATTTTTTCACTTATATTTTTTCGCATACTGTTTGAAACTTTGAAAGGACCGTAAAA
>Ga0209681_1000455_pt1 | contig 10582 bp, 11 predicted proteins | sample WorMetLIZISLAND2_3_FD_187416 | JGI IMG/M metagenome (GOLD analysis project Ga0209681, IMG submission 187416) | Marine gutless worms symbiont microbial communities from Max Planck institute for Marine Microbiology, Germany - Olavius clavatus LIZARD... ... | reverse complement strand
GGCGTATACAGGGACTGTCCAAATTTTTTGAGTACTCCCTATTTTCTCAGGAACGGATAAAGCTACGAACTTCAAATTTTGTATGCACATTCTTAGTATCGATCGGAACAAAAGCCCTTTACGAATTTCGGGAAAAGTAGCCGGGGGCATTTGCGAGGACTCTCGAAACTTTTCAGGGCACCCATATATTAGGCGCATCGCGCGGTCGTCTTTGCGATAGCAAGGCTTTCTTGTTATACATGCGCCGCAACATTGGCCCTGCCATTAAAAATTTGGGAGAAAAGAGAGCGTGGGCGAATCCAGGGACTGCCCAATTTTTTGGGGTACCCCCAATTATCTCAGGAAAGGGTAAAGCTACGAAATTCAAATTTTGTACGCACATTCATAGGATCGATCGGGACAAAAGTCTATTAAAAATTTCTGGAAAAGTAGCCGTGGTCGTAGTCAGGGATTTTCTAAATTTTTCAGGGCACCCATAATTGTGCCTATATACAGTGTACATCGCGCGGTCATCTTTTGCGATAGCTCAGCTGTCTTGTTTGTTCAGAGTATGGGCGTTCGTGGGCATGAGCCATGAGGCACTTACTGTCGCTATAGGCCTACAGAAAAAGTTGGAAATTCTGTTATTCAAAAAAGCTACCACAGAGACGTGTGTGAACCATAGGCCTATATGGGACTTGGACAGTATAAAGGGCGTGATGTAGCCAAGAAATGCAGGCACACAATCCCCCTATCCTAGTTTTATAGGGAAATCTTATAATGGGGGGGGGGAATTGCACAGAACGGAGAAAAAATGTGTTACATTGCCAATGCTACCCTTATACTATACTCATGGTCAACTGAGTTCTAACCCAAACAGTACGGGCGCAGCACGTCGTCGTCGTCGTCGTCGTCATCGCGTAGCCAGCTCGGGCCGTCGCGTCGCTCCACCATGGCACCGTAGGATGGCCTGTCTCCAGAGGTTGTCAGGAACAGATCCAGTGTCGTTGCGGAGTTGGTCCGTCCAGTGCGCGCGAGGACGACCAGGACGACGTCTCCACTCTCCAGTCCCTGTCAAGTGAACGACCGGATGCTAGGCCAACTTGGCCTAGGCCTAGCAGTACGTACTACGTAGCCTATACGTACCGTAAATTACGCTCCAATGAAAATCGTACCAAAAAGAGAAGAGAAAACGCGCAAAGATCACCTATTGCATTACAGTGGCTAGAAAAATACGGCAGCATCTTTGCCGGTATCTAAGACTTTTGACTTTGAGTCTTGAGTCTTGCTCAGGGATAGTCAATGAATTTTTTGACTCTTCTCGAGTCTCGACTCTCGAGGCCGGGGCCAGTGCGATATTTCTACAGACCGGAAGGCGGGAATGTTTGTTTACAAAATGTGTTGCTTTCCGAAGTAGATTTTAGTCATCTTTTATGCTATATATTTGTTCGTACAAGTACAAACAGTCAGTCATGGTAAGGTTTTCGACCGATAGTGCTAAATCAAAGTTGTCCATCGTTTCAGCTAGCTACTGTTGCCGATGAATGTTGAAAATTCCTTTGGATCATTTCCAGTACGCCGATGCTATGATCACGAATTCCTGCTGGCGTCATCGATTGCCTCTGATCACGGCTGCGTTCGTATTGGTCTTCATCACGCGACCTAAGCCTAACGCTAACGCTAGCCCTAGCTATGATCAACATTAAACGTTGAATAGGCTAAAACGTTTATGTACGAAACTATATTTAGCATTGTATCAGCTCTTCCTGTTGGCTCTGTCAGTGATGTTCAATTCCGGAGTTCACTTCTGACATATAGTTTGAATGTTCGAACTTCCTTTGACGTTCCCAGACTGTGCATGTCTTCACGGAGGTGCATATAGTACCATGCTCTGTATTGGAACTTAAACCTAACCCTATCTTAATCTCTAATGCTAACGGAATATCTAATCCATGGGTACACCACACTATTCTGACAGACTGTATTCCGACAGTCGCTATTCCGACAGATTTTGTTCGTACAAAACTACTCTAAAGCAACGTTACTAATACTAATACTAACCCTACCACTAACTCTATCCCTAAGACCCTAATCCTATCCCTATCATCTGTCGGAATAGCGTCTGTTGGAATAGCGTCTGTCAGAATAGTGTCTGCCTCCCCTAATCCACACGCACAGTCATTTTACCATCCCCTGGAGGGAAGAAGGCTGAGTCAGCCTTGATCATCATATATGTATAGTCTAGTGCATCTGTTCTTAGGTTTCAGTGTTACTTGGCTATATAATTGTTTTTGTTTGCAGGATATTCGAAAATTCTTTTCTGGTTCCACCGCTGTTCAAAGCAAACCAAAGCAGACATCTTCTGTGGACACAGCTGCCAAGTCTGTAGTCGCAGATGTAAAGACTGAAAAGAGCACGCAGCAGAAGACTAAGGCTGCATCTAAAACAACTAAGTCTGTGTCTGAAACTGCTCATTTAAGACAGTCGAATAATGCATCCAATGAAAGTGATGATATTTGTATAATAGACACAGAGTCTGAGACTGAAGATTTCTCCTGTAAACAGTCAAAGAAAAATGTAAACAACAATGACATTAAAGCAACTAAACGATCGGAAGTGAAGGCTTCTGTGAACAAAGAAATTAGTTCTGCCGCATCTGTTAGCTTGCAGCAGCATGAGTCTGAAGTTGACAAGCAACTGTCACCTGTATCAAAAAACAAAGTGTCAGGGGGTACAAGCAGACAGTCTAAAAGCAAAAAAGTTAAAGACAAAACTGCCAGTTCAAGAAGTAAAACAACTGCAGCATTAAAGTCGGATGATGAATGCCAGCAGGTGATGTTACTTTTGCTTGCCATTTTTAGGTTAATAGTAATAAAATATATTGAAGTGTTTGCAGTAATAGTGATTGTAGGTCTAGGTGTAAAAGAATATTCAATTATTGGAAGACAGGTGTTAGGAGTATAGATAGTTAAATACAGAAGTTTGTCTGAATTCTGAAATGAGTATTTCATGAAGTAGGCTACAGAGTTTTTTTTACATTTTGGACTGAGTATTTTGTTAATGATCTCTGAATGTTATTGAGCTGTTTCTCTGTTTAGTATCATATTTTATACATCGTTAAGTAAGTAAGCAAATAAATAAATAAGTAAAATGTAGATTTTTATAGCGGATCAAAGTTTGTCACTTCTGTGCCAGTCTGTGGCAGGTGAATGGTGGCAAATGTGGTTTGGCTGTGCCCTTTTAACACATGTTGAAGATGCTTTAAAAGAACTCAAAGTTGTCTTCTTTATGTTGATACTTTTTGTGTTTATTGTTATAGGTACACGTGGTAAATGACAATAATGATGAAGATAGTGAGTCACCATTAGCCAGTAAGAAAACTGGTCGGTCGAAGAAACGTAGAGTTAAAGATCTTTCAGTATGTGATTATTCTGTGATGCATCATTATGTATCACTGCTTGTTCATTGTTCGTATAATTTTTGACTGTCTTGTGGAGTACTGCACTAGATGTAGCAGTGATCATCTTAGTAATGTGGAATGTTTTTACTTGGCTGCATATTTTTATCATCATATTTCCGTGCAGAAACTCCCACATTTGTTTCTGTTTTCATTTAGTTTTCAGGTCATTAAGAAAGGTTGATTGAGGTGGTATGGACAATGACATGTGGAAGGAACGTAAAGATGATGCCAGTTCTTTGAAGTGCTGTTAGATGGTTGTGCTAGATGGATCTAGAGGGGACTTCTGCAGAAGACTCGCTGCAGTGGTGTCCAGGAGATTTAATATATTAAATGATTTCATCTGTCCTGAGAGGCTGTACTGTGCAGTTTCAGAACATTTGAAGGGGCAACCAGCTAACTCTGTCTCTCTGTCTAGAGCATGTCACGAGGACGTAGCCGCATCCACGAGTAGACGCCATGCCGGTCTATCCGTCTTGCCATCGCTAGGCCAAAGTTGAGCGGGCGCAGATCATCCTCAACCGTTCTCAGCCAGGTCTACGTCAGTCTTCCAGTTCTTCGTCGCTGGTCTTTGGGAGGACCCCGAGTGCAGGCCCGGAGAGCTCGGGAGTGGTCTTGACTGATGTCGGCACGGCACAGATGACCAAAGACAGACAAGTGCCATTGACGGATAGTATCTGACAGGAGTGGTTGTCCCGTACGCGACAGAACCACATCATTGGAGACAAAATCCGTCCAATGGATAACCAATGGTTATTAACCATTGGATGCAAACCTAAAACTCTGTTTCCATCATCGGCCCGACAGAACTAGACCGTCTCATCACATCGGTGTTTTCACTCATCGTGCAGTTTGAATTGAATTGCCGATGAGCTGACAACGGTTGCTTACGGATTTCGTCAGAAATTTGGAAGTGGTTCATGTTTAGAATTTATCCTGTTGACTCAAGTTGTGTCAGCTGTGTGAATGTACACATCGGCTGTTGTGACCCATTTTACAGTTCTGTAGCCAAAAGGGATAGAAGTAAGATTGGTTGAAGAGCCAAGAATATTGCGAACTGAGTCACGAATCCCAAAGTTACGTTTGTACCGCCAATTTCACCTTCTGGGAATTTGTTTAGAATTGTAATTCTCGCCAACTGTCTCAATAAACTCATTTCAAACCACCGACTTGGTGAGAAGGTCTGATTGCATCGTCGTCAGCCTTGTGAATTGGGGTTAAACGTGAATATTAAAATTTTGTTTTTGTGTTTAGTCTTCAGATGAAGATCTGTTTGATGTCGATGCTCAATCGTCAGCCAAGAGAAAAAGAAAGAAACCCACGAAGCCTCGTGTTGTCTTAGTCGATACTGGTGAAACTGTTTGTTGTTTCTATCTTTGATGATGATGCCCTGGCATTGATGATGCCTGGAATCTCGACACTAACTGATATCAATATCACCATAGCTATTTTCAGTGGCATCATCATCAGTGAGTGAGTGGAGTTTTATTAGCCGATCATACTGCTACACAGTATGATCGGCTATTGGCATCATCCTGTTGTCTGTCTGAACGTCTGTCTGTCTGTCTGTCTGTCTGTCTGTGACGCTGTGCATTGTGGCTCTCAGGGTTGGTGTACACGGCTAAAAGTTGTTCCAGCGTGTTCCTAGTAGGCATGTTCCTATTTGTCCCTTCAGACACTTTTGCTGTAGGATGTATCGTTTAGCCACAAAATGCACCACAAAAAAACGAAGTGAGAAATGCCATAAGTGTCTATGGACTCAGGCTGGGAGTCAAAAAACCACGGCTCGTTTGTCAACAATGACACACTCGGCCTGACGTGACGGTGCCGTGAACGGTGCGACTGCAGATGCAGCAGAGGTGTGCGGACTGCGGATTGCGGACGCAGATCCGCAGTGATTGTTGGATCCGCGGACTGACAGCAAACGGATTTTGTTATTCAGAGGTCGAGATGTTGTGATCACAATGAATGGCGTTAAAATACTGCATGCAGTACGATCGGCTATCACAGCAATAGCTGAGCTTCTTGTGTGTCTTAAAACTCCACTCACTCCCTGATGATGGCTTGAAAATAGTCATGGTGATACTGATATCAGTTAGTGTCAGGAGTGGTATTTAGCCCATTGTAATTGTTGGTTGTGTTATGAATCTTATGCTGCAATGAAGCCCATAGTTGCGATGTGGTCAGTACCATGTGCACATCGGCAAAGCTGGCTGCCAGAGTTAAGGCTGACAAGAAGGAACAGCCAAAAGCTGTGTTGAAGACAAACCAGATAACATCAACTCAGTATGTACACTGTGTCTCAGAAAAAACGCGGAAAGTTGATAAAAAAGCAAACCTACATGAAAACTGAAGTATACAAATTCTATTCTAGAGTATTTTGAATATTTCTGCTAAATGTTGTCAAAGTCAATCTTTATAACTTTGAGGTATACCGTTTCAAAATTTGCGCATTTTTTTGAGACACAGTTTATGTTTGTCATTTAGTGAGAGTTGCAGTGTAATAACGGTCTGGCTGTGTGTGGTTTTTGAACATGTGCATGAAGATTCCGATGAAGATCCGTTGCCAAAGCACAGCAGAGAGCGGTCATCAAAATCCAAGAACAGAAAATTTGATGCAGGTTATATGATGTCGTGTTGAATAGTTTTACTATGCATTTTGAATTGGATTATTTTTTGTTCCTGTCGGTAAAATATTGGGTCAGATATACAGTGTCTTTCTTTCATTTCTTTGCTTCCCGGTCTGTAAAAAATCGTGCTGCAGCAATATAGGATTCACTTTTGGCAATTAGCTTATTTGGAAAACTAGGCTGGTTAAATAAAAAAACTGAAAGTAATGCACAGCTTTTTATTTGCAGATGATGACAAACCATCTATTGTGGATGCAATAAGTCGCATGAGCTCCAAGCAGTCGTCACCCAAGAAATCTGCCACTAAGCAACCGGTTGATGAAGTGAAGCAGAATATATCACCAGCTGATTTCTTTGGTTTGACGCCGGTGCATGTACGAACAGATAGCAAGGTATTGATTGTACAGCCGCTGTCTGTAGACGTTACTGATATGTACCTTATTTGTACATATTTGCATGCATAACAAGAACATGAGCTGTTGCTGGGAAAGAGCTGGTTGTACTTACTTATTTGCAGTTTCAAACGGAACGCTGCTTTTGATACCTGTTTGTTTTGATGTGGTAAAAGTAGATTTAAGGTTTAAAAACGTAAGTAACAGCGCTAGGTATGTTTTTAATTTATTGGTGAGATGGCACCAACATCTGTGGTGCAAGATGTGGGGAGTTTTAGAGGATAGGGTCAGTGTGGGGTGGAATGTTGTAAAATCATATTCCTGTGGGGCAATGGCACATCCTGTTCACTTCTCAAGACACTTTAGCTGTTTAGCCACTATACATAGTGTCACAGATAGACATATGATAGTATCATGCCAATAGCTAATCATGATACTGTGTGCAGTACAAGCGGATAAAATTATATCTTTAAGTTTGTAATTTTCAAAGTTATGCAATGATGTGACATTGCAACATACTGTGCAGTGTAAGTCATGTTGTGAGAAGTACAGATGGTGTGTTTTTCACAGATAAAGTCGTCTAAAGTAACAGCAGATACTGAAGTGAAATCCAGCAACCAAACAGTGAGATCTTGTGTTGGTTCTATATTTCGTTATTAGTGTTTTGTTACTTCATAATATAACGTAATACATCTAAGTACGTGCATAGTTCCTTCTGGTCCATGCAGAACATTGGGTGGTGTAAGTCTCCATTTAGCACAATTGCTGGCAGTAGTCTTCCCGTCACTCCAGTCCATACCCATCGTCTCTAAATCTTCTTTCAGTGTATCTCATCTTTAGTCTCCCCGTCCTTCTCCTGCTGCCATTTTCTGGGAGCCATTCTAAAGCCAAGCTAGCTAGTTTGGGGCCCGTGTGGTGCTTGAGGCCGTTGTAGAATAAGCCCACCTCATTTCCTGGCTGAGTGTTGTAAGAGGTGACTGAATCAGGGTAGTTTTGTTTCTGCCGTATGTTTAGTTGTTTGTTTTCTTTGATTTGTATTGCGTTTATGTGTGTATTTTTGTGATTTATATTGTGTTTTTCCTTATTGTTTGTTTGTCAGTAACAGTCAAGTGATTGGCTGTGAAGACCGCCTCCGAAATGACCTATACTGTGTCGGGTGGGGCGTTAAACTCTACTCAGTCCAATCCAATACTAGCTAGTCTGGTTGACAGAAGTCACAGGATGTGTCCATTAAGACATTTTCTTCTCGTTGCTATTGTGTGATGCAATGCTGTTTGTCTAGATCTTGCCATTACTTCATCGTTGGTTATGTGGTCGTGCCGTGAAATGTCCAAAATAATCCATCCTAAAACATTAGCAATGTCTTTGTCTTAACTACATGATTTAAGTACACAAGTGATAAATTAATGTAGAATTAAACCACTGTACAAAATCTGGATCAAATGGTCGTGAATTCGGTTCCCGGCCGGGTCACTATCAGGCAACAATTCTTGGCAAGTTGTTCACACCCATCTGCCACTGTCACCAAGCAGTATAAATTGGTACCAGCGAAAGCTGGGAGGTAAACAGGCAACTATGCGACACAATGGCCCAGTGTCTGTCGTCTTGCGGCTTCGGCTGGTGTCTGGCTGAGGGCCTTGAATCAGAGATGAGTGCCGCACCAATGGACGACTTTACTTTAGTTATATTTGGTCAGTCATTGTAGTGTTGAGAATAGCTGTGTTTGTTTTGCATTGTGAATGTACAGACAAAAGCAGAAGTAGTGTCAGCTGATCATGGTCGTTCTCCTGAGAAAGGTCACATAGTTTCAGTGTTTAATACATACAAGCGTGTCAATTTTGTGCTTATCGTTCTGCAGTGTAGTTCTGTTTCAGTAATGTTTTGTCATGGTCTGGTGCCGTAGACTCGTGTGGCTTGTTACACTTTCAGCATATGTTACATAGTTTGCATTGTATCGTAATAAATTTGACTGCACATTGTATGTCAGTGAACTGTGATAGAACTCGTATGCAATATGTCAATGTATTTAATAGCATAGTTACTCAAATGAAAACTTGTGTATTTGTTGATAAATTTACTGTGTTATGATATTGTTGTCATACTGTTATGAGCTTTATAGTGTAGTGTATAATTGCCACAATATGTAATGTTAAAGCAGTGGACACTGTGAGCACATCGGCAAAGTTGGCTGCCAAAGTTAAGGCTGATAAAGAGGAACAGCAGAAAGCTGTGTTGAAGACAACACCAGAGAAACAAAAGGTTATTAATTTATCAAATTTCTGTAAAACTTTCATTTAGAGACTTCATATACTAAATCTCTAAAACTAAGAGTTATATCTGATTTTTCATGCCTGTTAGTATTTCTCGTTATTAACGTCAGTTTTTTGGTTCTTTTTCATTAATGTTGTAACTGACTTCTTGCTGTGGATTGTTTTTGGGTCATATGTGCATATGTGCATATTGTATTGTGTAAGTATGATGAATATTTTAGTTCTAATATTGGCTTGAGTGTGCTAGTGAGTGACTCGTTTTGGAAGTTTATGACGAATGAAACACTGTTTAGATTTTTCTAATTGTCATGATCACATGTGTCATTTTCTGTAAGTCTGTCATGTGTTGGTCTGTTGACAGGCTGTTACTGTCAGTCCATCCAGACATGCCACAACGTCAGCTCCTGTCCAGTCTATGGTATATTCTGTTGTCTGTCTGTCTGTTGTGTGTTTATCTGCCTACTTCAAAAGAGTGGTATGAAGAGCTTTGGACATGTCCCATGAGGACATTCAGGATAAGAATGATTTGAACTGAGGATGCTGAGAATCAAGAGGGAAACTGGCTAACTTAGGTTTACTTGGAAAAGGCCATTTGTGAGTGTGTCTGGTGCTTGTTTTCAAAACCAGCTTCTTTGGGGAAATATTTGACATATGTTAGACTTAAAGAGCCACCATACCGCAGTGGTTAGAATGGTAAGGTTGCAATCTGAGGTTGTCAGTTCGAATCCCAGTCATTGCTATATAAATACTGTCGGCAAGGAAGGCACTGGCTAACCAAATAATAAGTGGCTCAGGCTTACCAGGATCAAGTTATCAGAACTTATGATCCGGGAGCCTCCACGTGCACTCAGCATCCGAGATCTACCAAAGGTTACCAAGGCGTGTATTATTTTACATTTATTAACAAAACATGGCAGATCTGGATGCTGTTTCTCAAACCTGCCCTTAGGCAGTGCACAAGTTTGAGTTGTTTGACTGACTTTTTATTGCTCAAGTTACAATGCCTGTCATTTGAAGATATTTATGGATGAAATGCTACTGTATTTATGTATTAATGTTAATTTTAGCAATGGGGTAACATTGGAATATATCCGTTGACAGGTTTCTGAAACCACTCCGTCAAAAGATGATGCCATGTCAACACCATCTCAACATGTGGTAGGTGTTGTTAATGTTGCCTGACATTCAACATGTTTGTTGATTTCTGTCGCAAAAATGATATTTTTTGGATCTAGTTTTTAATTTAACTTAATTTAATTTTCGCACAGTAGTTGCAAGTGTTCATTTCACTGGGCTTTGAGATTTGTTTGCAACCAGTTTAATCAGATAAGCATCAACTGTTTTTGGTGAATCACTCTGGAATGTCTGATGTTATGAAACGTTGTTATTTGTTATTGATCTGCATTTTAGCTGTTAATTGTAATGAAGATTTAAGAACTAAAAATATCTTCATTTGTGATATAATTCTAGAAAACTGAGTCAACCGATAAGGAGTCATCGCAGAAAAAAGGATCAGGTTATCGGAACTTTTTGACCCGGGAGCCTCCACGTGCACTTGGAACACGAGATCTACCAAAGGTGTGTGTTCTGTTACATTTGTTAACATATTCCATGTATCAGTAAAGCATTCTGTTTGCTGTTTAATTGATGCTGATATTTTTTTGTTTGTGAACCAGTGACAAAAACTTCTGTTTTACTTGTAATATCCATTGTATGTAAGACAACAGTCTTACGGACAATGGAAATACAGGTACAACAGAAAAGTTGTTGTAGGTTGTATAAAAATGGATTATGCCTATGCTGAAAATTTAACAAGCATAGACCTAACAGTCTACTTTCGTCTGATCATATATC
>Ga0209681_1000454_pt1 | contig 10592 bp, 5 predicted proteins | sample WorMetLIZISLAND2_3_FD_187416 | JGI IMG/M metagenome (GOLD analysis project Ga0209681, IMG submission 187416) | Marine gutless worms symbiont microbial communities from Max Planck institute for Marine Microbiology, Germany - Olavius clavatus LIZARD... ... | reverse complement strand
CTAACACTATGAAATTATCACGGTCACTGCATCTTAGCACCCGAGATATGAGGATCCGAAAAAGTCCATTTTGGGTTGGTTGAAACTTCATATTTCTCACCAAATTCAGTTTAGGAGTGATCGTTGTTTGCAATGCTCTTTTCTTATTGAAAATATCTTCTTCCGGAGATATTCATGATCAAATCACGAAGTTGTCCAAAAAATCGTGCTGAAAAGTTGATGGTTTTAGGCTGCAAAATTTTGTGGGGAAGGGGCACACACATTTTTGACCTACATATTTAAATGTGGGTCAACCTCGAGCATGTGGTAAAGTTTTGTGATGACTGACCAAACGACCTCTGAGATTAGGCGGCAAAAAAGAAATAAGAAGAAAAAATAAACAAACGAACGCAGCAAAACAGAATGCCTGCCGGCCAGCTAAGCTGAGCTGACAGGGCAGCCATAACAAAAGAGAATTACTAAATAACAACAAATAACTGCATCAAAGTTGTATTCAATAATGAAACAAAGTATGAGCAGCAGCAACAGCAACAGCAACAACACACAAACTGAGAGACTGCTGTGCTGTAACTACTGTCATCAGGTGACAGCATCCTGCCTATAAGCAAATACGGACAGTGCATAGAAAATAACGCAAAACATAAGAAAATACTTACCAATATTCGTCGATAGGAATCCTCAACTTGAGCAAAAATACTTACCAATATTCGTCGATAGGAATCCTCAACTTGAGCAAACTTTTCAGCATTAGCATGTCCTGATATGCTGTCCGGATGATATTTCTTCACAAGGCTCAAGTAAGCATCACGCAGTTCATCATTGCTGCAAGCTGCTGAAACATTCAGTATGGCATAGCAATGTGTAACAGATTCATTGATAACAGGCTTAGCCAGATAGGCGCACACACTGACATGCAGCTGTCTACGATGCAGAGCGGAGGAAATGCGCGAATGACGAACTAACAGACTCATTGTTCACTGGCCAGTCGAAGTTACACTACATCAGACACAACAGACATACAGATATTAACTACACATAACAAATTTTACACAAATTTTAAAGCCCATATTCACAAAACATGGTGTGGCTTGATATGGAAGTGGTATGGTCTCGGACTAGTTACTCAGAGGTTGCAGGTTCGAGTACCACCACGATCACTGTCAAGTAATAACCTTAAGCATGTTACTTACACTAGTGGTGCTCAGGCCAACTCAGCCTTCCATACCGCCGGGGTAGGTAAATGAGTAGCAATCAGTACCTGGTAATACACGCTATCAAAAACAGTGAGTCACTGAAGGAGAACATTGCAGGGTGAAGGCCATAGTGTGGTTGGCTGGTTGGTCTGTCGAGCTGTGGACTGCGGATCCAAAGTCTGTTCGCTCGGGCAATGGGCGGCGGCTAATTGCGCCACGCCACCTACTGCTAATGATGGTCAGTACGCCACTTCAAATTGTAATGCACTAGTCACACAAGTAGTGGCTAAAGAGAATTAAAACTATCCAAGCTGTCCAAATTTCTAAGATTTGGCACATGGCACTGCACTATATAAATTTTTTTTGACTGACTGACTGACTAAATGCAGTAAGGAAAGGAAGACAACAAATGAGAAGACAACAACAAAACACACATAATGCTATTGCTACAGCATACTTTTATCATATATTTGCTGTATGACAGTGCAGCAGACAATGCTATTATTAAGCTTAGATATTACTAATCTTCAATCTGTCAGTGGTGACGACACGTCTTCAACAGTATAGCTTGCAGATATTTGTGAACTTCAGTACAGTAATTACAAGTTGCGGATAAAAAAAGCCAACACTTAAAATGTGACTTTCTGTAATATCTGTAAAGGCATTTTACTCAGTCAGGCAACGACGTAAGTAATTCACAGATGAAAACCGGATGTTAAAACAAGAATTTTTCACTGCCTATATCTATCTATATATGCATGAGTGTGTGGTTTTTCGACATAAAGTTATGAGACCTAGTTTTCCAATTTGGTGTTTCCAATTGCGACCGAAAGTACCATAACCTTTTTGTTCAGAGGAAAGAAAGTTCTATGACAATTTCGCACTGGGAGCGAAAGTTCTTCAGAGCGAAAGTTCAAGCATTTGTTAGTATTAGAAACCCAATGCAGGGGTGAGAAAATGTGGCACTGACATCTTTGTTTCAATCATCACTCATTTCAGTCTCAAAAACTGAAAATAACACTAACTTTCAACTGCAGTCGAACCTCCATCACATAGCCTGTATGTACGAGTATGGATAATATGCATCCAGTGCATCGGCGTCCAGTGCATCACTCTGGGCCTATTGGTAATTACTGCATTCACGCTGCTACCTCAATACTCAATAGGTCTTCCAACCCTAACCCTAACCCTAGGCAAACTTCCGATTTAACGTCCTATATTCTTGAAGGCGATCAACAGGCTTGTTAACGATACTTGCAAAAAGTATCGCCGATAACGATACCAATACTATACACTAAAAGTATCGCCGATACCGATACCGATACTTTTGCAAAAACTAGTGGCGATGCTTTTACACCGATACTTTTACCGATACCTTTAATGTTGTTACTAGCCATGTAAGTAACTTTATGGTCCTTAAAATCAGCGTCTAAAACACGACAGGGGAAGCAATACGTACACGTAATATAATAAACTCAACGATTAACTGACGATAGACACAGTGTAGTTAGGCCTACTAAACTTCAATAAACTGCAATCACATGAACGGATGGCAAATTCTCGGAGGGAGGCTGACGGCCGCTTCCTGCAAGCTGGCTGGCTGCCTCGGCTGTAAGCGTTAACTGCTACAGTGAACTGCGATAGGACGTCATGTTTATGAGCTTCCCTGCAACGTGGAGGGTGCAGATCAAAGCTATTCTACATGTATTTACGCTAATGAAATGCAAGCGTTGTTCAGTGCTTTCGCTTCTAATAAACGCACTCACAGGCAGTGGAAATGTATCGGTATCGGTATCGGTATATTTAGGGCTCAAAAGTATCGTCGATACCTTATCGATAACTGTTCTCAGAAGTAGAGGCGATAACTCCATCGATACTTAAAAAGTATCGGCGATAAAGTATCGACGATACTCGATACTTCGATATTAACAAGCCTGGCGATCAACACAATGTCAGTCTGTCACTGGCAGTTGTCCGCAACAGTGTCTACTAGGTCTATAATGGCGGGTTAGGAATAGGGTTAGGGATAGGGTTAGTGATAGGGGGGGCGGCCCGCTATAGCTAAGGGCCGCTATAGCTAGGGGCCGCCATAGCTAGACCTGTAAGGTTAAGGTAGGGTTAGGGATAGGGTTAGGGATAGGGTTATGGATAGGGATAGCCGCTAGCTCTGGCGCCATAGCTGTGGGATAGCGCCTAGCTATGGCGGCCCCTAGCTATAGCGGCCCCTAGCTCTGGCGGACCCTAACCGTGATAGGGTTGGGTTTAGAAAAGTTGCTTCAGAGTAGCTTCGTTGACTTCGCCTTCAAGAGTATAGGACGCTAAAGCGGACGTTTGCCCTGACCCTACCCTAACCCTAACCGGGCAGTTATTGGACGCAGACGCACCGGACGCATTTTACTCGCACCCTCTACGTACACGTACAGCCAATGTCGCAGTTTGAAGTTAACGTACATTATCCAAACTCGAAACGTACTACTTTTATCAGAGTTTATGTCGTTCACGAAGAACACGTATTTTCATGAAACACCTTAACCTTCATTACAACTCAGTATCAAAGATTAACAGTTAACTGATCTACTGTAAACTTTACTGCACAACGGAAAGAGCGGAAACCGTTACTGATTAGTTGTGCACTTGTGCGTAAAAGTAGTCATACATGAAACTACACTCAGGGGACATGAACATGAACATGAACACGAACTCACTCACTCACTGCTGTGGGTCGTACTCGTAGCGCCTAGCGCCCTCTCTGAGTTGAAGTTGGCCGATCCTCAGCAACAGTCGACAGCGGTGAATCCGGTGTCCCACACAATCTGGCTTGTCCATATAGTCCGTGGTCTTCGGCTGTTCCTCGGGGAGGGGGTCAACTCAAACGACAGTGGGGTGGTCGAAGACGGTAATTTTGCATCGTTTTCACTGGCTATTTGTTCAAAAACTTTCGACAGGATAATGGATATCTATCTAGGGGCCATGCATTTGAAGATTTGAATAGTATTTCACGTTCAATTCTGGTTGGGTTTTCCGTGTGAAGTTTGGAATGCCAGATCCCTCTACCGTAGCTGTATTCTATTCAGAAGGTTGAAACAGCTTTTGGTCAGGCGAATCCGGCGACGCAGCGGACGCACTTCTGGTTCTGAGCTACCAGCACTGTGAGTTTCACAGCCAAAGTAGGCGAATGATTCCACAACATCAAATTAGGGCTGCACTTGCCGGATAGGCCTATGAACTGCTGACAGAGCTGGAGCACCGCGGGAGCAGCAGCTGGGTCTGGTGAACTGGATCTTTGTCTTCTGCCAATTTACTTCAAGACCCAAAGGATGGGCTTCAGGAAACCAAGGGAGATAGAGGGTTAATTGGGAGCCTATAGGAAAGTGGCCAGAGGCTATCGAATTGTGATGTAACCGATGACGTCACGAGATCCTATGACGTCATAGTCGTGACTTCACACCTTTCAAAATGCTTCTTCTCCGTCAGTTCTTGTCGGAATTAGACCATATTTTAGCATAATCATCTACTGCACAGTTCGTCCAAATGATCCACACGTACACGTAGTGTCGATCCAAGTTTCGTGACGTCAGAGGTGACGTCATCATGAATTTTCAAAGCCAATTGAATATCTCAAAAACTAAGTGAGATACGGGCTTGGTCTCTATTGATGACTTGTAGGAAGTCACATATGCTGCTTCGAATGGTCACATGAGTTATATGACCGATGACGTCAGGGGTCTGTATGACGTCACACTGAAGACGTCATAAAATCATGACCTTTAAAATGTGTGTGTCTTAAATGCTTCTTCTCCTAGAGTTCTTACCATAAGTAGACGATCTTTTAACACATGATCTCCCATATCACGCGTCTAGAGGGTCAACACAGTAATGTTGATCCAGACGTCATGACGTCAGTTATGACGCGTCAGTTATGACGTCATGAAGTCATAACGTTTCAGGCCAAATATCTCAGAAACTGTTGCAGATGGCGGATACTTTCCCATTGGGAGTCTATAGGAAAGTGGCTAAGGGCCGTCGAATGATGACGTCATCGATGACGTCATGTGATTCTATGACGTCACGGCCGTGACCTCACTAGCTTCAACTTGCAATTTTTCGACAGTTCCTGGCGTAATTAGACCATCTTTTAACATAATCGTCTACTGCATAGTGCGTCTAAATGATCCCCATGGACAGTTGATCCAGGAAAAGTGACGTCAGTGATGACGTCGTAACGTTGTGTAATATTTGAAGTTAAATATCTCGTAAATTAAGCAAGATACGGGTTTCGTTTCTATTGAGGACGTATAGGAAGTCGCCAACGTCGAGTCGAATGGTCACATGACCGATGACATCACGGGTCCGTATGACGTCATACTGAAGACGTCATAACGGTTAAAATGCTTCAGTCTTTAAAAGACTTCTTCTCCTAGAGTTCTCATCGGAATTAGACGATCTTTTAACATAATGGTCTCCTATATCGTATGTCTAGAGGGTCCTCGGGAGTCAATTAACAAGCGCTAATAGGCCTACGACTAGCGTTTTGTGCGACTCTTACGATCATCGTCCTATACGAGTGGAATGAATCAAAAGGCAGAAGTAACACATTAAATATTCATGACATGATACACTGTAATTTGATTTCAATGATTTGAATATTGAATGATGTGATCCAAGATTTACGACGCAAACCGCAGGCTATATGGGCCCGCCGATAATATAATATTATAAGCCTACTTCCAGACTATACGATCTTCAGACGACTAAGTCAACCGCACCATCATTTCGCTGCAACTCAACATGTCATTGTCATGTGATCGACTCTAGTTGGTAACATATTCTAAACAAGTTTCAATTACATTTACCGTCACCGGTCACCGTCATCATGATGATCATCCTTGCTTTACATGCACTGGCAGTGGCACGCACTGTGCGGTGTGCTGCAAGTGACAAGATCCCTCCCGCAGGTTCCTCTTGGTGTCAGACGTACCGATCTATATTCAGACATATCGGTTAACGAAAACAGTTTGAACAGTTCGAATTTCAGCTTCACACCTGTGTGATTTTGATTTTCAGAAAACCGTCAATCCGATATTATTTGCTGTCTTTGTTTAATTATCTGCATTGCTTGTTGATTGGGTGGTCATCTTCGGCAGATTTGGGATTCATTTATAATTATAAGCTATAAATGAAGCAGAGTTCACCGCATGCTGATGACGTGTAAACTGACCCAACCACACCAACAATTACATGTCGATGTCGCCAATTATTATGTGTTGACTGAGAGCAGGCGCCCTACAGGGTTAGTTGGCGCGAAGCTGTAATTATTTGTTGTGACAGATAGGCCTAGCGTGTACATGACACTGCGCTGTACGTCACTGTACCTCACTCAGTGTGTCACCTATTTGTGGTCTATGCACATTAGCCATCAGTTCAGATTAGATATGAAATGAATGATAGATGATGAGAAGGCATATAAACTACATTCATAGGAAACAAGACAACCTAGCTAACGTAAAGGTAAGCGCGCGACAGCCTTGGTATAGGCCTACTAGCAGGCGCTCCCTGCATTCTGAACGGCATTGTTGCAAAATGCGAAGTAGTGCAAAATTCCGAGAAAACTTGAACTTGTAGCAGTTCAAGGTCATCCAAGGTCGATGATTTTGGTACCAATCGAAAGCGCATATGCGACTTCCTATTAGCCTGTCGTATTTTCCTACCCCTCTCTCATTCGGTCATATCTTGCACCGTTTCTGAGATACGGCGACTTATTGGCTGAGATTGCGTACAGTGTACATGTATATGCTGTCGCGCGCAAAAAAACCGTCTAGGAGTTTACATTGCAGATAACCACAAACCAGGCCTACGGTGTGTCAAGGGAGCATCAAAAGCCATACATCAGTACTGTCGTTAATTAAGAGAAGATTGATAAACTCGATAAGTCACGTTTCCCACTGTACAATGCTCATGTTCGGCCTAACATGGTGTAATTGTACAGACGTAGTCACTATGTCTGTTATCTATATTTGCCTTCGTTGAAGACAGAATGTCTAGGCTCACAGGAGAGCCACCATGGTCAAAGGACTGGAACACTGAACGACCAAGAGATCGTGGGACTGTACATGTATTCTCAAAAGACTAGACGCCTGTACGCAAATATCTTATCGAAGTGTACAATATATTGACTGGAAAAGAAGAAGTTAATCCACCAGATTTCTTTCAGTTAACACCCATAGAGTTTAACAAGCTCAGAGGTTATCAAATGAAACTTTTCATCCACGATCCAGACTTTTATTGCGGTACCCGGTAGAACTTTTTCAGTCAGAGAGAATGAGTGAGAGTGGTCTTCCATTAAAACAGTCTGTCACAACACGTCGTGCAACGGTGCAAAGAACATTTCCAGCGGGCAGCCATCGAGACTGAGATTTGCAACGCAATGAAAAGATAATGTGTCGGCTATCCCACCGACGTGGGTCGTAACTTGTTTTAACAAACGTCTACTAAAAAGCACAAAGCATGTCGAAGAGCTATGAGTGTGCAGTGACGGACAGAAGGACTGAAGCCAGTGCCTCCTATAGGTTCAATTCAATGTGCTGCAGCACAACAGAAGCATTTAATAGTGGTGCGTTGTCTATACATGCATCTCAGTCTTGACTTTGTGTCTTTGCTAGAGTCTTGTCTATTCATACACGTCACTTTTGCACTATTATGTGCCGCGGTATAAGTCAGCTGACAACAAAGAGTGAGCCGCGGTGCCGCGTGGCCAAGCAATTGTCACGAGTTATTAAGTGCCGTTTACTGCTGTTGTCATCCGAGAGAGCGAGCGCCTGTATCGGTCGATCAACGCTTGACACGTGTCGTCTGTCAAGCGATCAATGTCGCTATATACGAACGATGTTACGAGCTAATTAATCAATGTGTGCGACACAATACAGCGCGCCAGACACGCCACCTCTGAGTCTATAGATATATCAGCGACGTGACGTGTGTGTGCGCATGCGCTATCAGTTCAGCAGCGCAGGTGCACGACACTGACAACGGTCGAATGAATTTGATAGACGACCATCTCAGTCCTCAACAGACAGACCTACCTGACTATAGAGACAGACAGACCTAACCCGCTGGACCTACCGGAGTAATATAGGACGTCACTCGTCAAGCTGATCTTATCAGCTCAGCTGAAGCTTATCTTTAGTCTGGATGTGACATTGCCATGTGTAATATTAATGTCAGCTTTTGAACAGGTCGACCGGTGTTACGGGTAGTGTAGAATGTGCATGCCGATAACGATGATCATTTAAGTGTAATATGATACAGTCGCGGATTCAGGAATCGCCGGAATTCTTCATCTCCCATTCACTCTGCTCTTTCCCCTCCTTCCCCCTCCCATCACCTCCATTTCCTCCTTCCGCTTTCTTCATGTCTACTTACCTCCCGGGGTACCCTCAAATCCAACTAAGGAGTCTGCGGAGCGCTGTAAACACCCCAGCGGTTCCGGGTCCGCCCGCCAAGCGCGGGAGATGGTGCGCCAAAATGAGAGTGGGGCAGAAAAAAATGGCAGTTTTTAGCCAATAAGTCATGCACCGTGGAGGCCAAGATTACTATGACGGACTAATAGGAACTAGGAAGTCGCATATATCGCATATGGGCTTTCGACTGGTACCAAATTCATCGACTTTGGATGACCCTGAACAGCCGATACGCGCTCTATTGCGGAAAAGATACGTTTTTCGGAGCCCACCACAATAAATGAATGAAGTTAAACCCATACTATCAGCATCCTAGGTCAATGACTCTATAGCTTGTGAAAATATGCGGATATTCGTTAGGGTTCCTCCGGGAGGGGCGTCAAACGACAGTGAGGTTGTCGACAACGGCAATTTTCAGCGTTTTCTGTGGCTACTTCTTCAGAAACTACATGCATATATAGAGATACGGCCAGAGTTATTATGCGATGTGCAATCCCTTGCCGGTCTATAGTAGGCTGATTGCAAAATGAATGACCTAGAATGACCTTGAATGGCTACTTCATGTCATACCGGTACTCTGTTTTCGTGTCAGCATTTTTAGGCTCAGAGGGTTCGACTTTCAAAAGTAATTGCGCGAAAAATAATTTTTAAAAGTAATAAAATATACCCAATACTGTCAGCGGCAAAATTAGGTGAATGACTAGTTTCCTGCAATATAAATTATTTTAGGTATTCGACGGCGTTTCTCGGAGAACTGTTGTCAAACCGCTTGACGTACGTATGTGTTGTGGCTTTCGGAGCCGACCTTGCGTGACTAAATGAACATGACCCTTAAGTTAAAAAAGGTTAAAGGTCCTCTATAGCTGTTAATGGTACTCCGTCTCACAGCTACGGGACGTCATTTGCCATATGCGATCACAGTGTCACCAACAAAAATGTGGCCAATGAACTGTAGTTTGTTGGCAAACGGTTTGCCAAGCCTGAACGGCGGTGAGGACTCTGCTGCGGTACCCCCGATTCCCGCAAACCCAGCCTATATGTGGGGTGGGCCACCCCACCGGCACATATAGGTTTGCGGGAATCGGGGAAGATGTATTCACCTCATTTCCACCCCTGGATCAGCTACTGATATCATTATGGCTGCCTACGATAAGTGTAGGCCCTATTCCTTTAGTTACAGTAGGCCTAATTGCACACGTGTTTCATTTTAATTGCAAAATTTACAATAGGCCTATATTTCATAGCATTCGGTGCTGTTCATTGACTTTGGATGATCTTCAAAAAGTCTGAACAAACTTTCAAAGATATAACTTACAAAGACCGTAGCCTATATGAATTTCTATTAATTGATAACTCATTAATTTCATTCAAACACTAAAATTAAAAGCAGAACACATCGGAAACGTTATTTACATGTAGAGAATGCACAACATGCCGCGCCCCAATACTTAGATGTGTCTGTTATTGAGAGACGAAGGAAGGGTGTAGGCCTATGCTATACCGGAGGAGGTCGTTTAATAGGCCAACAGGTGTGGCGTGAGTGACAAGTGCTGTGTCTAGAGAGTGACTACGCAGGTGAGGCGCACGGTGATTGGACAGACGCAGAAGCAGCAGCAGCAGGTGACGTCACGAGTAACTTGACAACCGAGCACTAGAGCTTACTATACCAAGTATTGTATCACGTTATTGATGTTGCTGTTCGTTACAGAGTTTATCTAATTTCGTGAGTTTTGTGTTTTATTTTAATTACGTGATTTACGTCTAATTTACTTTCTTTAATCTCAGTAGCATGTTTTACCCTCATGTGCACTTGAGGTAAGAAGCCCCAATCTCAGTTTTTACCGCGCGATGCTAGCGCAGAGCGCGGTGATGCGACAGTAAGTCGTCTGTCTGTCTGTCCGTCCGTCCGTCCGTAACGTTTAGGTACCGTGTTCAAATAGAT
>Ga0209681_1000453_pt1 | contig 10594 bp, 6 predicted proteins | sample WorMetLIZISLAND2_3_FD_187416 | JGI IMG/M metagenome (GOLD analysis project Ga0209681, IMG submission 187416) | Marine gutless worms symbiont microbial communities from Max Planck institute for Marine Microbiology, Germany - Olavius clavatus LIZARD... ... | reverse complement strand
ATCATGACATGGTACATACGAAGGCTCAAGCACAGCCAAACAGAAGTAAGTAAGTAAGTAAAAAGTAAATTTATATAGCGCATTACCAAAAAAATCTCTAATGCGCTGAACATGCAAGTACATCTAATATAACGTGAAGAAGTAAGTCTTCAGTTGACGACTGAAAATGTCTAAAGTCAGCTCTGGATCTCTGAGACTGTCAGGTAATGCATTTAAAGCTCAGCACAGGCCAAGCAGTCGGTTTACCGCAATGCTGTAAATTAATTATGAATTGACGAAATACGAAATGAGGACGAGTATGCGAGCGTGCAACATGTGCCAGCCTTGACCCAGGCGTACACAGCGTGTCAAGACTGGGTTGATAGGCAATGACGGCCGCGGTCGACACATCGTCACGATAGTGCTTGTCAGCGGCGGCAGCTGATTCAATTTGTTGTCGCTGCAACATCAGCAGCACGGAGCGACAGGTCGAGATGAGCCGACGAACATGCATGTCTCCTTGTAACGGTGTGGGGATTAAATCAATACAGCTGTGTGACATCACGGGACGACGGTGTACATGTAAGGTGGCTTGGTAATGTGTAGTGGTTAGGGCGTCGGACTTGTGATCAATGGGTCGCAAGTTCAACGTCCCGCCGTGCGTGTTCGGTTAGTACTTCGATGGGCGACCGTCTGTGGACGGGTAAAACATCTCGGTGTGTAACCAGTCACTCAGCCTTCCATCCCTCCGGTAGGTTAATCGAGTACCGGCCTGTCTGGCTGGGGTTACTGCGGGTGTGTTCACTTGTGTCGGGTGGCAGGTAACTCTGTCTGATCCCATAATGGCAAGTGACAGTGTGACACTCCGTAGCGCTGCGATGGCTTGTTCACCAGAGCCATATCATTTAACCTTTGACCTGTAGCGGTAGCGCGCCCAACTACGGTGTGTGGGTCCAGGGATCAAGTTCCACCGCTAAAGACGGTTATGTGCTTATCGCGACAGCCACTGTGATATACTTGAGCAGGGGCTGTACACTTTTTCTGCGGTGCCTAAGTCTACTCAGCCTTTCCTTCTACCCTCTGTGGGACGGTAAAATGAGTATCACCTGGGGCAACTGAAAACCATAAAACATGAGATATGACAATATGGTGAGACCATCAAAACTGCAGTGGTGGGCAACGAGAGACTTATTAGAGAGGTCACGTGTCGCCGCTGAGCAAAAACAACATTCAGCGAGCTGTTCACATCTTCGTGATTTCGCCAAAAAGCAGTATACTACACATATTCTACTGCCTACCGTTGTGTTCCCGGTTTTTAGATCGACATATGCCGACTGTTTTACAGGGCCGCGGAACTAAGTTCCGGCGCGTTCCAGACCATTTTAGCCACCGCGGCGCCACATTCTGCGTATTGAAAGTCGTCCATAATGTGTCACGTCAGACACGCGACCATGTGACGACAGACCGACGGCCCCTGTCAGCAGTTAATGCGGCTCGTCGCCTCGCTCCTGCGGGCTTTCTATAATGCGCAGTACACGCGTTCCCGATCGGTTGAAAGAATTCGCGGTCGCCGAACCCACGACCCGACATATCGGTCCTCGGGGACCAATACAGACGTCGCCCGACTGCCCGACCTCGGCGGAATCGACAACACTGCCTAACGCAAAAATCCATAGTCATTAGCGGCGAATGTGCGCATCGCGTTGTGTTAAACGTGCCGGTGCCGCTGCCGATGTAGTAATGTAGCTTTTTTTACACCGGACGCCTGACAATTGCCGATCATCGCCTCACACGTCGTAAATGGCCGGTTGAACAATCAGCTACTTTGAACGATACGTTCGCATAATTAGATTGGTAAACGGGAATTCCACAATGGTGGCGTCCATGGCGAGCGTGAAAGTACGAGTTTATGACTGTTCCTCCTCAGGTTCCTCCTCCTCCTCCTTCTTCTTTGATGTACATAAGTTAGTACATGTAAGTAAATAAAATCAGTTATAGTGCGCAGTGTCAGCCAGAAGCCGAATCTGAGACACTTCAGTAAGCCGCTAGGGAAACTGAAAACCTGCTTAAAACAGTGGGGTTTAAGAAGACGACGGAAAGTGTGTGAATGCCAGAATGCCAGAGGGGAGTGAGTTCCAAACTGAGGGGCAGCAATGCTGAAACAAACCACGGGAGGCAAAGGCTGTTCGGACCCGGGAAACTGACAACAGATTGGTGTTGGAGGAGCGTAGAGAACGTGCAGGAATATGGTAACTAAGAAGAGAGTAGAGGTAAGCAGGCTGAGAGGAGCTGAGAGTGTTATGGGTCAGTGTGGCAAGTTTGAATTGGTTTGACAGAAAGCCAATGAAGATGCCGAATGATGGCAGATAAATGGTGCGCCATGTTAACTACGACGGATCAAACATACAAAATATAGCCCTACTTGAACAGTGTTAGCAGGATTCTTCTAAGGAAGACGAGGGCAGACGTGGTTACATCAGATCTTTGTTCGCTATTTCGGTCCAACGTACTGCTGAAATAGGACGCTGTTTACTTAATATATTATTCCACAAATTGGCGTTATACTTTAAAATATTACCCAATCGATCAATTAGTCGAGCAAATACAGTTATTATAGCTCCATTACGTCGCTAGCGTATAGAGATGCATGCATTTATCAAGTCACTTAAGCTTATTTGATTCTGTCGTTACAAATGCAATCTGAACAATAATCTAAGCATTCATGCCTCAATCAATCAATCAATCAAAACAAAACAACTTATCGTTCTTTGTGAGTTGAACGTTTTAACGCTGTCTTCGCTGAACATATAGGCCATTTGTAAATACCCGGTAGGGCTACGTGACTCTGAGCTCACGTTATATGAATTCTGGCCTATTTCTTTAGTTCGTCAGTTTTTTCCCTGCTTTTTGCGTTTACGTTGTTTTCTTATTTAATTTATCTGCGTAGTCAAAATGCCAAACAAAACTCGTGACCCGCGCTTGGGCCATTGCACACAACAACGCGGTTGACCATATAGTCTAAGTTCCTGCATCTAGCAGCGCTGACACCATTCTGTGAACAAAATAATTATAAATAGGCCTACGTTTATCTTTGCACTGCGAGCCCACACGAAACAGAAGTCTGTTCGTACGTCATTTATGCACGAGATGAGATGGCTAGTGCTTTTGCCCTCTATAGTCACTGAATAATTAGGTCATTGCGTCCAGAATTCATACCAATTTTAGCTAGTCCAGAATGTCCATATCATGTGCATAGGCCTAACTGCTTAATTAAATCTTACTTTCTTTGAAGGCTCCGTATTCAGCTAATAATTATATGCCAGCTACGCGCAGTTACATACTTTTCCAACTACTGATTCATTTCTGCGAACTAGTAGCCTATGCGTCATGAACGCTGATGCGATGTTACTTTTTGGGGGTGAGTGGCAAAGAACACATTTGGGGAGACATCAGCTTATTACGTACATGTATATGCATATCGTTAAACGATAGCCGTCAAAATGGTGTTTGTTATGGGTTTTCCTCAAAGTTCAGCTCCGGCAGTACCGGGACATTAGTTTCTCGAGTTTGTCGATGGTATGAATGCTACTGCAATGTACAATTGAATCGATGACGTGGAGTGTAGACGTCTGATGGTTAGTGATAGTTTTTGAACGCCGTTGCTGTCAGTGCAGGTTGATTGATACGTGTTTTTCATAGGGCAGTCATAATGCGGTTGAAGCTCACGCATTTCAGCGTCTGTAAGCCATATAAAGCACTCCTGACGACGTTTAAAGCACGGAGGCGACCGACTGACCGAGCAACAGATTACGGCAGCCGGGCGTCGTAACGCAGAAAACGACGACTATTTCGAGCTCTCGGGTCGTCGTATAATTGCGGTTCCATTCGAGTCTGCAGGTAATAGCGACCCGCCGGGTCGTTGGCCGCAAATCCCAGTCGTCGATGGAACATCCCATCGCATCGTGCACAGTCCACGCATGTGGATCAACGTATAATACTGCCACATCGGCAGAAACAGACGCAACATTTGCTGATACTATGCGTGCTCTGACGTATCTTACTCGTTATTCTGTTACCACGTTGGAAATGTGCGTTTTTGTGCGTTGCTTGATGACTGATTGTTTAGAATGCTACAGCTTAGCTAATGCATACATAGACATTGGGTTAGGTTGGGGGTTAAACATCAACATTTGTTGTGTTTGATTTTACTGCTGAATGTGTCAGTGACACAATTTTGCGCAAAAAACGATTACTATTTGATGCAGTTATGACAAAAATGGCATACATTTGGACAGACGTGAGTCCGCTGTTGAGCAGGGTTGGGTTGGATCGGGTTGGGTTGGGTTGAATCGGGTCAGGACTGTTATCCTTAGTCGTGGATTGGGCTGGGTTACAAAAATAGGTTGGTTGCAAACAGTGCCGGATTAATGCCAACCGAGGCCCGTGGCAATTATTTGCCCGAGCCCGAGGCCCCTTACTTACGCGAGACAAAGACGGACGTAAGACTAAGACGGTAGACCTATCTAAATTGTGGATGCAAATCGAATTTGGTGCCTTTTGATACATTTTGCGTCGACGGGAGTGCCTTTGGACGCCCCTGTGAAGTCGAGTAAATTATAAACCATTTACGTCAACACAATTTTTACCGTGAGATCACTACTTCAGCAATGATCTCACTATAACTCATCGTAAATCTGATAATTGTTTCTAAACAGCTAAACTTTCACATCTTTGACAACTAAAGATGTTCGTCAATCGTTAAGCTATACTAACGATAATCACACTAGGCCTACTGATTGCGTACAGAGTACTACAGACAAATTCCAAGCTTTTAGAGCTAAAGTCCGTTCGCGTATCATAGCCTAACGCATTAACGATAAGGGGGCACCCGGCATACGGTAGGTGGATTGTGTCCAACGCTACATAACGGGCTGGATTTTTGCAGGGCAATCACCTACGTCAAGTTTTGAACGGGGTGAAAAAATTTCTTTACTTCCGGAGGCCCCCCTGAGGCCTGAGGCCCGTGGCATTTGCCACATCTGCCACATGGTTAATCCGGCACTGGTTGCAAAAATTGGTTGGGTTGGGTTTTACCGAGCGATGCTACGCAGAGCGCAGTTATGCCACAGTATGTCGTCCGTCCGTCTGTGACGTTTAGGTACCGTGATCACAGATGTTGGAATGCTTCGAAAATAATTTCACGTTATCACTCCCCATTATGCCACCCCTTCTGATTGCCGCCCGGGGCGGTCAGCCGCCTCCGCCCCCTCGCTACGCCATTTGGCAAATATGCATCGACTGACGGAGTGGAAGGTTTTATATTGCGTAACACTTTCCACATACTTTCCACATGCTGCCGAGCGCGTCTGACGTATGCGCTACAGTTCCTGATCAATAGTACATTCATTTCATACTTGTTATAATAACTTCACGCGAATGCTTTTAATAATAACAACAATAGCAACGACAACGATTTCTAACGCGCCCGTAACACGACAAATCATTACAAAAACTTTTGTTAGTCGGAATGACGGGCTTTTCTGGCCATCTGTGCATGCTCGATGAACGCTGGCTGGATGACTCGCATTGGAGACCAACGATGCCGGTTATTCTCCGCTCATCCTATCGTGCCGCTGTCGACCGAGAAAAGGCGCCGCTATCCGGAAGCGTTGCATTTGTCGTCATGCACAGATCCAATGTATACAGTTCATACCCGCCGGGAGATAGCCACACAAGTGGCGACACGTTGAATGCGTCCACTCTTGTCTATAGAGAATGCAAATGATGACCGTCGCCGACAATGTATTCGGCGGAAGCGTTCACGTTGCGCACGAAAGGTCGACATTCGCCGATGTGCAAGCATATACACTGCTTTCACAGAATCACGCATATATGACGTCGCTTCGCAAAACGTTTTTTGACACTACTTTCATGCTGTCGATGCGCTGAATATCTTTACTACGCATAGGTAGGGATTTTGAGCTGTATATACAGTATATCTCTTTTGTGAGGATTTTCCGCAATAACTGCACAAATTCCGATAAAAATCGAAACGCTGGAAAATAAATACAATCCGACAAGTTTCCATCAGAACACGTTACACAACTCACCGAATCACCGAATTCCGGTGTCTTACAAAAAGTCGTACGCCAAGAAAATTGACTATAAACTAGTTACTGGTTATTTGCCATCACTGCGTCGTAATATAGGCACGGCTTGAAAAATTCTATTTATTAATCTGCTTTGTTTCCATAGTAGAAGAATTTGGCGTGCCAATGAGGAGTAAGGACCGCAAACCGCAACACATGCACGACAATTAAGACGGATGAAAGATGGCTGACGACAGACGAAAGATGGAATTGTCGTGACAAAGGCCGATGACACACACAGTAATGGACAACGACGGACTCGAACGAATACGACAGAGCGGTGTAACGTGGGTCATCGGCGCCCGGGGCGGACTGCAATTTTGCCGCCCCGAAAAGTTGTTAGATGCCTGATACCTCGCTATAGACGTACATCGGCGCGCTCAGGGTAACAAAATTTTCACAACAGCAATGCTGATGATAACGCTCCTTTTTCCTTCAAAACAAAAATCAACAAATCGGTATTTAACACGTGTGACAACAATTTTAGAAATTCCAATTTCACTCCCATTTTGTCGCCCCTCCTGATTGCCGCCCAGGACGATTCGCCGCTTCCGCCACTGATACGAAAGTCTGCGCTGACGACAGCGGCGGATACACATCAGTGACGGAGTGGACAAGTTTACGTGATTCGGATGAAAGAAGCGATGGTTTCATCTAGACAGACAGCAGCAGCAGCAGCAGCAGCAGCAGTAATTCTGGTGGGAATTATGGTAATGACTCGGCTTAACAACGACTGTTGCTGCGACCACGCTGTAATGGCAGTTTGACGATACTCTACGACCTGATCAGAACTGAACAGCTAAGCCTACATTTTTTATTTAAAATATCTGAAAGCAGAAGTCTTCTTAGCCGTACAATCTTGATTCGGATATAGTACTTAGGATAGAAATGTTTTGCTCTAAAACGCTCCACAATTTTATTAGCCGATCGTGATTGCATGACAGTAGGCTACATGTATGATCAGCTGTTGGAATCATACTGTCTGACCGAATATCTGTGACGCTGCGGATTGTGGTTAAATAATAAATCATACAACAAAAGTGTGTGAAGAAGTGAACAGGAAGTTACCCCTAGGAATACGATTTTACAACTTTCAACCTATGCATCAACCCCATCTTCTCAAACTCTCCCACCTTTTGAACCATAGCCATTGCCGCCATCTGAAGAACAAATTCGTCAGATGGCAGACGACTTTCGCTTCTGTTACTTACTAGCGTTTCTTAACCGTAAGTCAACATTTATAATGTGGTTGGTGTACGACTTCTGTGTAATCAAAGCAACAGTACGATCGGCGTATTCTCGTCGACAGCTGCCGTCTCGTTACACATCTGCTCTTCGTTCAGTCAAGACATATTTTAGCATGATTGACTGAGGGACGCTGCTGCATCTGCGCGCGGCAGACGCTTCCTTTTCACTCATCAGTGGATGGCAGCACTGCACTTTCGTGTGTGAAATGACGTCAGGGCCGCCGTCTTGAAATTATAAACGTTACATAGAAAATCCGACTCCGTCAATCGATGCGTATTTACTTGAAGAACAACCATGCCAAATTTCCATTTGAAACGTCGGAAACTTAGGCTTTTTAAAGGAGTCGCCCCAACAAGAACAAGATCAAGGTGAGTAGCGATATGAGATCAGTTCCTGGTCTAAAAGCAACAGAAAAGGTGACGATCAGATGCCAAAGACTTACTCGAATGACTCGAATGCGACAAGCCGGAGGTTCGGCTCGTTGGCGTTGACACAGCTCGGCCAGAAATCCTCGTGGAACAGCTTGGCGCCCTTGGGTGCGTAAACTCGCGGCTGGCGCCCTGGAGACCGACCGCTGCTGAAGGACCGACGGAACGACGACGACCGCGAGGGTGGACCCTGGCCGCCGCCGCTGCTGGTCGCAGCCGCCGAGGGGCTGAGAGTCTGCATCGGGAGGTTGAAGCTGGCCTGGTCGGCCTGGATGCGGGCGTCGATGGATGCTTTGTGGCGGAACGTGCGCCGTCGTAGCGTTGAGGCAACAATACCAGCCATCAGCGCAGTTGAATAACTAACAAACTCACTTCACAGCTGGCCGACCTTCAGTGTCAATTGTCAGGTTACACAACAGATGATCGGCTCTTTGGCTTCATCAGGCTTCTACAGCAGACAGAAACGCAGTATACTACCACTGCACCGTTATAACGTCTGTGGATAAGTTTGCTACATATTCCGTTACAAATCGTCAAGTACAGGTTGACAACATGACTGCCGAATGGCGATACACGAACATGATTAAGCATTAAACGACTACTAAAACAGATATGGCGGCGTGATGTAGTGCATGTGATAAACGTCAAAAAAATTATAATAAACGTTAATAAACGCGTTTATTAGGAAAAAGGTTGTAAACGTTTGTAAACTAAAAGTAAACGTACACAGAGCGTAAGTTTGAATATTAGGCCTATCATTTGTTTGGAAATGTTCAGTCACTTTAATCTTATAGGCCTAGCTACGTGAAGACTAAGTTGAGTTGTCCTGTCCACTAATTATCTACGTCGCTGTCACTGTCGCTGATGAACTCTCGTTGTTCAAACCGCGGAACAGTGGTCTCGCTGTAAGAAATTTCCTCCAGCTTTTTATTGAGATAAACGTGGACAAAATAATAAACGCGTTTACAAAGAATTTTTTGCAAACGTTGTAAACGTTTATCACATCTATGATGTAGTGATAAGACGTTGGTCTTGATCAACGTATATAGTTGCTCTACAGCGGACACGGTTACTACGTTACTACACTGTATTTGTGTGGGTGACTGTCTGCTGTCAGGCAAACCGTCTCGGTAGATACCCAACCTATGTCAACTCAACCTTCCATCCCTCCGGGGTAGGTTAATCCCTATACCCCCAGCCTGACTAGCTGGGATAACGACGGGGCCGGGGGCGCGTTTACTTGTGTCGGTTGGTAGGTGGTTGGTAGGTAACATTGTGTGCTCCCACATTGCAAGTGACGCCCCGTAGCTCTGAGCTATATCGTTTAACCTAACCTTAATCTTTATGATTTAAGCGCTATTAACCAGACTGATTAATTAGTATTGTACATGTCATTGAGGCTTGAGCTCAAGTCGCAGATCTGGTAGATGATAATCATGTATCTGGCGTTATGTATGAATCTCATTACTAACAGTTTGTGAAACACTACAACAAAGAATTAACTGGTGCACTTTTGAGGTTTGACGTTCGTGAAAACAGTGTTTGTCTATAGTGTAAATTCCCCTTCACTGTACGTGTGCCTCCACAGACTTGTGGCTCTTTTCGGATTCCTTCTTCTATACGGTTTCTCTCTTTCGTCTCGTCTTACACTTTTTGGCGCACGTTGATCTAACGTAGTCGTGTCGTAATCTGTCTATATTCAATGTATTGATGGTGACGTGTCGAAAACAATTCCGCGAAAGACAACATTGTTGAAAACACGTCATTTAACCGTCCCACATACTGGACAGTATCCATACCGCGACTACCGCTTCGGCACCTATACATCTAACTGAAACAATGGTGCTATACAAATTATGTTTTTTTAAAATTTTTTAATGACTTTTGGGGGCTTAAATAATCGCAACTTCCATAAATTTTTCAGAAATATATATGGCAACCTACTTAGACCTACAGTTTTCAGTCACACACACACCAGTATTTGTGGGCTTGGTCTCATGCTGCTGAGAAATACCGTAATAGCCGTGATCCAGTGAAGAGCGTGATTTACAGCTGGTCGCTCGATGTGAGAGCAGAAACGTCGCAGTGGCGTCGTATGGGCCTATCGACTGCACTGTCAACAATCGTTTCTTAATGACATTAATATTTACGAGCAACAAGAAGGAAATCGTCAAAGAATGTCATCAGCATTCTTTTAAACTTTGATCTGCTAAGCGTACTGTGGTGAATAAAGATTATCATTTGTGATCCGCTTTTGTTCAGTTTTGTTGTTTTCTATTCAGATTCTAGCATATACGGTGTTGGCGCAATGTCGGTGATGTTAATTACAGCTGCAGCAGTATCATTCAGTATCTTTCCTCCGCCTGCGTCATCCCGGCCTCCTTCCCCAATTCACTCGCTGACCCAGGCTGTTAACTCCCTGTCAAGACCGCATGTTGCTTGCTGGAGATGTGCCGTATAATACCGGTATCGAAAAACATCGCGATATCATAAGTAAGTAAGGAGAATGTAGAATGTCGAAATCGAGAAAGAATCACGGCGCGCAGTGGAGAAAGTTGCTCGGGGGAAGAAGGTTGCTAAATGGAAGCAAGTTTCAGACACCGGCACTGTGCACACCTGAATCTGGTTAATTGCAGAGGCGTCTATAATAATAATAATAATGATACGACAATTTATAAAGCGCCGTAACATGTCCGTGAGGTCACTACAAGGGCGCCGTACAACCGGTTCACGCGATGAATGCAGAACAGCGCCAGACGGCCGCCGACCTTTGGACCAAGCCCACAGACT
>Ga0209681_1000452_pt1 | contig 10597 bp, 9 predicted proteins | sample WorMetLIZISLAND2_3_FD_187416 | JGI IMG/M metagenome (GOLD analysis project Ga0209681, IMG submission 187416) | Marine gutless worms symbiont microbial communities from Max Planck institute for Marine Microbiology, Germany - Olavius clavatus LIZARD... ... | reverse complement strand
CGGCGCGTTGGCGCACCACCGAACGTAGCGAGCCGAGTTGGCGGGACGGCAGGCTCCCTTGAGCCGGCCATAGGTCATCAGCGGCCAAATCCACGGGCCGCCCAAGACGTCGGACTTGCGCCCGGAGACCCGACGGGTGACCCGCGAGTTGACCAGATTCACTGGGAACCCTCGGGCACCGAGGCGGAGCACAGGAAAGCGAGGGAGCGTAAGCGACGAGCGGAGTGCGACGCCCCCCGCGTAGGCGTAGGATCGGGCGTTTCGTCGGAGTGCGGCGCGTGAGCGCCGGCGGAGACAAAATGCCAGGCCATGCGACACGGCGTCTAGTCATTGCGGGAGTCCTGGCGCCGCGCGGAGTGTGCGCCGGGACGGACGCAGGACGAACGCGGGCCACCGAAGACCATGGCCGTCGCCTAATTTTTTGCACCCGAAATCGGACGGACCCCATTTCGGGTTTCGCGAACAATGGCGACGCTCCGGTTCTAAATCAGTATATTGTGGTTTTTGTCCTGTGCTATGGCCGCAAATGAACGCGAATGGACGCAAATAGGCCGAAAATACTCGGCTGAGGTCCGCGCTCGCAGCTAGCTCGAGGCACAAAGCCTTCTCGTACACGGACTCCAAAGACCCAGGACCCAAGACTTTACCGACCTCAAAGGCACACACCCGATAACATGCCGAAGAAGTGGGGCCATCCTCGTCGACTTTGTCTTGAATACATTTGCGTTCATTGGCGTTTATTTGCGGCTGAATCTTCTCCCCGCAGCGCTTGACTCGATATTTTCCGGTGGGCACAGCCTGCCCCCTACGGATCCTCGCAGGTGCGGTCAATAGGACCACGGAACTTTTCGAATCCGCGGGGCGACGGATCCTATGTCTCAGAGCGAGATGGCGTGAAAAGACTCCTCGAGAGACAACCCGAACATGGCGAGCCCGTCACTTTTTCTGGCATCGAAATCCCCGCGCCGGCGGGTGCTCCTGGAGCAGATCGGCGTCCGGTTCGAGGTCCTCGACATGGATCCGGATGAGACTAGGTTGCCCGGTGAGGCTCCCGACAGCTATGTGCTGCGCTTGGCCCTGGATAAGGCCCGGGCCGGTCGGGCCAAGCTCGGGGCGCTGTCTTGCTCCCCGGTGCTGGCGGCCGACACGGCGGTGGTGGTCGACGACCGGATCTTGGGTAAGCCGAAAGATCGCGCCGAGGCCATCGCTATGCTGCGGCTGCTCTCCGGGCGCACCCATCGGGTGTTGAGCGGGGTAGCCTTGGTCGGGGAGCGCGAGGAACGGGCCCTCAGCGTCAGTGCGGTCCGCTTCCGCACGGTGAGCGTGCAGGAGGCGGAGGCCTATTGGGAGAGCGGTGAGCCTAGTGGCAAGGCCGGTGGCTATGCCATCCAGGGCCTGGGGGCATTGTTCGTGGCGGACCTGCGGGGCAGCTATTCGGGGGTGATGGGTTTGCCCTTGTTCGAGACGGCAGGCTTGCTGGCCGCGGCGGGCATCGATTGTCTCTCCCTTTCCGGTCGGCTCGGATCGTCTGGAGTATCGTCGGTTTGAGCGAAGAAATCCTGATCAATGTGACGCCTCCGGAGACCCGGGTAGCGGTGGTGGAGAATGGTGCCGTGCAGGAGATCATCATCGAGCGCATGAACCGGTGCGGCTTGGTGGGGAATATCTACCAGGGCCATATCTGCCGCGTCTTGCCCGGGATACGGGCCGCCTTTGTGGATATCGGGCTCGAGCGGGCGGCCTTTCTTCATGCTTCGGATATCGTCGATAGGGAGGGGGAGCCGCGCAGCGAGCCGATCCACGAGGTCGTCGGCGAGGGCGACGAGGTCATGGTCCAGGTGCTCAAGGACCCGCTGGGTACCAAGGGTGCTCGGCTCACGACCAATATCTCGATTCCGTCCCGTTATCTGGTGTTCATGCCGACGCTGAGTGCCACCGGTATTTCCCAAAGGATCGAGGACGAGGATGAGCGCAACCGGTTGCGGGATGTCCTGCAACGTGGTGTGGAGGCGGAGGGCGAAGAGGGGGGCTTTATTGCCCGCACGGCGGCGGAGGGTGTGGCCGAGGAGTCGTTGGTCAAAGATATGGCGTTTTTGTTCAAGCTGTGGCGTGGGATCAAGGAACGCCGCCGTTCTTTCGACGACATCGGTCTGCTTCACGATGATTTGCCGTTGGCCCTACGGGCCCTGCGCGATCTGGTGGGGCTGGAGGTGGAGCGGGTACGGATCGATGCGCGTTCCATGATAGAGCGCGCCCGGGTGTTTGCTGCCAAGTATGTCCCGGATGTGGCGGCGCGGGTCGAGTACTACCAGGGGGAGCGCCCCCTGTTCGATCTCTATGGGGTGGAGGACGAGATTCGGAAGGCGTTGCAGCGCAAGGTGCAGCTCAAGTCCGGTGGTTATCTGGTGATCGACCAGACCGAGGCCATGACCACCATCGATGTAAACACCGGGGCCTTCGTCGGTCATCGGAATCAGGAAGAGACGATTTTCAAGACCAACCTGGAGGCGGCTCAGGCGATCTGTCGTCAGCTACGGCTGCGTAACCTGGGTGGCATCATCATCATCGATTTCATCGATATGTGTGACGATGAGCACAAGCGTCAGGTGCTCCGGGCGTTGGAGAAGTGTCTCGCCAAGGATCACGCTAAGACCCATATCACCGAGGTCTCCGCCCTGGGGCTGGTGGAGATGACCCGCAAGCGTACCCGTGAGTCCCTGGAGCATATTCTGTGCGAGCCCTGTACCTGTTGCGATGGCCGCGGGACTTTGAAGACCGCGGAGACTACTTGTTACGAGATCTTCCGCGAGATCTTACGCGAGGCGCGTCAATTCGATGTGGAGACCCTGTTGGTCTTAGCTTCTCAGGAGGTGGTGGACCGGCTGCTGGATGAGGAATCCGGACACTTGGCCGAGATCGAGGAACTGACCGGAAAACCGGTCCGGCTACAGGTGGAGGCGCTCTATACCCAAGAGCAATATGATGTGGTCTTGATTTAGGGAAGCGCTGATCGATTCAGCATTTCCCGCGGTGCTTGGAGGCACCGCCATTTTTCAGTAGGGGCGACCGGTCAGTCGCCCCTCATCCTATGGTTGGCTAAGCCTTTGCTTTCAGGTTTCTCCGCGTCGTTTTCAAAAGAGAGCCCACTCCCCCGGTAGGGGCGCGCTGTCGCGTAGCAAACAAGTGGCAGGTGGCAAGTGGCAAGATAGAGGGGCCGCGGGGAACTGAGGCCTATTAGACATTGGTGTGAAGGCCAAGCATCTCGGCCTTACACTCAGTGAGGCTGCTTGACGAGGACAAATAAACCCCATTTTAAAACAGTATGTTATGGGGTGTTTGGTGAGAGCCGCACCCCACCAAATTGTCGGAGTCTCACCTCAACAGTCATCGGCCAACACCCCAGAGCCCGTAATCGTCCGCTGGAGTCAAGTGTGAGTAAAGACCAGCGCCAGGGGAGAGGGGCTTATAGTCGCTAACGAATCGGCTTGATGGAATCGAGTGTGTACCAAGACTAACCCGGAGGGAGAGGAGCTATAAGGCCAGGAGTTCATGAAGCATTCTTCCCATAGGGTCGCCGCCGTGCAGATGGCGACCGGTCCCGACCCGGATGCCAACCTGCGGGAGGCGGAGCGGCTGATCCGTGGGGCGGCGGAGGCCAGGGCCGAGTTGGTCGTGTTGCCCGAGAACTTCGGCTTCATGGGAAAGTCCCACCGGGACTTACTCGGCCAGCAGGAGCGAGACGGTGCGGGTCGCTTACAGTCGTTTCTCTCTGCGACCGCCGCCCGATACGGGATCTGGCTGGTGGGGGGTACTATTCCTCTCGCCACCCGGGACCCCGGCCGTGTCCGCGCGGCCTGTCTGGTCTTCGATGGGCACGGAGAGCGGGTCGCCCGCTATGACAAGATCCACCTGTTCGATGTGGATGTTCCGGATACCGATGAGATGTATAGGGAGTCCGCCACCATCGAGCCGGGGGATAATATTCTCGTCATCGACAGTCCTTGTGGACGGCTCGGGGTGGCGGTTTGCTACGATCTGCGCTTCCCGGAGTTATTTCGGCATATGCTCGCCGGAGGTGTGGAGCTACTGGCCATACCTGCCGCCTTTACGGCCGCTACGGGCAAGGCCCATTGGGCGACCCTGGTACGGGCGCGGGCCATCGAGAATCTCGCCTACGTGATCGCCGCCGCTCAGGGTGGCGGCCATGCCAACGGCCGCGAGACTTATGGCCGTAGCATGATCCTCGATCCCTGGGGCTCTGTGCTCGACCAGCTTCCCCGGGGAGCCGGTTTTATTTGTTGTCCACTGGACCGGGACGCTCAGGCCTCGGTGCGGCGCAGCTTTCCGGTCCTCGAGCACCGTCGTTTGAAATATCGCTGAGAGACTCCTGAATCCGTGATCTGAATGACGCATTTATTCGCTTATGGCCGACCATGATGGCTGGATTTTATTTCAGCGACGCTGAATGAACCGGTGTGGCAGCGAATCGGGTTAGAAATCGATTGGGGAGCGCGAAACGGTGGGCCAATCGGGTTAGGAAAGATCGTAGCGTGAACAACGGCGGACAACAGACACAAGAATAGTGAGGCCATGGCCACGATCGGCATCCTGTTCCGGCCAGTTGCGCGTAGAGGCGTCGAAAGATGGGCACGACCGGGCAGCCAAGACCGAAGGCGAGCTTGATCCGTCGTCCGGTATAGAGCAGTCGCGCGGCCCGGTACATCAGCTCCGGCAGGACGGTGCGGAGGTGCCGACGCTTGGCGCGGTGCCGCCGCGGAGCCTCGGGGCCAAGCAGACCATTCTGCGGGGGAGCACAGGAAAGCGAGGGGGCGTAAGCGACGAGCGGAGTGCGACGACCCCCGCGAAGGCGTAGGGCCGAGCGTTTCGTCGGGGTGCGGCGTGTGAGCGCCGGCGGAGACGAAAGGCCCGGCCATGCGACACGGCGTCCAGTCATTGCGGGAGTCCTGGTGCCGCGCGGAGTGCGCGCCGGGACGGACGCAGGACGAACGCGGGCCGCCGAAGGCCATGGCCGGCGCCTCATTTTTTGCACCCGACATCGGACGGACCCCATTTCGGGTTTCGCGAACAATGGCGACGCTCCGGCCCAACGTGGTGCCGAGGCCCTGGATGCGTTCGGCTTGTTGGCGCCGTTCGCTGGTGTACTCGTGCATGACCACTGGTCAACCTGCCAGCGCTACCAATGCTGGCATGCCTTCTCTGCAATGCCCATCATCTACGTGAGCTAACCGCTATCGCTCTGAGAGGTCCCCAAGCCAGCCGTGGGCAACCGATATGATTGCGCTGTTGTGCCAGGCCAATGCCTTGGTCGGCGAGGCCCAGGCCAGGACCTCAAGGCATTGCCCACCGGCGACGTCGAGCGCTTGCGGACCCGCTACGACACCATCCTCACCGAAGCCGAAGCCGGCAATCCTCCCCGTCCCCGCCGTCCTGGTACCCGCGGGCGAGTCAATCAATCCCCGGTCGTAACTATTCAGCTACTCCAATTGGGGCATTGGGGGCGGCCCTGGAAGGTCAGGACGAGCGAGTTGAAAATATCGCCGGATTGTTTGTGGAGAGTTGAGAGGTAGGAGCGGATGATGGCAAAGTTCCCGGCGCCGGTATCGGAGCGGAAGTAGCTAGAGACTTTCTGCTTGAGCTTGGGCATGCGAAGGTCACGTTCGGCATGGTTGTTGTCGAAGGGAACGCGCAGATGATGGGTCTTGCAGAAGGCATGCAGACATTGATAGCGCTCGTAGGCTGACCGGTGGTGATGCCCCAGTACGCCCACGAATTGGGACAAAAGGCCGAACGCATCCAGGGCCTCGGCCCCGCGTTTGGGATGAGGGCAGCAGGCCGTAAGCCGCCGGTTGGTGCTGAGTACGTGTAGCCGGTACAGGTTGCCGTTCACACGCCGGCCGGTTTCATCGGCATGGGCCACCGGCGCGGCGACGAGTGCGTCGCGAATCGCGATGACTGGCGCCTCCAGGCGAGCGGCGACCACCCGTACGGTGCGCTGGAGGGTCCCCGGTGAGATCGCCAGGCCGGCCCGCTCATTGAGCACCTCGGCGGTGCGCTGGTAGGGTTGCAGCGGATTGGAGTCATGTACACCGCAAAGGCCCTCACATTGGATCACCACCTCGACCACTTGGCGTCGCTCTGCGAGCCCCGTAGTGGCGATCCCTGTGCCGCCGCGCCGGGCCCGCACAGGTCCCCGGCAGCGGGATGATCACGCACTGATCGGGGGCCTCGACCAGGGAGCGGGTGACGCCGCGCCGACCCGGTTGTCCACCGGGCTTGCGCCCGCTGGGTTGGCGCCGCGAACGTGGTGGTGGCTTCTTGAACGGTGAGTCCGAGGATGGTGGCCGGCTGGAGTTGCAGCTATCCTTGGCCAGACGTACTTCGAGTTCCTGAATGCGCTCATGCATCTGCTCAATGGTCGCAGTTTGCCCCTCAATGATCGCAGCTTGCTCCGCCACCCGTTCACGCAGCCGCTTAAGCTCATCGTCAGGGCTTTCGTGAAGTGCGCACCACGGCGACGTAGAAACTCGATGGCCGCTTCCTCCACGGCCGCCTTGTAGCCGGCAGCATGGGCAATTCGGTGAAGTAGGTGCCCTCCCGAAACCTGTTGATGGCCTCGAAATCACTCTGGCCCAGACACAGCAATGCGACAGAGCCGGAGAGAATGTTGGCATGACTCACCGCGTCGCAGCGCAAGGAGGATACCCCTTGCGTATCCGCGGCCAAGTCGGTGTGTTTATTCAGCGCCAAGCCAATGAGTTCAAGCCCTGCGTGGGGAGGTCAGCTCCGTCTTGGATTCCGTGATAATAAACTGCCACATCCAATCACCTAATCAAGTGAGTCCAAAGATACCCATATTTTAATTCTATCCTACTACTTATACAGTAAAAATATGCCATTCGAGGATCATTTAGATCACTGATTCAGGAGAACGTCTTGAGAGACTGCTTAGAAAAGGCCGTCTCTAGCGCTGGATAAGCCGGCGCCTACGCCCGATGCCAAATGATAGGCGCGGGCTTCCGCGCGGCATCCGACATCACGCGGTAAGGATTCCACACCGAACAGGGACCTCACCTTAGGAGCTGTCCTCGATTGAGAGCCCGCCTTTTTAGACGGGTGCGGTTCTTTCTGAAACGACACCGGGCGTCCAAAATCCAGCGTCGAGGCCGGTTTTTCGGACACCTTGTGGAGTTTGCGCACCGACCCTATTACGCCACCTCGCTCCGAGACCTAACGATCCATGCCGCCCTCTGGATTCGAAAAGCTCCGTAGCTAGGTTGATCGCACCGGCGGGGATCCGTAGACAATGCTCTGTTGGAAATGGGTCAGGAGAAAGTCCGGCATTGACGCGGTCTGCCGGGCGGCATGGAGCTGATTCTTGGTCTGCGTGCATGGCTTGTTCAGCGCCATGAGGCGACGCCCGCAGGCGCGAATCGCTAAGGCTTGGTCGTTGGGACGCGACCAAGACTTGAAGGGCATGCGCTGGACGAACTCGGCCAGGAGCGCCGCATCAATGGCGTCGGTCTTGCTCCGCGCCGGCATGGCGCCACCGAAGTCTTTGGCCGCCTTGGGATTGACGACCATGACCTCCAGTCCCGCGTATCCAGGGCGATCGCCAAGTCCAGGTGATAGGTGCCCGTAGCCTCCAGGCCAACCCGCTTGACCTGGGCCTTGTGCAAGGCGTTGACCAGGACCGTATGACCTGGCGGGGTATTGTCGAAGGTGTGAGGTTTCCCCGGTTGTTCCGAATACTTGATGACCAAGGTGACGGTTTTATAGCTGATATCGATACCGGCGAAATTCATGCGTGGTTTCCTCTCAGTAAAAGAGCTCGTAGGATCGTGACCTAGTTCCTCGACCCTGTACCCCCGTCTACCGACCTTGTGTAGGCAGGCTCAAGAGCTTAGCTCAAGGCCCCGGATACTCTTCCGGTATAGACGAAGAGGGGGGGGGAGCCAATCTGTCCATACAGGCTCGAGGCCTCAGGGTGGGACGGTTTCCCAGGTACTCTCCATCAAATCCTTTTATAATCGATCTTTGGTCTTTCCCTGAAAACAGAACATACAAGGGTGGGCTGTGCCCATCGGAAACTATTGAGCACAAGAAAAGTCGACGAGGATGAGCCCACCTCTTGGCGTGTTCTCGGATGTGCATTCGAGGTCGGCAAAGTCTTGGGTCCTGGGTCTTTGGAGTCCGTGTACGAGAAGGCTTTGTGCATTGAGCTAGCCGAGCGCGGACCTCAGTCGAGCATTTCTCGGCTCATTGGCGTCCATTCGTGTTCATTGGCGGCGAAAAAGAAGATATCGAGTCAGCCCAATGGTGGGCACAGCCTACCCTATGGTTGGCTGTGCCTTTATTTCCAGGTTTCTCCGCGTCGTTTCAAAAAAGAGCCGTACCTTTTTAGGCGGGCTCTCGAGTTATTTTCGGACGGCCCTTAAGCGAGGTGCGACTATGGGGCACGAGCGGCGTGCATTGCGGCGAAATATTCAACGGCAACAGGCATGATAGACTTTCGACTTGGGAGTCGGCCGGGCAGTCGCTCCCGCGGCCTGATCGCGGGGGAGGAAAGTCCGGGCTCCGCAGGGCAGGGTGCCAGGTAACGCCTGGGGGGCGTGAGCCTACGGAAAGTGCCACAGAAAACATACCGCCTAAGCACCGCTGGTGGCGGTTCGGTAAGGGTGAAATGGTGCGGTAAGAGCGCACCGCGCCGGTGGTAACATCGGTGGCAGGGTAAACCCCACCCGGAGCAAGACCAAATAGGGGAACGAGCGGTTTCGAGCCGCGACGTGCGGCCCGCACGGGTTCCCGGGTAGGTCGCTCGAGGTGCACGGCAACGTGCATCCCAGATGAATGGCTGTCCGCGACAGAACCCGGCTTACAGGCCGGCTCCCACCTTTCCCCACCCCTTCTCCTCTCCATCCATCGAGGGTACTTTGAACGATTCTAAAGTGTCCGTGCGTTGTCAAGGGTGCGATTTTTCAAGGTCCCCCGGAGATTTCCCCCGAAGGGACGGGCCCTTTGTTTTTCTCCTTCCGAATAGTCGTCGGGATGTCCCTTCATCCCGAGCACACGAGTGCTCGAAGAATGGGGGTGGAGCGAAAACCGCGGTTTCGTATTGGGGCTTGAAAAACTCCAGGGATGGAATTTTTCAAGGTGTCCTACAAGATATTGCGTCCTAGCGGTTTTAAACCACAAGATATTGTATTTTCTCTCACATAGAGGCGCGCGAGAAGGTGGTATTTTCCGGCTATCATTCCGCCCGATTGATCCTGCATTCTTTGGAGGAGCATAGGAAAGCGAGGGAGCGTAAGCGACGAGCCCCGCGTAGCCGTAGGGCCGAGCCTTTCGTCGGAGTGGGGCGCGTGAGAGCCAGCGGAGACGAAAGGCTCGGCCCTACGACACGGCGTCCAGTCATTGCGGGAGTCCTGGTGTCGCGCGGAGTGCACGCCGGGACGGACGCAGGCCGCCGAAGGCCATGGCCGTCGCCTAATTTTGTGCACCCGAAATCGGACGGACCCCAATTTCGGGTTTCGCAAAAAATGGCGACGCTCCGGGTTTTTTAATATGAATATTTCTCTTGACATAGTTACAGCACGAGAAAAAAAAGGTAATTGGGCCTTGACGCGGGTAGGGTGGTTGTCTACCATCGCTGAATGGTGGGGAAAAGTGGGTTAAAGGGGAGCACTCATTTGCAAGGGGCTCGGCGTTGTTTCGGGGGGTTTCTTTCCTCAATCTGGATACCAAAGGCCGACTCGCGGTACCGGCACGTTACCGCGAGCGCTTGTTGTCCTGTTGCGACTCGCGTTTAGTCCTGACTATCGATCGCGACCGCTGTCTGTTGGTCTATCCCGAGTCCACCTGGATCGAGATCGAACGTAGGCTCGATCAGCTCCCGTCGTTCAACGAGCAGGCGCGGATGTTGCAGCGGCTCTATATCGGTCATGCCCAGGAGGTCGATATGGATACTCAGGGGCGCGTGCTCTTGCCGCCGGGACTGCGCCGCTTCGCTGGATTGGATAAGCGTGTCGCCTTGGTAGGCCAGGGCAAGAAGTTCGAACTATGGGACGAGGAGACTTGGAACGGCCACTGTGACGATTGGCTGCGGGCGGCCGATCTGTCGCAGGTGGAGGGCTCTCCCGATATCGCATCCCTGAATATCTAGCGACCGGTCGCCGGCTTCCGGCTCCATTCGAGGACCTCTTGAGAAATTTTCAGTGCTCGATACGGAGTGTCCTCAAGTAACTATTCAGCTACTCCAATTGGGGCATTGGGAGTTGCCCCTGGAAGGTTAGGACGAGCGAGTTAAAAATATCGTCGGACTGTTTGCGGCGGGTCGAAAGGTAGGAGCGGAGGATGGCAAAGGCATCTCCGCCGGTATCGGAGCGGAAACAACCGGAGACTTTCTGCTTGAGTTTGGACATTCGCAGGTCGCGTTCGGCCGGGTTGTTGTCGCCGGGAACGCGCAGGTCGGTGAGGAAGCGCAGGACCTCGTTGCGGTGCTCGCGCAGTCGCCGAATGAGGTTGCCGGCCGGGGATTGTTTGATCCGCCCGCGGGTGCCGGGACGGCGGGGACGGGGAG
>Ga0209681_1000451_pt1 | contig 10619 bp, 3 predicted proteins | sample WorMetLIZISLAND2_3_FD_187416 | JGI IMG/M metagenome (GOLD analysis project Ga0209681, IMG submission 187416) | Marine gutless worms symbiont microbial communities from Max Planck institute for Marine Microbiology, Germany - Olavius clavatus LIZARD... ... | reverse complement strand
CCCCCTAGCTATGGCGGACCCTAACCTAGCTGGTGGGCCCCAAGAACCCCACTTACAATATTGTCATTGTGCTTGTCCTGTGTGTAAGTACACACGTGTATGAAAATGCACGGTTATTTTCTCTTGAATGTTAAACACGGGGCCTCACAGTTGTATTGGGGGGGGGGCCTCCAACTATTTAGCGCCGGCACTGCTATCGCTCTAGCTAACTGGACAGTATCACTCAGCAGCGCAGGTAAAATCGCGAGCGACGAACATGATGCACGCAAGCAAGGTTTAAGTTATGCACGCTTCAGCTGTTCTCAAGCTTATACAGCGAGCGACCGTGCGTATAGCGTTGTGAGATGCCCAGACTGACACTTTAATGTCATTGCACGCATGCGATTCATTCATTATACGGCCGCCGTCTTCACGCATATAGCCGTGTTAATGAGACTATAGCTTCATGTAAATTCATCTCAACCGGTAAGTCCAGCTTCATGTGAATATTTTTACAGCGCGTCAGCATAGCTTGCTATGCAGAGCGCTGTATTAGCCGCGATAGATTCCGTCCGTCTGTATGTCCGTCTGGCATAGTTCAGTTAAGTGGCCATATCTCAGAAACGGTGCAAGATAGGACCATAGTTACAATGACGGACTAAGAGGAAGTAGCATGGGCGCTTTCGATTGGTACCAAAATTATCGACCTTGGATGACCTTGAACGGCGTTACGCACTCTATTGCAGTAAAGATGGGTCTTTTGGAGCCACTGCAAATATTTGAATGAAGATAGATCCATACTATCAGCGACAAAAATGTAGTCTAAGGACTCCAGTTTCTGGAAATATAAGGTGCATGCGGATATTTGCGGGGGTTCCTGTGGATGGGGCATCAAACGAGAGTGGGATTGTCAACGACGGCAATTTTTGGCGATTTAGAGATCAGGTTATCAATATTATATGGCGATATGCTACGGTTTTTCTACCCCTTGTCGGCCTGTAAATGATTGCAAAATGAATGACCTAGAATGACCTTGACTGGCTATTTCATGTCAAAGTCCGTTTTCGTGCCAGCAGTTTCAGACTCAGGTGGTTCGACTTTCAAAGATAACTGCGTGAAAAGTAACAATTATAGACCCATGCTATCAGCGGTAGAAAAGTTGCTCAATGACTCGTTTCTGACAATATAAATTATTTCTAGATATTCGAAAGCGTTTAAATCTCAGACAGCTGTGGTCAAACCGGAATGGGATGGTTGAAATCGACGAATTTGCAGTTCCCGATGCTATATTTTCGCAAGTTACAGAACTATTGTGGCTTTCAGAGCTGACCATACGTGACTGAATGAACATCGGCCTTAACTGCCAGCGACAAAAAATGTGGCCAATGAACTGCAGTTTCTGATCAAAGAGGTTTGTGCGAATTTTTCGCTGGGTTTACTGTATAGAAGGCAACAAACCGGAGTGGATCCGCTAAAATTGGTAATTTGTCAGTTAATGCAGCGTCATTTCTGAGATGTCCTGAGATGTGTGGCCTTTTGTAATATATACACCGTGGGCCATAAAAATGGTGCCACTTTTATTTTTACGACAACTTTGGCAAAAGTGGACCGATTTCAATAATTCTTTCACTTTTGGATTCGTAGACAAACTGCGGAATGCGGTAAAATAAAATCTTCCACCGCACCTGAATTCCGTTGTCGCACTACCTTGTGAAATTTAAATGTTCAACTGTACAACGTTTCATTCATACGTGTATGCTGAATAGTGTATTAGCTGGACTTAGGTGCTTCGACTTTCAAAGATAACTGCTACACAGTATGATCGGCTATGGCATGGCATCATGTCGTCCGTCCGTACGTCTGTCTGCCCATCCGTCTGGCCTGGTTTTATCAGAACTTTGTACCCGTGAGTATTCATGATAAATGTATTCTAAAACAGAATATTTACTTTATTAGTAAAATTAGTTCACCTGTTCTTCCTTCGTTAGTGAAATTTCCGAATATTTTCAGTTAATAGGATACTAATGATTCGTTAGCGACATATGGCGTTATACCGGTGGATTGGATTTGATTGAAATGCTGTATTTGATCGTTATTGATATACAGGCAGTTAAACAACTGGTATCGTATATCATCATTAAAACTGTTGCAGGTATAATGAAGATGATAAAATCAGAACGACAGTCGCTGCTGCTTATGCTACTGTTTATCCACAAAGTCTATGCTCAGACAGAAAACGACTGCCCGGCTGCGGATTCTGCGTGCCGCTGCTATGACGACAATAGCATCATCTGTGAAGAAATGGGACAACGAGCAATGATGCCAACGTTCAATCCGTCATCCAGGGTCTTTTCGTCTTTGTCATTTCAAGGTGACACGAAAGTACTGAGAATACAGCCACGGGCGTTTGCTGGACTTCATGTTAGAAACCTTAATCTGTCGGATCAGGGCCTCATCTTTCTGGCCGCAGCTGCATTTTCTGGACTCGGCGCGTCGGAGCTGAAGCATCTGGTCGTGGCTAATAACGCTCTTCAAGCTCTTCCTGAGAAGGTGTTTGCGGGTCTGACGTCACTCACAGAATTGGACCTTCGCAACAACTACATCACCCAGCTACATGTCAACACATTTCTTGATCTACGTTCATCCCTAACTATCCTCCACCTCTCCAATAACCGCCTAACGACTTCTGGTCTTCCAAACGGTCTACTAAACCGACTCAGTCAACTGAGTAGGCTTGAGATCGAAGACAACCTGCTGACAAGATGGTCGTCAGCGATGTTGGCTGGATCAACAAATATAACTGAGCTATCACTCGCTGGTAATCGCATCACAACCTTCACCAGGGACTCATTCAGCAGTTTACGACAACTCGTTAAGCTTCGTCTTGGCAGAAACGACATCGTGACACTGAAGGATGGAACTTTTCGAAATCTGACTTCGCTTCATGAACTTGATTTGTCGGAGAATCGCCTGTTGCACTTGAACGAAGCGACCATGGAAGGAGTAGGTAGTTTAGTGGCACTGAATCTGTCTGCTAACCAGATAAGTAATCTGCCTGTTGGTTCTTTGTCGCCTCTGATTAGGCTCAAGTCGCTAGATCTTTCAAATAACCTTCTCCGACGACTTTCTGATGGTCTATTTGCCAACAAGACGTCATTAATGACCGTGAACCTCTCTGGGAACAATATGACCGTCTCAAGTGGAACGCTTCGCGGTCTGACATCGGTAACACAGTTGCTTCTCTCAGGGAATTGCATCCGTTCGATTTCCAGCAGCTTATTTACTGATCTTGAAGTGCTGCAGGTGATCGATTTGTCTGACAACAAAATTATTCAGATGGAAGCTGGTCTCCTGTCGTTTTCCTCTACGTCAGAGACTATTAATCTGTCACGTAATAAACTGAGGGAAATTCCTCTGAATGTCTTTCGCAATGGCCCGTCATTGACTACGATTGATTTATCACGAAATACAATTCGACGGATAAACCAGCACACATTTTACAATCTCAAGCTCACTTATATTGACTTGTCATACAACGAGATTGAGTTTATACATCCGCGTGCATTCTACCACATTGCTGCCCTGTCGACGATTCTTTTGAATAACAACCGTTTAGTTAATGTTCCCTCGGGACTGTTTTATCGTAATTCCTTACTTAACAATATGTATCTGGACTACAATCTTGTCGAGACACTGCCACCTAGAGCTTTTGACGGACTAGATGTCGAAGATCTGTCACTAATCGGCAATAAAATTGGCTCTATAGATCCAAGAGCATTTGAAGGTTTGTGGGGAAGCAAGTCGATCAATTTAGCCAAAAATCGTATCGAATACATCCCCAACAACACCTTCAACCATGCTGTATTGTCGTCAGTGTCGCACCTGTCGCTCAGTCAGAATATTCTGACCAAAGTAAACAGTAAGACGTTTGCGGGCCTGAGTGGACTAGCTTCCATGGATCTCTCCAATAACAGGATTCGTACACTGGCCGATGGAGCTTTTTCTAAACTACAGAGACTGAGCGATTTGCAGCTGGCTGGTAACCGCCTTGAATCGATCAAGTACAGCTGGATAGGAAACATTGAGACCCTACGAAATTTGAACCTGAGCTCAAATGGACTGAATGACCAATCGCTACAGGCGCTAAGTGGTCTTACTGGACTGACTGAGCTCAGTCTCGACTCAAATAATCTCACCAGCTTAGCACTACTACCACAAATCACTTCCCTCAATACGCTGTCTGTACGAAACAACTATCTGACAGATGTCGATTATAACGGTTCAGCGTCAATTAGCGTACTCGATCTTGGCCAAAATCGACTTCGTAGTGACTCACTGGCGTTTGGTTTGAAAACTTTTCACAGCGTAACGAGTCTGAAATTGGACGAAAACAGATTAAAGGTAATCCCGAATGATACATTTGCTTCATTTGCAAACAGATTGGTGGAATTGGACCTATCTGCCAATGAACTCAACTTGACGTCCTTGGCAGCTTTCTCTGATCTAACCAGCATTCGTGTCCTAACAATGGACAACAATCATTTACAAGACATGTCCTATCTTGCAGAAACACCAATGAATAAAGTTCTTCGCGTGTTCTCAGTGAGACGTAACCAGTTAAATTCGACTATATTTTCTGTTCTGTCAAACTTTACTAAACTCTACAAATTGCTCCTCGATAGCAACGGTATAGACTTCATCCCACATCACTTGTTTCAGAGCATGCACAATGTTAGAGTGCTGTCACTTGGCATGAATGCTCTACAAAATATAAACCGCTACACTTTTTCAGGGCTGCAACAAACTTGTCAACATTTAGATCTGTCCTGCAACAGAATATCGCAAGTTCACGAGCAAGCATTTAGCTTGTTGAAGAATTTGGAACTTCTAGACCTGTCTGAAAATATCTTAACATCAGTGACTCTGTCACCAATTATGCCGAAGCTTCGAGTTCTCCATCTTGGTGGCAACAGGCTTCGAATGTTTCCCGTCGGGTTACGACGCTTTCCGAGAATTTCTACACTAAACGTCTCAAACAATTCCATGATTAATTTGCCGTCACTGGCAATATTAGGAAAGTATAAAGAAGGAGCGGTAGTGGTAGACTTTCAGCGAAATAATTTGCTGAATACTGGTAGTCTTCATTTGATCGGTTCATTTGGACACGTGGACTTCAGTTCAAACAACTTGAGTGATTTGCTGCCACTGGTAATTCAGCGTGTGAAATATATCCACCAACTTGATCTGTCAAAAAATAAAATTAACGTCATGTCGCCAACTATCTGGCAGACTGTGTTCGCGGTAAACATGTTAAATATGTCAAGGAACGGATTATACATGTCGGTGCCAAATATTATGGCGACTGAATACGAGCAGTGTGCAACAATCCTGGCAACACTAGATTTGAGCTACAATTCACTCACAGAGTTTCCTGATGGCCAGATTGCGTCACTTTCGTCATCTCTAACCCTACTAAACATTCGCAATAACAGGTTTGAAACTTTATCGCAGAGCGAGTTCAACAATCTGACGAGCTTGACTCATTTATTTCTCGCTGAAAATCCGTGGAAATGTAACTGTGGCTTAGTGTGGATTCGCCAACTGCAGAAACTCGTCTACATAGACAACGCAACGTGCTTAAACCCTTATGACACTTACGGCCAGTTGGTTGTCTGTTACACGCCGCTCAGTGGTTGCCCAATAGACCAACCCACAAATGACTCAAGATGTCAAATTACAACAAGAATTACAACAATTAGAACAAATGCTTCAACGTCGTCCGTTTTTCGTACATTGTTGTCATCATCCACATTTTCTACTAAAATTTCTACAACTTCGTCTGCAGTCAGCACGCCATCGATCAATACTTCGAATGCTACTACACCACTACTGGAAATTGTCACTTCAACGCCTGGTAGTACAATAAGCATAACAACTAGTGGTTTGATCACACCCATAGCAACAGCTGGTAGTGAAACATCCACTATTTTAAAATCATCACTTACCACGTCGCCAAGTACACTACTCATAACCACTCAGGTCGCATCTAAATCATATACATCAACTGCTAATGTCAGTCAAGCGTCAATTACTGGACTCAGTTCCTCAATAACAGCAACTGCAACTACTGCTCCAATATCTTCAACCACACTGATTCCAAGCAATTTCTCCTCCACAACCTCACGTTCCACTCCTGGTCCACCACTTCTGAAATCCACAACGCCCATATCAAGTACATCATCTATAGACAATGTTACAACTTCCCAATCTGTCAGTCCTTCAGTTGCTGTTGTGCCAATGTCAACTGCCAATGTCAGTCAAGCTTTGCCGACTAGTTTATCTTCCCCAATCACAGCAACTACGAATACTACTGCAACAGCATCAACCACGCTGTTTCCATCCAATATCTTCTCCACAACTTCACGTTCTACTCCTGGTCCACCGTTTCTGAGATCCACAACGCCCACGTCAACTGCAGTATCCGTGGACAATGTTACAACTGCCCAATCAGCCACTCCTTCAATTATTGCTGTTTTATCTTCGTCAACTGCTAGTGTTACTCAAGCGTCACTGGCTGGTTTATCTTCCTTAATAACATCAATTACAAACACTACCGCAACAGCGTCAACCACATTAATTCCAATCAATGCCTCCTTCACAACTTCACGTTCCACTCCTGGTCCACCGTTTCTGAAATCCACAACGTCCATTTCAACTACGTTATCTATGGACAATGTTACAACTTCCCTGTCAGTCAGTCCTTCAATTCCTGTTGTATATTTGACAACTGCTAACGTCAGTCAAGCATCACAAACTAGTTTATCTTCCTTGATAACGACACCTACGAATACTACACCTTCAAGCACATCCATTCCAATCAATGTCTCCTCCACAACATCATCTTCCACTCTTGGTCTACCGTTTTTGAGATCCACAACCCCCACATCAACTGTGGTATCTAAGGACAACGACACCACTGCCAAATCTGTTGCTCCTTCAGTTGCTTCTGTATCTTCCTCGAGGAGTCAAGCGTCATCGATTTTAACTTCCTTAATGACAGCAACACCAAATGCTACTACAACAGCTTCAACCACGCTGTTTGCAATCAATGTCTCTGAGCTATATTTGGACAATGTTACCCAATCTGTCACTCCTTCACTAACTGCTTTGTCTTCGTTAACTCCTAATGCCAGTCAAGCATCAGCGACTGATTTAGCTTCTTCTGTGACAGCAACTCTAAATGCTACTGCAACTCCTTCAGCCACACTATTTGCAGTCAGTGTCTCTGAAGTATCTATGGACAATGTTTCAATTGCCCAATTTATTACTCCTTCATTAGCTGCTGTATCTTCAACTGCTAATGTCAGTCAAAAGTCAACGACTGGTTTAACTTCCCTAATATCTGCAACTACGAATGCTACAGAAACACATTCAATCACACTGATCCCAATCAATGTCTCTGAGCTATATATGGACAATGCTACAACTGCCCATTCTGTCACTCCTTCAGCAGCTCCTGCATCTTGGTCAAGTGCTAATGTCGGTCAAGCGTCAGTGACTCACTTAACTTCTTTAATGACAGCAACTCTAAATGCCACTGGAACTCCTGCAGCCACACTATTTGCAGTCAATGTCTCTGAAGTATACATGGACAATGTTACAATTGCCAATTTTTCAACTCCTTCAGTAAATACTGTATCTTCATCGAGCGCTAATGTCAGTCAAGCCTTAGTGACTGCTTTAACTTCTCCAGTAACAGAAAATACGAATGTCACAGCACCACTTTCAATCAATGTCTCTGAAATATATGTGGATAATGCTTCAACTGTCCAGTCTGCCACTCCTTCAGTGGCTGCTGTATCTTCTAATGTCAGCCAAGTGTCAGTGACTGGTTTAACTTCCCCAGTTACAGCAACTAAGAATGGTACACATTCAGCCACATTATTTCCAGTCAACGTCTCTGAAGTATCTATGGACAACGTTACAACTGTTGATTCTGTCACTCTTTCATCAATTATTGCTAATGTCAGTCAAGCGTTACCGATAGGTTTAGTGTCATCAATAGCAGCAACAATGCGCACTAATGCAACATCTTCAACCATGATATTTCCAATCAATGTCTCTGAAGTATCCATGGACAATATTACAACTGCCAAATCTGTCACTCCTTTAGCAGTTCCTGAGTCTTCGTCAACTTCAAATGTTAGTCAAGCATCACCAACCACTTTAAGTTCCTTACTAACAGCAACTGTGCAATTTCCAATCAATGTCTCCGAAGTATCTATTGACAATGTTACAATTGCCCAATCTGTCATTCCTTCAGTTGCTCTGGAATCTTCGACAGCTTCTAATGACATTCAGGAGTCAACGACTGGTTTATCTTCCCCAATAACCGCAACTACGAATTCCACTGCAACTCCTTTAGCCACACTATCAGCAGTCAACGTCTCTGTACTATATATGGACAACGTTACAATTGTCCAATCTGTCACTCCTTTAGCAGTTCCTGTATTTTCATCAACTGCCAATGTCAGCGAAGCGTCAGTGACTGGTTTAACTTCCCCAGTAACAGAAAATACGAATGCCACAACACCACTTTTAACCACATGGTTTCCAGTCAATGTCTCTGAATTACCTGTGGACAATGCTACAACTGCCGAATCTGCCACTCCTTCAGCAGTTTCTGTGTCTTCATCAACTGCCAATATCAGTCAAGTGTCACTGACTGCTTTAACTTCCTCAATGTTACTAACAACTTCGAATGCTGCTATAGCACCTTTCACCACTCTATTTCCACTCAATGTTTCATCCACATTCTCGTATACCACTGCTGCATCTCCATTCCAAAGATCCACTATGCCCGTATCAACTGAAGTAGGCCTATCTCTGGACAATGATACAACTGCCGAATCTGTCACTACTTCAGTAGCTGCTGTATCATCAGCTGCTAACGTGACACATACTGAATCCGTGGACCTTTCGACAGTTGTTAACATTACATTTCAATCAACGTCGAGTTATGGAACTAGCGTGTCAACAGCTTCGCCTTCCCCTTTAACAGAGTCTTCAACCGAATTATCCGTGGCTAGTGTTACATCTGCTAAACTTATCATTCCCTCAGTGCCTGATAATCTGTCTTCAATATCACCAGCTCCTGTTAAAGCGTCTTCAACTTTGCCTGATTCTACTTCATCTGTGTCGACCACTGTGCTTTCTCCTACAATGTTTCCTGAAACCACATTCAATCTGACAACTGTTCAATCATCGAGTTCTTTCGCATTTTCGAACCTCACTTCGGTAACAAGTTTGGGATCAGGGCCTGATTTTAGTACTTCAGCAACAAATAGTACTCAATCTTCTACTTCTCCAGTGTTTTCCTATACAGCCACCATGTTATCTGGATCAGCCATATCTGATATTGTCACTACACGTTCAACGCCTGGTCCTCCATTTGTGCGATCCACCATGGTATCTAAATCAACCACTTCACGTTCAACTCCAGGTCCTCCAACTGTGCGATCCACTCCCAGTTTTAGTATTCAGAGTCCGACTGCATCAAAGCCATTCGTTGGTGAAAGTCGTCAAGACTCCCAGGATCTGAGTCCGACGGACAGGATCTTGGTAGGCGTGTTACTTGGTGTTGCGGCGCTCCTGATTGTCCTAGCGGTTCTTATAGGACTTGTCTGTGCCCAGTGAGGATGGTGATGTCGCTTAGCAGCGTGCCGACGTCGACTTCAGTGGCAATTCATCGAGCTCACTAGATGGATACGCCACAACTCAAATGAGTTTCTAATGCTATCTGATACTCCCTTATATATTTTTTATGAAAATCGTACACAAGGTACATTAAAACATTAAAAAGGAAATAATACAGCAGGTTAAAGTCTAACTCGAACTACATAATTCAGTAATAATATGTTCAATGTCAGTCACAGTAAAAATATCAGGGAAAGTTAAGATACTGTCCCGTAACATTCTCAGTCATGCATTCTCTTAACAGATTGACAGACTGTTCCTGCTTATCAGAGATGTCCTTAGTAGCATGCTTCCAAACAAGAGCGTCAAACTGTTGTGTTCCTGTCGGTCAAAGCAACGCTACACAAATGTCTAAGCAAGAACTAGCAAAAAAATGGAAGATCAGTGCAGATTTATGTTGTAAATCGACAGGGCCATAAAACTACTTAACGATTGTAGTTTGCTGTGCATCTTTATTTTGATAATGGCATTTTAAAAGGTAATCTCTACCAAAACCAATCTCCCTTATCAGTGGTGGTTCTAGGAAAAAATATCCGGGGGGGTTGGCCCCTCATCATTTGGGAGGCAACAACGGCTAAGCGAGAAATTACTATAGAACCAGTTAAAAATTGGGGGAATGGGCAAGGTTTGGGGGGGGGGGGCTGTGCCCTCCTGGCCCCAACATAAACCGCCACTGTATTGAGCCCATGTTGCGCATCTGGCCTGTGTATATTTACCACAGAGAAGCCCGAATAGGTTACTGTGGCGAAATTTTGTGTATAATGTTGAAGTTGTATTGTGATGAACAGCGCTTCTCTAAATTTCGGTACCGCAAATTATTAATATAAGCCTCACTTTTCTATTGTTTGCTAGCCGCCTGTGGTGCTTCGCTGTGATTGGCTGAG
>Ga0209681_1000449_pt1 | contig 10656 bp, 3 predicted proteins | sample WorMetLIZISLAND2_3_FD_187416 | JGI IMG/M metagenome (GOLD analysis project Ga0209681, IMG submission 187416) | Marine gutless worms symbiont microbial communities from Max Planck institute for Marine Microbiology, Germany - Olavius clavatus LIZARD... ... | reverse complement strand
GTGTACTACCGTGCATCATTTGATCACTTCCCCTTTACGATTTTCACCAGACTTAGTACAAACATGTGAAATGAGGATTGCATGAATCATTTCTGAGCCGATTTTTGAAATTTTTCCTTTAAGGGTTCTTTTTCCAAAACAGCATAATTTTATGTTTTATGGAACAGTATGGCGAAGAACAGTATATGTTCTTTAGTGGTTGGATTCAGTCTGTTCAGTAGAGGGCATGCTGGTGATGTACCTTTGCTTAGTCAGTGAACTTTGACATTTTTGAGTTATTAACCCCAAATTTGACCAATTTGTACAAATTTGACATCTACCATGCATGTTTTAGATGGATTATGTAGATCTATATAGCATTAGTTTGCTACTGCTACTTGCGTCATAGAAAACACTGATTAGGCCTATATCCTTCTCATGAGGGAATTCCGCTAGTTATCATAAAAGTGGCACTGGCTGGCAGATCTGGGGTATGTTTACAGAATATCTTAAGATTTGTCCTAAGACTATCGTAAGATCAAACGAAAGTCTATTGTAAGTTCTCCACTTGTGATGTTGTATGATTTATCTTGTAATTATCATAACTGTGTCTTAACCTGGGGCCTAATTACAAAAACATCTTATGATTTCTTGTAAAATTATCCTCAGTTAGATCACACGCCTAATGTAAGTTCTCGACTTACCGGTACGATACTGTGTGATTTACCTTACAATTATCGTAAGTTAATTACAAAAAGCAATCTTAGGACATCTTAACTTTGTCGTAAGTTTGACTTACAACATACCGTACTTCACTGTCATATCCTAAGATTATCGTAAGATGTTTTTGTAATTAGGCCCCTGGTCTAGATAATGATCGTATGTAAGATGATTGTAAGATATTTTGTAAATCGGCCCCTGTGGTCTAAACTGCTGACAGTTTTGGTGCAAAATGGCATAAGCGATGTTGGTTCATGCAAGGATGTGATGTGCATTATGCGGTAAAAATTGCAGTTTATGTAGGAAAACAAGTGTAGGCCCATATCACCTGGACATATTTTCATAATGTCACGCATAGAAAATTAGATAAAAATTATTCTAGTCAAAAATTAAACTGTTATTAGCAGTGTCATCGGCTGAGTAGATATTATTTGATATAGATTTTTTTCAATTCGTCAGCTTATTTCACTATAATTTAGTCACTTGTATTTAGATAATATTGCATAATAAGTATGAAGTAATAGAGAAGAGAGTGGTGAAATTGGAGAAATTTGAAGAATTAACTACAGGAGTTATGAATGAACAACAAGTAAGCAAATAAGTACTGAAAGTAAATAAAAATAACTCGACATCCACTGCATGACAATGAAACATTCAGGTTTTGCAAATGTTTACAACAGATAAGTATTGGACACTAAACTGCTCAGTGCTCACTGATCTACATCGCAGTTTCTGGTTTTTGTTGTTTTTGTGATTCTGGTCACAGTAGAAATTCAGCAGTGATGGTTGTATTGTGTGCATTTTTCATGTGACTGATGCTACACTGTCTGGAATTGTATTTTGCAAATTATAATTCAGCATTTGGCATAAGTTACAGCATAGTTTGGGATAGCACATCTCTATGATCCACCATTTCAGAAGCACTCTTTGCTGCTCAGTCATTTGTTGTCAGGTTATAGCTATGATTCATATGTATGTCTGAGGTCTGAAATTGGAAAAGCCTGCTCAGACATCAGCCACGAATGTCATCAGCTCTGTTGAAAGGCAATCAAATGCCTTGCAGAACTCCACAGATTCATTTTCAGAATTAACACTGTTATTTTTACAGATCGATGGAAAGTTTTTATGCAATTATGAGTGATCTCATACTGCACAGAATGTCACCATTGTTTGAAAATTTTATTACAGATCATACCTCAGATGCCTTAGATTACTCATTGTAGCAGTGCAAAGATGTTCCTCTCTTGCTGTCATTTGTTTGGTTGTGTGAACATGTCATTCCAATTCAGACCAATTAATCGATCAATCAATCAATATCATCTGCCAGAGCAAAGTGATATTTTGTTGTTATGAGCAAAAATGTTTTCATGTTGAATATATGGTGCTGTGGTTGTAGAAGCAAATGGATGACAAAGTTGCTGAGCTGGAAGTAGCAAAAGACAGGGCACTGTCTGATAGAGATGAATTGTGGGAACAAAAGTGGAAGGAGAGGGTTAGTTACTCCAGTGTTTAATAACTTCTCTGCGTTTAGTCTCTTCATGTTTTCTGTTTGATAATACTAGAACCTGTCATTCTGGTCAATACATGCAGTACATTTGATGATGTGCTTAGGTTTCGTGGTTGTAGATGTAGTTATGCTTTTTAGCTATGATAAAAATATACACACAGTCACCCATATTATTTGTGTTAGTTTTTTGGAGTCAGTCTAGCTCACTTCTCTGCTTTTGTCATCATCATTAGGATTTGTATCATTGTAAGTCGTTCCGATTGAGGTTTTTCGGGCACTTGGCTCGATCAGCTCCAGAGGAGGACCATCACCGTGTCATCGCCGCCGCATTGCGACCACCACCTGATTGGCGGAGACCTCCTGGTCGTCCAAGATCCACCTGGCTGAGAGTGATAGATGAGGATGTTCAGCCCCAGAACGTTGAGGTCCACATGGCTTGGAGGAAGGCAAAGGACAGGGATACTTGGCATCAAGTCGTCAGTACGGCAACGCTCTGTTAGGAGTTTGCCACTAAGAAGAAGAATAGGGTTAAGCCATCAGTTCTGAAGCTAAGATACCTTATGGTGCTTTGTCAATATGTCCATTATTGTTATTTTTTGCACCCGCCAGCACAAAGCCGCAGGCTAAAATATTGTGAGCAAGGTGTACAACCATTAATGGTATTAAGCCGTTATAATCTTTTTCAGTCATCTACTTTATTAAGTGTTTCTGTCTAAATATTTGTTCGAATGTCAAAGTTTGAAAATGCTGTGAGTCTTTGTCAATAGAATGTTGACAGAGAAACACCAGTTGGTGTTGTGAAACTCTGTTGCAACTCTCGATTCTTACTTTTTATGTTTCCTTCTGCTTTGTTTTACTCAGGAAGCAGCTAAAGATGCTGAGTTTCGAGCTAGGCTGAACGAGCAGCTGGCAGAGATGCAGTTGGCAGTTGAAGAGCAGGAGTTACAGAAAGCCGCTGCTGTGAAGCAAGGAGAAACGACTGTTGATGAAATACAGAGGCAGTGTACCAGTTTGCTTGAGGTATTGTACTTTGTACTGATTTGCTGTACAATCTTGCGTATGCACCTTTATTCCATTATCTGCGTATCATCAGCCTTATGTCCTTCTTGGATTATAATTTAGAAAATGTATGATAATTGGATGCTCACTGTGTCCAAAAAGGTCAAGAGCATGGTATAAAGTGTGATTAGTGAGTTAATCCAGAACTGTTACCATATATGAAGGCTGGACAAATGAGCTATTAAAACAGTTAGGAAAATGACATCATAGTGTGATATATGTCAAGAGAACACAAGAAAACTGAACACAGAGTAGATTAATACATGACATCATTAGCTGCAACGGACCTTAAGTTAATGAACATGCTTAATTGATGTAGAACAGACAGAAATATTGAAAATGTGTTCATTGGGCTTGTGACATTTAAGATATTGACGTCAAAAGTTGACCAACAGTTTTAAGTGGTTGCTAAAGACTTTTGTTTGGGCGTTGAGATTGTGGTCCATTGTGACCATTTGGTTAAATTGTGTCTATCCAAATTTCCTTTTTTACTTGCTTACTTTTTGATTGCCGAATTAAGTCAGTTTGAGACCCTTATTGTTAAGTTCTGTGCTTGTCTCTGGGTCTGTCTGTTTATGTGACTGCACTTTTAATGATGTTACTAAATAAGTGATAATCACACAGTTATAGCTATGGTCAATATGATAATGTGTACACATGTATATATGAGTTTAGGCACATTCTGTGCTATTGCCTATCAGAAGGTAACATACACCATGCTAATAGCCATTTTTCAGTAACTGGCATCTGGCATAGCCAATTGCACCCTTGTCAATATCCATTGGTGCCCAAGTGGAGCATCCTCTTGGTAATAGCCATCATATTTCACGGCAGTGCAATGCATTCATTGTATTGAGTGTGATGCTGGATGATATTAATGCAGGTTTGGGTGTGTTATTTCTCATGGTATGTCTCGTTGTATGTGATGCTCAATGTTTAATTCTACATTGTTATAAATATGTGTGTCTGTGCATGTTAACGTGTAGGAGAATAAAGAACTGAAACTACACGTTGAAAATCTACGCCAAGAACTTGCTGACCAACTAAAAGAGCATAACAGACAGATAGAGACAAATTTTGCTCGCCATGAGACATCTGTGCGTGAGCTGTCAGCTAAATATGAGCAGAAACTTACCGACGTAGCAAAAGAGGCTGATGATCAGCATAAGCAACTTCTGGAGGAGATTCATGCAGAGTATGCAGTGAAGATTGCTGATCTACGGCGGACTCATGAAGCGCAGCTTGAGCGTACTGCACAGGATGTTGAAGCGACGTATGCCGACGTGATTGCAGAGCTCAAGTCATCACATTCAAATACTGTAGAGGATTACCGGTCACAGATTGCTCAGCTGCGGCGAGAAATTGGTGACATGCATGAGGACGCAAGTCATCCAGATGGTGTGAGTGGCACTTGTGTTGATGACCTGAACTCACAGCTGACATTAGCTCGGGATACTATTTCTCGACTGGAAGGACAGGTTCGTGAGTTTACTGAGCATGAGAACCGCCTTAATGCCGAACTGGAAGAGACGAAACTCGACCGTGAAAGCCGTGTTTCTGAGCAGGATGCGGTGATGCAAGAACTTCGAGCAGAAATTGAGGCATTGACCACCTCTGAAGCACGTCTGAGAACACAGCTGGACGAAACAAACAAGCGGTGGAATGAACGACTCACAGAGCTTGGTGCTGAAAATGCAGCCGCCGTTGAAAGTTTGTCAGGTCTGCTACAAGCAAACCAGTCTGAGGTAACAAACATTCTCAGGGAGCTTGAAGTAGCCCAGCGGCAGCTTGTTGAGACCAGCTCACTTTTGGAGGAAAGATCAACAGCACTTGAAGAGACACGAAGAAAGCTGTTGGCTGCTAACGATGAACTATCACAAAGATGTGCAAATGAACAACAGCTTACACAACGTTTGGAACAGGCAGAAGGTCAGTGCTTGATGCTGGTTGAGAAAGTGTCTGTATATGAGCAGCAGATAATTGGCAGTGGTGCTGATGATAGCAGTGCAGAACTCATGAGGCATATCTCTGAACTTGAGCAGCACCTTCTGAAAAAGGATCAGGCTATTAGTGACTTTGAGAAACGTGTACGTGACTTTGGCGAGCAGATTGGCCGCGAGACAAAGGAAGCAAGAGAGCGCTCGCAACTTGTCGAGCAGTTGCTTCTGGATAATGAGCGACTGCTGCATGAGAAAGAAGCTTTGACATCCACCCAGAGTGCAACTATTGCTGATCTTGAGCAGCGATTGATGGATATGCAGAATGCCATTGATGACAAGAATGCAGAATTGTCCGAGGCAGAAGCGCGGATGCTGCAAGCGCAGGCTAACTTTGACTCACAGACCGAGAGCTTAAAGACAAGACTTAAAGAACGTGAGGACGAGTTGGAGAAGGCCGGTGCATTTGCAGATTCAGATCCTGAGCAGAGGGTGAAAAAGTTGCGAGAAGATTTTTCTCGTGAACGTGCTTCGTTGGAAGAGGAAAATAAATTTCTGCGTGAAAATCTAGATACAGAGAGAGAGAACCTTCGCATATTTAAAGACAGTGTCAGAAAACAGTTTGATGAACGAAAACAGCAGGTATGTGTACTTGTATTATGAACTACGTATCCTTTTATTTAGGAATTATTTGTTGTTACTTTTTATAATTCAGATTTCGAAATTCTGTGTTAATGTGCTCTGTAAAAGTCTGATACATTATTTTAGTCTGTCATTCAAGTAGGCTTTGTTTTGAAGTGCCAATGTAATTAGTGAGCATTTTAAATAGAAAACAGCATGATTAAGTGCTAAATATGTAATGTGATGTGTAACTTTTGATGCATGTTGGATAATGTATGGTATTATTTTCATGAAGCTGCCAATTTTGGTGATAGTGTAAGGTCATTATTTGTCCAGGTCAAACTAACATTGGAGCGCCTAAAGGCTGGCTGGGAAGACACATTACGTGAACGTGAGGAGTTTAGTGAACGCAAGATCAAGAATTTGGAGGAACAGAAGGATAAAGGTTTCTATTTAATCTAGGGCTGCGGAAATTAACGATTAATTAATCGATTAATCGTTAAAAAAATTGTTCGATTAATTATTTTTTAATCGATTACAATTCGAATAAATTTTGGCCGTCTGAACATCACTGATTTACTTGCAGTGCACATTTTCTGGTGTAATAGTAAGCAATAACAGTAACAATGGCGGCCTCTGAGAAAGAGTGAAGACTGAAATGAGCGATGATTGCCTACATAGTGTATACATTAGGCCTATACGTTTCTGATTTTGTATGAAATATCACAAGTACACTTGATTTCTGCAGTTTTCTTGGTTTTAGATTTCCTTAAAAATTGTTCGAATTTAATCGATTAATCGTGATTAATTTTTGGCGATTAATCGATTAAAAAAATTTTAATCAGTACCAGCACTAATTTAATCCTTCTGTAGTTTTTACTGATCATTGTATTTTAGTGCTCTTTTTTCGTTCATCTGTAATAAAAAATGAGTTTGTAGTTGTTGGATTAAGAACTAATCCCATATCGCTACTCATCTTGTTCTTCTTGTTGTTGTGCTTCTTCTTTTTGTTGGGGTGACCTCTTGAAAAAAGCCTAATGCTCTGTCATTTGAAATCAGATTGTTCCTCAAGTGAGTACGCTTTGACTGATAGAGTCAGATTTTGGATATTACGTCATACTTTTCAGATGGTGGTCATGACGTCATTTTGTGAAAAGGCCTAAGGCTACATCATTTCAAATCAGATGGAGATGAAATTTGACAAAATTGTTCCTGGAGTAAATACACGTCGAGTGACGGCATCGGATTTCTGCTATGACGTCATACTTTCAAGATGGCAGCCATGACGTCATCTCGCAAAAAGCCTCTAGCCCACAGTGTGTGACGTCGTTGGCTCACAGTATGCGCAACAGTACCTGATCCATAGTACATTCATACTTGTGTACAAACTCACTGGTGACATTGTGTCCAGTAAGTATTGCTAGCAGATAAAGGTTAAAAGGTAAAGTACTGTATAGCTGTTAATGGAACGTACTGCATGGCACAGCTGTGAAGTGTCACTTGCCATATGAGATCACGCAGTGTTACCTGCCACCCGACACAAGTGAACACACCCCGAATTAACCCCAGCCATGCAGGCTGAGCTGACCTAGGTGACTTGTTACATACCGCAGACGGTCACCCATTCAAGTACTAACCGGGCCGAGTGTTGATTAACTACGTTGATTGAAGCCAACGCGCTAACCACTACTCTGCCACGCAGCGTTATGTATGTATTATGTTAGCTGAGACTTGGAAGTTTATCCTTTCCAGTAGTCAAATGTCATTTTTCACAGTAAGTAATATCCATAACGGTAGTGCCTACACTGTTGTAAGGGTGATGAATGCTTTCGATGGCAAAGGCCATTTTTGAGTGTCCTGTTGCCCCAAAACCCTTAGACTTATTTTCAAAAAATGGCTCAATTTATTGTTGTTAATATAAAAATCATACTGAGTACAGTCAGCTTAGGTATTTTACTGCAGTGTTCCATATTGTGCTTTTTGTAATAATTTTGTATGAATGTAATAAACTAGAGACTGCAATGGGAGTCCAAAACCCACTGTAGTTGTTGGTGATAAGTGGACGTGTTTTATGTTCAGTTCACTGTTGTAATCTAGTTTTTAAATGTGCAGATCTGTAAAGCTTTTAATGGTTTTGTGATATTAAGAGTAGATAGCCAATGTGACATTGCCTGATGTATTTAGAAATTCAGACGTCTCTAATCCATTAATAGCTGGCACACAAGATACTGTGTACCATATACAGATATGCCAGTGCAACATTGGTGCCGAATAGATCGGAATCAGTATCTCAAAAACAGTTCAACCCTGAACAAAACATTCTGAAAGGCACTTCCTTGGTATGTTCTGTACTAGACAGAATGCCACAAATCTGATCCCCCAAAAAATGTATTCTCGTGCCCGTGTTAGGGAGTGTACTTAAAGCCCTGCTTTGCTATTTTTGGGGAAGCAAACCCTTAACAGAAAAATGTTGAAATTTGGCACCAGTGTGATTCATGCGGGCACCAATTCACATTGGTTAAAATGATGCATAGTATATTGGACGAAAAGGGTCGGATGTCGGAGCTTTTTTGATGCTGCTCAGCAGAGCCACTGAAATAATTCTGCTGAATATTCTTCACATTTTATATTTCCTTACTTTCTATCCATTGGCAGTGTTTTGTGGAAGTCGATCCACGTCTTGAAGAGATACCCTCTCAGACTCATGCCTAAAGCTTCTCACTGGCATTAGTAATGCGATATTGAGTCCTACTGTGATTAATGCATTCATCACTAATGCATACAAAACGATTTTGAATGCTTTCATTGCTAACAGCTGAAGTTGGTGTTATTGTAATGCAGAACGAGCAGAAGCCATAAAGGATCTTCAGAAACAAATTGAAGATCTTACATCTAGCCGCAATGTGGATGTGTCGAAGGCCTTGGCACAGCAGAGTGAGGAGATTGATTTCCTAAAGGCTGAACTTACATCAACCAAAGTCCGCCTGCATGATGCTTTATCTCACAGTCAAGCCGAAAAGGACGCACTTATTCGACATGCAGATGCTAGCCGTGCTGAACTTTTGCAACAGCTGGAAGAATTACGTAGACAGTATCGTCCAGTTGATGACATGGAGAGGCAGTTTTCTGGTGTTGATATTTTAGAATCTCCACATATCTCTGTAGGTAAATGTCACGGTGATGAAGCACTTTGCAGTGATCATGTGCCTGGAATGGAAGCCGTTAGCAGTGGCTTAGATAACAGTGCAAATCTTTGGAAGAAGTTTGAACTTCTGAGTGAACTGGTTAAGTCCGAGAAGGAGAAGTGGAATTTGCAGCAGACTGATATATCTGACAGTGATCAGCTGGATGCAGCTGTATCTGACGGCAGTACGAGTGAAGTTGCTCAGGCACATAAAATAAGGTCTTCATGGGTTGTGTTGGAAGAGCAGGTTTTACCATTAATTGAAAAATTCTGTACTTCTCTTGATCAAGACAGTGTAACTGGTAAAGGTGAAGCAGTAATAAACAGAGGGAGTGTGATGGAAAATAGAGAGAATGGGATGCTGCTTGGTGATGGGGATGGAAAAGTCATTGAACAAGACAGAAATCTTCAACCTGTAAGACAACAGTTAGAAGAAGAAAAACAAGAAGTTATTCGTTTGAAGGAAGTAATAAATGAAATGCAGGACTTGATGCGTCTAAAAGTTGAAGCAGCTCATGAGATGGAGGAAGCAAAGTGTGCAGAGCTGCAGGTTGAGTTGGACTCAGTGCGTGAAGAGCTTCAGAGTCAGGAGAAATTGACCGAGAGTCTTTCAGCAGATGTAGAGTCTTCCAGTGAGCAGTTGAAGCTCAGGATGGCTGAGCTGTCTGATAAAGATACTGACATTCAGAAGCTCAATGCCGAGTTGACTGAACTGAAGGAACAGGTTACTCAGAAATTGCTTGTGTTGCAGGCAGAGTGCGATGAAAAATTAGATTCAGAACGGAGCACTTGGCAGACACAGATTGATGCAAGAACTGATGAACTGTCAGCTAAGTGTTCTGAGCTTGAACAGTGTGAGTTGACAATACAAGCATTGACTGAACAGTGCAGCATGCTGACAGCAGAGCGTGATGCAAAGACTGCTGAATTAGTGAACAGTAACTCTCAGATCGATTCATTTACTAGGGAAATAGGCGTTGTGAAGGAGCAGATTGATGCAAGAACTGATGAACTGTCAGCTAAGTGTTCTGAGCTTGAACAACATGAGTTGACAATACAAACACTGACTGAACAGTGCAGCATGCTGACTGCAGAGCGTGATGCAAAGAATGCTGAACTGGTGAACAGTAGTTCTCAGATTGGCTCGCTTACTAGGGAAATAAGCATTGTAAAGGAGCAGCTAAATGATAAGACTGTTGCACTTCTTGAAGCACAAACACGCACTGAGCATGAGAGAAAGTTGCTTAAGGATGAGACCGAGTGTGAAACACAAGTGTTGAAGTCTAAAATCACAGCATTGGAAGATGAAACTAAACTGTTACAAGATCAGCTAGAGAACAAAACTGTTGACTTGGTTAAGAAAGATGAAGCTTTGACTTTGCTTGAAAATAGAAGTGTTGCTGAACGGGAAGAATTTCGGGCAAAGATTGTGGGTTTAGAAGATCAGTCGATAGTGCAGAAGTCTAAGATCACAGCATTGGAAGATGAAATTAAAGCATTACAAGAGCAACTAGAGAGCAGAACCGTTGACTTGGCTAAGAAAGATGAAGCATTGACTTTGCTTGAAAATAGAAAAGTTGTTGAACAGGAAGAATTTCAGGCGAAGATTGTTGGTTTGGAAGACCAGTTGTCTAGTGACCAGAAGTCAT
>Ga0209681_1000448_pt1 | contig 10670 bp, 7 predicted proteins | sample WorMetLIZISLAND2_3_FD_187416 | JGI IMG/M metagenome (GOLD analysis project Ga0209681, IMG submission 187416) | Marine gutless worms symbiont microbial communities from Max Planck institute for Marine Microbiology, Germany - Olavius clavatus LIZARD... ... | reverse complement strand
CAGATGGTCATAGATGTAGAGCAGAGCCGTTTCAGTGGAATGGTTCTTGCTGTAGGCAGACTGGTGAGGGTTAAGGAGATTGTTAGCAGAGAGATGAGTGGTTAGTCGAGACTTTACAACACGTTCAGTTATTTTAGATCAGAGAGAGGTTAGAGATAGGACGGTAATTTGAGAGTTCTTCCTTGTCTTATGTAAGGTTTCATAAGAAGAGGAGAGACTATAGCATCCCTGCTGACTGCTCATTAGAACAAGTTCAGAGGCAAGGGCTTGATTGCCTAGCACTGATAAAAAAACCGATTAAATCTTGAAAAGGAAATATTTTAGGCATATTTTGGGAATATGTTGGTCGAAAATGGCGATTTTCACACTTTCAGTGCTGCTGGTAAATGGTAACTACATGTACAGAATCTTCAGACAAAGTCAAATTGTTAGCTTATTATTATTATTATTATTATTATTATTATTAGCTGGTAATATGTAGTCCACATTAGACATTGACTGACCATCTACAACGAAATGCATAGCCAATGTGCATAACTGAGCTTCTTGTTTTCTAATCAGCAATAATAGCAGGAGTGGGTTTGAGGACAGCATGTTCATGGCCAAGGTCACAAATCTTCATTCAAGGCCAAGGTCACTGTTCTTTGAGACCAACTTGCCGATGATCAAAAGAAGTTCATGTTTAAATTCAATTTCACTGTCACTACTTGTCATTCTCTGTACTTAACAGTCTGACAACAAAAGCTACACTACCGTCATAGATGAGATGGCAGTTAATTCTAAAACAGCAGCTGGCAAAGTGTCTCAATGGCATGACACCCTTGGCACTCAGCAGGGCACATTGTACTGCAACACGAGCCTAAGCTGTTGCAGCAGCAGACGTGTGGCAATGACTGTAGAATACTGGAATACTGACAACCGTTGTTTCTTCAGTGGTGGATATAATCACACAAATATATTAAAAAATTCACTAATATGAGCACACTAATTACAGGTGAATAGAAGCGAAGGCGTTGAGGTGAAGGCCAAGGCCAGTGGTCTCCAAGGCCAAGCCACAACTTTTTGTCCTCGAGCTCGAGGTCAGTCCTTGAGGACCTCATCCCTGGCAATCAGCATCTGAATTAGGCGAATGACTGACTGCATACACCACCACCACCCACCCCTGATGTGAAGGCAACTTCATGTTGCTATGTGATTAAAAATAACCATTATTCCTATAGATATACTGCAATTTTGTAGCCATAAATGACAGAGATTGTTAAAAAGCAGCGAAGTATCTTTAACACTGGCATTTTCATCAGCCAGGATTCTGCCCCATCGGTAGACCTCATGATGCTTCCCTACTCCCCAGACAGCTTTGTCAAGTGGGGAATACAGCACCTATCCCAATATCCTCCTAGATGCCTTCAGCTTCTTGCTGTCATAGTGCACCCCTCGATGCCTAAGAATATTAAACAGCTTCACGGCCTCAAATCACTCCTTGACTCACCACTAAGATCTGGTCCTGGACTAATATGCTTTACCCCAAATTATGTGAGAGCCCCCTGGCTAAGTATGCTAGATACAGGCCTATATGGTGCTTACTGCTTTTCATCAATATCTCAGAAACTGTAGCATCCTGGTCTCAGACACAAGCATCTCAGGATAGGGTCTGACCAGTGCTAGGGTCAGAAACAAAGCATGGAGTGGGATAGTCGACTGAAGACAGACAGCTGAAATGATTTGATGCTGTTCATTATGCAATGAACGGGCATCTGGCCTGTATGAAACTTGTGTCAGCAATCCTCAAAGAGATCTGACCTAAGTAGGAGTAACTGCCGAAAAGCTTAGTCACTTAAACAAAACTGGCAGCACAAAATACAACTTTGAGAGTGGCACAAGCTGGCGATCTTGGCTGCTTCAAATGCCCCGACTGTGCAAAGCCGCACATCTCTGAAAGTTGGTACCGGAAACACCTCAGCAAATGCCCTAAGCCCACAGGGGCAATCATGGGCTGAACTGAAGTGAACTTCAGAGCAACTGACAAAGAAGGGAAGACAAATATGAGCTGTTACCATCACGCAACATATCTACAGGACATGGAGGGTGTAAATGATCACTGCAACTAACAGAACTTACGTGAAACTTTGTTCCAGCTAACAAGCTGGCGCTGTGCTGCAGTAAGTGTCTCTGATTCACTCACAACTTCATCAACAAGTCCAATCCGCAGAGCTTCATCGCAAGAAAACATTGTTCCAAGCTGCAGAGCTTTCTCTGTCTGCCTTTGTCCGATCACATTCCGTAGACAGTCCACAAACCTAATCAACATTAGCACTCAATTTCATTTAGTCATCTCATAATCTGAAATACCATATAAAGTTAAAAGTGTTCTTAACTTCTTAAGCATAGTGAACTGATTGATGCACAATTAAAGTCGACAGTTTATAACAAAATCATGGCTTGCGCAATAGCAACAAGCTGTTCTGTAAGCCATAGGCCTTTTGAATGGCGGAAAGAAAATTTTGGGCACCACAGCTACAAAATTTCTTAACCAATCATTCTGAAACAGAAATTTAAGAGTCACATCCGGGAGATGCACCCACACACACTAAATTTGGTTAAGGCCAGAGTACAGGTGTTTCATCGGTGAACATCCAGTTTGTCACCTTTTTGTATCCTTTGCAGACCAGACTGTTGTATGTTGACTGGTGACTGAGAACCTGACAACTGATAAGTTATGTAATGCATTCTGCGATGTGCTCGGTGATGCAGGGAGTGGACTGGAAACCAGTGCATAATGGTGGCACAGCTACACACTGGCCATTCTCGCTGCTGGAAGCCTACTTACACCGTACTGGGCACCATGACTCCGCTACCTGTCCACATTGCAACGGTGCCAAAGAAACATCAGTTGGCATTGGATCCAGGTGGCATTGTTTGGTTGGCGACAACTGCAGGACATGCAGTACAGTGTCCAGCGAGATGCTCTTGAAGGCAGAGAAACAGACGGTGTTGTATCGTGCGAAGTATTTGCATCTGTTAGTGCCAGACTGATGGCCCTGCTGCTGTTGCCTAGTGAATGAATGAATGGGAGATGGGAGTCTTTAAACACAGCTGTCACTGCCACTCGTTGTGTCAGTGGTTGTTACTGACTGTTAAAGGCCACAACCAGACAAAAATTCACAAATTACAAATGTGCAAATGCATTAAATATGTCAATATCAAAATACATCTTCACAGCATCAAGAAGGAATCAATTCACGTTTATCTTAAAACAGTGTGTGTCTACTGTGTTGTGTTGTGTGTGTCCGTATGCATTGTATGCCATCAGGAAAAAAGTCAATTTTACTGACTTACTGTGTTCAACGGTGTCTGCGCAAACTGTTGGGAATCAAATGGTACCACCATGTGCGGAATGATGATGTGAGACGGAAAACAGAGCAACCACATCTTTCGGCTACGGTTCAAGCACGGCGTCTCTCCCTGTTCGGCCACAGTGCGTGAATGTTAGACGAAGCAGACGCCAAGCAGATCTTAACATCTTCCCCCATGGAGAACTGGAGGAGACCACTGGGACACCCCCATACAATGAACAAAGCAATTGATGTGGCTCCGAATCGTCCACTCTGGAGAATGATGTCTATGTTTGGCACTACGCACTCATAGTGGTGCATGCCAGAAATGAATGAATGAATGAATGAATGTGTGCAGAATACATAACAAAAACTTGCAGCTCACCAGAATGGAGCAACAATTCCCTGAAACACAATCATGAACACGCCTCAAAGCTGACATCAACAAAATGTTAAACGGCTAATATTTTCTATCATTAAACAAACGGACGCAGTCTATTCAAGACTATTTTGTTACACGTCATGAGACATAAATGATTTCCACCAAAATGCATTCACATTCACTGTACCACAGTATACAGTTGTTATAAGTGAAAGGCATTCCTTTTGCCTTCTGGACTAAACTGCCATGATTTGGCCAAGCCTATCAGAGCCATCACCATTATTGTTCGAGTTAATAATAATAATAACAATAATAATCAGGACAATGTTTATGGTGCTGTCATCATGCGAGAGTTCACCCGGTTCACGTGATGAATGCAGAACAGCGCCAGACTGCCGACCTTTGGACTAAGCGACGGACTTGAGCCGTAGGCCCGCCTGTAGGATGCTAGAAACCACATCCACCATCATCACCACCCGAAAGCTGATACTCATTTTACCATCCCAAAGAGGGTAGAAGGCTGAGTTGACCTAGATGACTGGTTCAGTTTACCTGCCCACAAGCAGTCACCCATCCAAGTAGTAACCGGGCCCAGTGTTGATTAACTACATTGAGCAAAGCCAAAGCAATAACCTCTACACTACACCGCCACCCATTTGCACCATTCCAGTGCAGAGTAGCATGTGATGATCCAAACAAACGTCTAACGACTAACGACTAACAGATGTAAACTATCAGATCGTTCTCTCAGACAACATAACAATTACGAACTGCCAACAGAGATACGCACAAGCAACGTTTCATTGAGACCGATTTTATAGCTGCCACTGGACATGATACGATAATCACAAGACAGAGCCATCTGACAGCCTCCAGCAGGACTGTGACCCTACACCCACACAGTTGACAGTCTTGCTAGCACATATGTGCCACCTTCTCTACTACACCACTTACCATCTACCAAACATCTCACAACTAAACTTACATACACGCTAGCTTATTACTATTAACCGTTTTAATATTAAATCAATATAAAGCAGATAAGCCCGTGTTTTGTGAAAATTACACACCATCAAATGTGTTAATAAATCCCTCATTATAATTTCATTCTTCAAGAAATTCTGACTCGTAATAAGACAGTTTTCCATGGCAAACTTTGCTAAATTCTATAGGCTCATGGTTCACCACGCCTGCCATCCGCCAAACAGTTTTAGGTACTTTTGGCCTCTAAAGAAAGCCCTTCGTGCGCCTAATTAGTTGTATTAGGTCAGGTAAATTTTGAAATGGTATTTGATTAGTTTATGTTCATTGTAAAAAGTTGGAGGGGACTAACCCACTTGTGGTCCCAGGGTTCAAAATTTGAAAAATATTGATATGTCTGGAAATTGGCGTATTGGACAAGATGCAAGCAATACAATAACAGTCCGTGATGCAGTAAAAGAACTAGATTAAAAAACTCACTAACAATGTTTGTACATGTTTGGATATGACACGTAACACTGTAAGGATCAAAAGTATTAACAGTTTTGAACAAATCTTGCACTATCTCCAGCCACTTATCAAATTGCACATATTTCTGTAGAAACATAGAAATTCCATGACAAAGGGAAAATTCTGCACTCAGCTCGAAATTTTGCAAAAAAAAACTGGCCTTACTGATCAGTGTGATCTGGGACAAACTGCATAAGTCAGATTTATGAGCTTCCCGTGCAGTTTTCAAAGGAAAACAACAAAACTACATCAGATACACAAAACAGCTGCCTACATTGACAGCAGCAACAGTGGCTAGGCGTGACGTATACAGCTTCATCCAGAATGTTTGTAATGCTCGCCAAAATTCCTCCAGTCTACTACGATCTGGTTGATACAGTTCCTGCAGATCCAGCCCAGCAGAAAAGATCTTTGGAACAGCCTACGTAAATAAGACACACATCAACAACTTTAACAAATTCCACAGATAGCAACAACTGAGTTTGCTATCAGTGTTCTGTCATTTGTGGAGATTATTGTTATTGCTTCCCTCAGAGCAAAAGTTCATCATCAGTAACAACCTAATCAACTTGCACAGCATACGGTATATACTCGCTTACAAGTCGATCCACATATAAGATGACTTTCTAAAAACGAGTCCCTATTTGGTCTAAAATGAAATGACTTACCCATGTATAAGTTGAACATAATTTTTGAGGGCATGTAGACCTTCCAGCTGCAAACTTGACTAGTTTCAGCCTTTCAGGGCTCAAAATCACACGGTCTGCCACATAACGATGATGACATTCAGTCTGTCATTCTTGCTGATTTTCCTCCAGAGCAGCAAAGTGGACCTGATTCCCACTACATGTGTTTGCTTCACCTCCCTCCCCATTTACTGCACACAAGGCAGGCGAGCTGGTGGCAGGCGTTTGATGACCGTGGGAAATGGTTTGCCTCCCCACCGTGTTGGTTAGACAAAGACAGAGTAGACATTTATTAGCTCTTACACCAGTTGGCTGAACGGTGGACCTACAGCCAGAGTGCAATTTCAACATTCAGACATATTGGTCCATTTTACAGTAGACAACGCGACTTGCTGGGTGCTGGTCTCACTGTGCCATCTGAGACCATTTAGCATTACAGACTGCACAGCTAGTCGACCGGCAATGCAAACATATTTTTACGGTCCCCTATAAATCAACCCGCAACCCCGAGGCAAAAATTTGTGCAAAACTGTTTGACCTATACATAACATAAATATAGACTGTAGCTTTGGCTGAGAAGCAAATAGACCTAACGCAGTGTAATAAGTCCTCTGTTAACATTGGCCTAGTCCAGCCACTTCCAGGCCAGTCCAAGCTGGTCATCCGCATTTCAACGTTCGAATATGTGAACTTTGTTTAGCAGTCCTAAAAGGTTAAGTCAGCAAATGATGAAATCATAAAAAACAAAATAAAAAATTTAAAATTGGCTGTAAGAGCTGAAAAGAAACATACTGATGTAATTATGAGTGCATTGCACTGACGGCTGGCTTCCAGTTTGTCGAGTGCTGTTGACAAACTGGTCAACATGTCAAGATTCAAGCTGTTCACAGGTTTCTTGCACATGTGCAGTACAGCAACACCTGCATATTGTTTATACACAGCTCAAACATTCCCGTCGAAATTGTTCATTCTCTAATGAGGCATTAGTGCTGTGAAACATATTATTCTAAAACAACAATCTTCTGCAACTCTACAAATTTTAAAAAAATTGTGGCGTGATGCTATGCAGAGCACAGTGATGCCACAGTATGTCGTCTGTCTGTCTGTGACGTTCAGGTACCGTGATCACATAGGTTGGAAGACTTCGAAAATAATTTCACTGCTGATTAGCTTAAGCTTTACCGTTACGCTCATGCTGACCCCAACATGGGTGATCTGGTCCCATAGGCGTATGAGCTAGGGGGGGCCACGGGTACTGCAACTCCCCTGACTCGGGCAAAGTCATTATTTTTGGGGCAAACGCTAAATTTTTCAGGGAGAAGCCAGCAGCCAAAAACCAAAAATTGGAATTCACTCCGTCCAGCGAGACGAAGTGCCCGAAATTCGGGATTTTTACTTATGTATTGGGCAAAGTGAGTCAGGTGTTACTTTGCAGGTTAGCATAGCATTTTTTCGGGCATTGTCAAAATATTTTTTGGGCAAAGATGGCTCAGCCCTACTCTACTGATAGGATAGAATTATCTCTTCCACTGGGACAAATGTGGTTTACAGGGCGAGATTTATGCGATATTACAATGTGCCTTATCGGATGAACTTCATTGGTGAAACAAATAAACAATGCATCTATTGCCGTCTGTTCAGATAGTCAGGCAGCTCTGAAAGCACTATCAGCTGCCAAAGTCACCTCAGCTCTTGGGGCTGAAACTATTACAGCACTCAAAGACCTGGCAGTTTTCAACAGCGTACGGCTGGTCTGGTTCCGTGACATAGCGATATATCAGGCAATGAGGAGGCTGACAGTCTGGCCAGACAAGCATCATAGATACCATACACTGGCCCAGAACCAGTTCTCGGAGTAAGTTCTATGTGTACCACTGTGAGGAATGCACTACAGCAGTGGTCAGTCTGGAAACAGTGGAACCTGTTACCAGGTTGTAGACAGGCTAAGCCGATGCTTAAACATTATAATCCAAGCCAGGTCACTTACGCCTTGCGACTACCAAGACGTGAATTGCGCATCTTAGTGAGACTTCTCACTGGTCATGGCAACTTAAACAGGCACCTTGCTCTGATCAACGTCAAGTCAGATGCTCTTTGTCTCTTATGCCAGGAAGAGGATGAATCTTCTCTGCATTTTCTTGGCAAATGAGAACTTGGCTCGAACTAGTAGGCTGATACCTTATAGATTACAGAAAGACCTAGAAAATCTCCAATGGTCTTCTCTCGTGAAGTTTGCCAAGACCTCTAAGAGATTGTGTTAGCCTTTTGGCACTTCCGGGATGCGCACTGGGCCCATTATAGCATCCTCAGCACCAGGCGTCAGCTCACACCACAGGTAAGGTGAGGATGGCTCAGCCCCCTAGAAAAAATTGGCCTATACATCTATGTCTGGTCCAACCGGAACACCCCAAAATTAGGGTGGAGTATGGGTTGGGTCATGAGCACAAAAACCTGCAATATCTCTGAAACGGGTGCAAGATAGGACCAAGGTTACTGTGACAGACTAATAGGAAGTTGCACACATGCTTTCGATTGTTATCAAAATCAATGACCTTGGATGACCGTGAACAGGTGAAATGCACTCTTGCAGAAAAAAAGCGTTTTATGGAGCGCATCACAAAAATTTGAATGAAGTCAGACCCCTGCTATCAGCAGCAAAATGTAGGCTGATGATTCTAGTTTCTAGAGATATAAGGTATATGCAGATATTCGCGGGGATTCCTCGGGGAGGGGCATCAACTGCCAAACGACAATAAGTGTTCATGCCTGCATCCGCTACTTTAAACATGGACACATTTATTACTTATTTATTGTTGTGAATCGTATGAAACGAAAGCATCAGATGTTCAGAAACAGGCAGTTCAAAACCAAACTAGCGGAAGTAGGCACGGACACTTACTGTAACATTTATTAGCGCTGTAAGATAATCACGTATTCACGATCACCATGACTTTTACCATGATTATGGTTGCATTCTATTCTTTTTGGCTATCACCCTGAATTTGCATCACACTGATCACAGCCATGAAAATCAGCACACTGTGTGTAAATTTCAGCATTTGAACGGCCGCTGATATATACAAGAAAGCCATGCTGTGGCAGAGAAATCGTTTGATGCTGTTGCAAAATTCGATATCATGTATCAAAATTTACAGCAGCATCACATGGTTCCCTCTGCAATAGCATGGCTTTCTTGTAAGTCAATCAAATGCACATTAGTACAAACGTATTTGATAAAATACTTCCTGCTGGAAAAAAATCAAGTATGAATGTACTATGGATCAGGAACTGTAGTACATACAGTGAGCAAATGACGTCACGTACACTTGGCAGGCCAGTGGGGGCCATCAGAAGCAGCAAGTGGCGGCTGGATGTCATCGCCACCATCTTGAAAGAATGACATCACATCAGAACTCCAACTTCGTCAATCAATGAAGATTTACTTAAAGAACAATCGGGTTGAGTTTTAGCCTAATCCGATTTGAAATGATGGAGCCTTAGGCTTTTTCTGAACAGTGTCCCCAACAAGAAGAAGAACAAGATGAGTAGTAATATGGTATCAGTTCCTGATCCAAAAATTCGATAGACTTAAGTTAAGGTTAAGACTATGGTGACAAGCCTTCAATCACATAGTTACAAAATGGCAATGTGACATTTACCACTTGATTCATCGACAGCAACATCAATGTGGTTGGAAAACACACGTGATGCTTTATAGTATACATTAGTTGGTCGAATGAACAACCGAACAGACACAGCAGACACTGACACACTGCACCTCAAAGACATCTACATCAATGATCAAACATGCTCTGTATAACCCATCATTCAACTAGCTCAATAAAACACTATGGATCAAACATATCACAGCAATAGCAAATATCTCCAAATTGACTCCAATCCACACTTATGCAATGTGCATGCATAAACAATTAAATAAAAACTGCCAAAACCTGCACACTGTCAGAAAAAAACTGCCTGCAAGTTGCAACATTGTGAGACACAGATACAATGTAGAACAGTTACGTTACTGTGTGATCATATGTGTGCCACAATGCTGGAAAACTTGTGCTGTGCTGGTTGTTTGTGGATTAGTGAACCACAAAGTGTCCACAATACATGCTCAGCCCAAATGCTTACCGGCCTGGCAAATTTAATCTCAAAGAAAGCAAACAATTTCTGTCAGCATTATTAGTCCACACACTTTGAGAGGCAAGAGGGTTTGACAGTATTCCATATAATCTGTGACATTCGCAGTATTTTAAAAATAGTGGTGTTTGAATGTCATCACAGTCTGGGCTCGAGTTAAAATTGAAGAGCTATGCATGGTGGGTGAGCCAGCTCTATCAGGCAGGACGGCATGCTAACCTTCGAGCCTGCCTGATCTGTGTGGTAAGTAACTAGGCACCTCCCTTTGGTGAACTGGGCTCACGACACACCAAAGCAATGCCAGTTACAGCTTTGAGTGGTTATTATGTACGCCGACGAAATTACTACAGTGAAACATAACACAAGTTCAATACACCTCTAGTATCAAACACATTTTTACCATGCGATGCTAGCGCAGAGCACGGTGATGCGACAGTAAGTCGTATGTCTGTCTGTCTGTCCGTGACATCACATCAGATATAACACATAGGTTGGAATTCTTGGAAAATAATTTCACAGCCGAATAGCTTAAGGCCTCTGCTCTGGCTGACGCCCAACACGGGCGATCTGGTGCAACGGGAACACCCCCAAAATTAGGGTTGAATAGGGGTGGGGTAAGTAGCACATAAA
>Ga0209681_1000446_pt1 | contig 10719 bp, 9 predicted proteins | sample WorMetLIZISLAND2_3_FD_187416 | JGI IMG/M metagenome (GOLD analysis project Ga0209681, IMG submission 187416) | Marine gutless worms symbiont microbial communities from Max Planck institute for Marine Microbiology, Germany - Olavius clavatus LIZARD... ... | reverse complement strand
GTACACCGCAAATAACGCGAATTTTGAAAATTACGCATCACACTGCCTGTCAACATGGCACCGTTCAGTAAAGAAGACAAAATTTTGATCAAAATTCTGTATGAATGTAAAGGTTACAACCCTTGGCAGTTTATAGCAGAGTTTCCGGATAAAGGCTGGACGAAGAACAGCATCAACAGGCTGCTGGTGAAGTTGAGAAAGTTCGGAACTGTGACACGTAATTTTCGTCACTTCCAGTGATGCAATTTAGGACGAATATTAAATAAGTAAACTGCATTAGCGGTACTTCATTGATGAGTGTATTATGTTTAAATGTCTGCAGATTATATGTGCCAAATATCGTGAGCTTAGGTATATGTTTTTAAAAAATTGCACCTCATCAAAGTTGTTGCATTTGCTTGATACAGCGTCAAAATTCACGTTATTTCCGGAGTCGGGTTTCAAAGACGAAACGTTGATAAAAAAGCAAACCTATACGAAAACTGAAACAGGCAAACTCTATTCTAGAGTATTTTGAATATTTCTGTGAAATGTCATCAAAATCGATCCTTATAATTTCGAGCGATACCGTCTCAAAGTTGGTGCATTTTTTTCTGAGACACAGTGTATACTACTAGTTAGTTAGTTAGTTAGTTAGTAAGAGTATTTGTATAGCGCAATTAATCGGGATGTCGCATTGCACCACCATAACTACCACTACTACTTTCCTCTTTTGTTTAACCAGCCAAGTTTTCAAAAGTTTGAATTGTTGCAGCAGGACTTTTTACAGGCTAAATGACTTTCCTGTCACCCAACAAACAGCATCACGCCACTGAAAAAGACATACTACCAACAAAATCAAACAATTCTAGCAGCAATACTGAATTAAGCAGCATATACACACCACTCAGCACTATGTTAGAAGTGTTGCTGGACTTGGTGGCACCTTTCACACGTGGAGGGTCACGCAATGCTGAATGATCTTGTTCTGCCTCTCGTATCAACTGGCGAAAGCGACCGAGATCCATTGTGGGTTGATATGACGCACCATCTGACTGCTCTTCAGAATCTACCACTCAAATCACAACTTTCCACTTCAACACAATGCCCTCCACCACTATTACTTTCAATTTGTTTTACAACTTCTGGAGTTACTTAGGGTTAGGAAGACCCAGAAAAGTAAAAACGTTTGGAATTGTACAGAGGCTATATGCACTTGCTGTCACCCAAACACTGCGTCAAAAAACTGAAGTTTAATATCCGATATTTTCTAAAGATGTTGATGAGACAGGCACAAGCACTAAATAATTGAATATGCAACTGTTAAAAGACAAACAATAAAAAGCACAGAAATAGCACATTAGCTATATACTTTGCTGCAGCCTGATGCTTCGTCACTAGCTTGCACCATATGCTGATGTGCTGTGACACAAGTGTGCAGAAGTTTCAAACATTTATTGTAAAACAAAAATAAACAACAAAATACACTTTAAACATGATGTCCTCCTACATCATATAATAATTTAAGCCTAAACACTGAAGGTTCCAAGAAATAACCACCAAAATCACTGTTTTCGATCACCTCACTATTATATCAATCATTTTGGCAAGTTAGGCTGGTCACGAAATAGGTAACTCACCCTAATAATATGCACATTGGTGAATGCTAGTAGTTAGACGAAGTGATACAAAAGCTAAAAATTCCCCCAAGTTTGACTGAAAATTATGGCTTGGCTGTACTTGCGACAAACTCATGCAAGCCCATGTTGTGTAGCCACAGAGATGTGCCTGGGGTTTTGTTTACAATGTAGTACCTAACACTGCCACCTGAACTTACCAACAACTATACCAAGTCTGTTTATATAAGTTTTTAAAGGAACAAGAAAGACAACAAGATCAAGGCACATGTGGCTAGAGTATGATAACAAAAATTCAGACCTGACGATTCGGACAGTTCTTGTTGATCATCATTGAGCGCAGACTTATCCATCACCGACTCACTATTAACATCAAGACGGGTCCTCACTTCCTCTGCTTCAGGCAAACTCCTAATGAACGTCACCGACAAAATGTCCACTACATTACACTGGAACTTTACAATGTTAAACCTGCAATGGTTGAATGTTATACGTTAAATGTAATAATAAATATAGCTTCCAAAATCTTCATTTTCACTGCACGATCACTGTACAAATGAGAGAGAAGTCAAAAAGTGGGATAAGAAAGTAAGAAGAGATGTTATTTCAGATTTGACAGCAGAAGATGGACAGTGAGGGGGCAGCACTGACGTGCGATGGAAGACTGTTCAACAGACAAGTGGCTGCAACAGGAAACGCTCTGTCGCCGACAGTGGAAGCCAGATGCGTAACATCCAGAGACATTGATGAGGCGGAACGTAGACTGGCTTCAGTGTCTGCTGGTCGATGCAGTACATCACACAGGAATGTTGGCATTAGACTGTGTTGACATTTGTATGCCAAAACAGCAACCTTGCAGGCGATCCACTCAGGAGCCTTCAGCCAGTGGTGGCAGATATTTACAGTTTTAACAACAGCAGCATGCACAGTAGTGGTACCAAACTGATGACAAATTCACTCCAGGACATAGCAGAAGGGAGATGGGAATCAATGGAGTAAGTATGTAGCAGTACCTACAGGTAATTTCTAAAACTTGTTTTATGACGATTCCTAAGCTGATGTAATAACACTACAAACTGTCAACAAGGAGTACACAGAGATACTTCCGAACTACTTGTCAGACCTACTATCCAACAGATTACTTTTGTAAATATGAGATATATGCACATACTAATATTTACAGGGTGTTTCATAAAAAACAGCCCCTTTTGGTTGTGGCTATAATTCATATAAAACCGTAATGGGCCAATTTGCGTCAAACTTGCAGCAAATGTTTGCTAGAGAATGCAGATTCTACTGACATTGGACTTTGGAGAATATATAATAAATATTCTTTGCAACGAACAATCTAATCAGTACTAGTAAATACAATGCTGAAGATATAGCAATGCAGCAATGAAGTGTATAGTCAAACACTTAAGAAACGACAATGACGTCCATTGTGGTAGTCAGAATGTCAGTCACAGAGAATGTTCAAACTGTCCACCATCTGCATCAACACAACCTCGCAGTCTCCTGCGCCACTGTCTGATCGCATTGTTAAGCACGCTGGCCAAGTTGTTCCCATTCCTCCACAATCCGCTGACACAGTTCACCGACATCCTTGATGTTCTTATTTACAAGGAATATATAATATGTCCATGGATAATAGTCACTCTGGCTTAAAGTCATTTAACAGATGAATATTTGGTCCAATTTTCACTGTCATTGAACAACATTTGGCTGAGATATAACAAAAATGCTAAGGGGATGTTTTTTTTATGAAACACATGAAGAGTTTGGCCTGTCCCATCAGGAAGCTCAGATGAAAGACGATCACACAGTGAGAATCAAGATCAAGGGGGAACTGACTAACCCAGGTTTAGTGGAAAATGGCCACCACAAACAGTTACCGAGTATGATTTTACACAAAAAAAGCACAGTTAGTATCTCTAACAATTCTCCAAAAACCTTTGGCAAGTTTTACCTGTCCGATGCCGAACGATGTGGTGCTCGTGTGACGTATGGTACACCTGGATGTTTCTGTACAAAATTCCATGTATCACTGCTGGACAGCAATATGCTGAAAATGTACAAGCTTTTAAATTGGCCTAAAACTTATGTTTTGCTCTTTAGTTTAGGTCTTAAACCTGCCGAAGAGGAGAACACCTAAAGAGAAAAACGTAAGTTAAACATAAAACAAATTAGTATTTTAGGCCATTAGAATTAATGATGGCTCTGACATCTTCAACAAGCTATAAAACATCTATAGTTCTAGCTTTATCACTCTACTTCATTCCAAGTATATGTCTCCATAACCGCATTTCCATAGCTTTCATTTTCCTTATATTGTCCATGTCTGTGAAGCATATAAAACAACACTCCAAACTAGCATCTTTTTCAGCCTTTTTCGCCTAATGCTTAATGCTATATTGCACACACACACTCGGTTTTTGTTTAACCGGCTGATTACTTCCTGTTATTCCACTCCCCAACACTGTGCGGCAGAACTTTTTACAGGCTGCATGCAACTGCCGGTGCTGTTGTTTAATAGGAAAGGCATTTGGCCATAAATTACTGCTTCAACAAATTCCCAACAGTTCACTCCCAGACTAATTTAGAATAACTGCTGAAAGTTGGCCAGTTAAATAAAAATTGTAGCAGTAACAGTAACAGCAGTAGTAGCAGCAGCAGCAGGGGTAATCACGGTGTACACAATCATTTCTCATTCACAGCCAGCCAATAAATGCTGACTGCAGTGCTGATGGTCACAAAAAAATCACTGCCTTCACCATTCAGATAAATCAAACTCTCCAACAGACCTTCGCATCAACTCCAAGCAAATCTCGAACGGATGCCAGAAGACGATCAGAGTCCTCAATGGCATCGTAAAACTGTCAACAAACAATAACCCAAACTAACTGACCTGTCAAACAGTAACTAATGTGCACAATCATTAATGCCACAACGCCAAACGCAGCAGAAGCATAGTGTTATTGAAGTTTCGCCTCTTTTAATAACATGACGACTACGAGTATGTTTTACTCTACTGTATTTCATTTTCATATTACACTGCTGCCTTGCCTTGTGTAATAACTAATAAAGATTCAATAGTTCTACTTTAGCAAAAAAACAAAAACAGTTTGTTTTTGTAATTTAATGCATGAGCTCAAGACTGTACATTTTGCTAAACACTAGTGTTCTTAGTGCAATAAAGATGTCACTGTATGAATCTGCACTATATAAATTCACTACTGATCCACTGACAATTACACTGTTTACCTCAGAAACCCATAACATTCTTCTTCACATAATTGGCTAACTACAAATTTTACGGTGATGGTGATTACAAATGCAATTCGACAGCACGCAATAATGCAGCTAGGTAAAGACACTATACTACTCCAAACTATTTATCACTGAAAGGTCAATCTTACTTCAAACATTTCAAAATCTACTGCAGCATCTATGCAGCAGTCACAATTACATACGTGATCATTGCGAGCCAAAATCTCTCGTAGCAATGCCACCTGGCCTCGGCTCGATGGATTACTCTGTCTGTCCTTATCACGAGCTACAGATCATATGTACATCACAAACATTATTGCATGGAATGTTGCAATATGCACTAAATGACTTAAAACTTTCAAAAACAATGACATAATTCGGTATTCTGATAACAATGAAAAAGACATCAAACCTTTAAAAATTTAATCCTTCGGCCAAAACTAAAGATCTTCTTATGAAGACCTTGAAGATTCAGCGTAATGTGTAATGGCCAGTTAAACAACAATCGGAGCAAAACAACTTGACTATATAAAAATGCTAATGACAAAACAAAATAAAGGACACAAATTGATAATATTTATCTAAGCAATGGCAGCAGTTAAGTCACATTACAAACCAACCTAGAAGTAATAAGAATGTAATATATATCAACATACTCTTGGTCACATGCTTTTTCAGTTTTTCTTCTTTCACTAGGTCTAAATTCTGTGAACGATGAGCCACTTTTCTTCGATTCTGCAATGATGACCAATTTATAAACAAAGTTCACACAAATATGGCTTTTCAATACTGTGCATTAAATGTGAGAAAATAATTTACCGCATTCTTTACAGGTGGCGGTTTGGCTTAGTGGTAACATCGTTGGGCACATCAACGAAGTTACTCTACATCGAGCTGGGTTAATACTCAGATGGGTGACCGTTTGTGGGCAGTATTTAACCAAACCACCCAAGCCAACTCAACCTGGTCATCCCACTACGGGGAGACGAAATGAGTACGAGCGATGGTTATGGCTACCGCTATGGAAGAAAATGGCAAGTTCTGCATAACAGTAGGACCTGTGACCAGGACTGTTGGCTTAATGATCTAGCTGGTTATAGGCACTGGCTGACGTCGTATGCTAGCTTAATTGGGTTTCACTCTTGCCAGCTCAAAGGTCGACAGGGAATGAGCTCTCTTGCAACAGACCGAGGTCTATGCGGTTCTTTTTCACCTTTACAGTGTATATTCACGGCTTTAGAAGTAACAGAATTACACTTGTAAAACAAGTTATCTGGAAGGTTCACTAAATCCAGTGATTCAGTAATACTGTTCAGTACTGCTGCTACCATAGCAGTACGAATCACACACAAACATATATGTCTTCAATCTGAGAATACATTAAAATTAGACCAATATGGAAAATGGATACAAAAAAGCACAAATTTTACAACCAAGAAATATACCTCACAAATATATCACAAGATCATTTATTTTGCAGTATCAAATTTAGCAGTCCTGTCACAGAACTATCTGAGTGAAAGCAATGCTGTGTATCTGTTTTCTTTCAAATAAGACTGCCAACCAAGTACTTCTGAAATAAGCCAAGGACATGTTATTAATATATGTGATTAATAACATTCAATTAAATCATTACCAATTCATCAGGAGTTAACTTCAATGAAGCTAAATCGGACATTGTACTCTGTACACACAAACCAACATTACTAGCTACATTCAAAACAAACATTAACAAAAGCTCAGCAACACAGTGAAAAGAGCACAAAACCAGACAATATGTGCTTGTAAATAGGCTGGTTGGTCTGGTGATGAACATTTTACAAAAATGGCTAAAACAATTAATTGGCAAACTGATCCACTAGGTTTTTATCAGATGTTATTTAACACCGTGACTCTCACTGCTGGGAGAGTGTATACCTACCTGAAAGGCAGGACTTCTTAAGGCAATTCTGGCTGGACTTCATTCCTGATGTCACCAATAACTTAATGACTTATTGAAAATTGGAGCCAGAATGTGAATGATCATTGCATTCGCTAGTGTGATTTACGTTAACGGAAACGGAAATATCCGTTAACGGACAAATTTTGATTCCGTTAACGGAAACGAAAAAATTACGAAAAACAGAAATGAAACGGAAACAGAAAAATCTGACACGGAAACTGATAAATTTGGCTATGTCCATTTTCGTTTCCATTGTATTTCCATTTCATGCCATCACGCAGGTTTTATGTAACATAATATGGTAGCACTAGCAGTGACTGTGAAGCAAAAGTTTGCAACGCAAGAATAAAACAACACGCATACCAAACATTAGACCGAGCATTAGACAGACCGTCGATTTAAGAGAAAAATGGGTGCATAACTGAAACAGAAATGGAAACTGAAACTGAAAAATACAAGAAACTGAAACTGAAACGGAAAAATTTGCAAAAACTGAAACGAAACTAAAACTGGAAAATATTTCACAACTAAAATCACACTAGCATTAACCATGTAAGTAATGCTTTAATACTGTGAGTCAATTAAAACCTTTTACGATTTTGATCAAGCTAATCATATAAAATTCATAGCCTTAAAAATTACAGCAATTAACACTCCAGTATTAATACATACATACATATATGTAGCAGACATACATATGCATGTACATGTGCAAACATACATCCCAGGCTGGTTTGGGTCGAGCCTTTGGTCGTCGCTTGCTTTGTGCACTCGGCGAGCGAGTTGTGGCTGACCTACCTTTTGCACTACTCGACCGCAACATAATTGCATTCAGTGTTCAAAATACCTACATAAACAATTAAATGAGACTTTACTTTACCAAATGTCAGACTTGCCAAGTAATTTTAACACATCTAAAATGCGTACTGGCATAATGTTACGACATCAGAATTGCATGTGCCACCAGCAACAACACAACATAATTCATAAATGACATAAATAAACATATTTTAGAATCCCAGAGCGGTTTGCTAATTTGACTGCTTGTATAAAATTCCAAAAATTAACAACATATTAGCTAAAAAAAACTTACCAAAACACATACAAAAACTCTTCTTGAATAACTCGATACTACAGCCCCAAAGGAAACGGAATCTCTAAGGTTCCTAGTAGTCTTCTTGACATTATGTCAGGACTATATTTATAGTCACTTTATAATTACAATAATGCTGATGATCCTGCAAATTGTCATAACTTGAATGCTGAATTTAAGCGCAAGTGAAGATGGTACAATTCACATAAGTATGTAACTTTTGATGCTCAGAATATGGAAATCAACTCAAACCAGTTAACTGTTGGTGAAATGATGCTGAACAAAGAATACAGCTTCATTATCAAACAGCAAAAAAGGGGGCTAAATAACAGGATGATTGATTGTGTTCAAGAAGTAATCCAATGTAAAACACATTATGCGATACAAACAGGACAAAAACGTGATATCATTGCAATGTCGACCAATAACTACTAAAAACGTTTTAATGGTCTTACACTCTTGTAATCTAGTAATCTTGCAAACTAAAGTGCTTGTCAGTGTGAACATGTAAAGACACTACTACAACTACATTAGCAGTCTGTTTAACCTCAGCATGTGGAGTTCAAAAAATGTGCTGGGCCGGCATATCATTCTCTCCATGAACTTGGTCTGAACTACCAATCCATCAACTTCACAACCTGTAAAACTTCTTTTCACGACAGACACAATGTTTAGTTTCCACCTTTTCACCTTCAGCTGTTCTTGTGAGAGGGGTTCCACAATTGGCAACTGTTACCTTACCTTTCATGGCTGCATAGTTCTGAAATGCACTGCCAAATGATGCGTTATTTGTTAATTTGTTAAACTTTTGTTCTCTCCATCCTATGGCTCTTCTCTAACAAGGTTACACAGGACTTTTTAGGAAAAGTTTTAATCAGTACATCAGGTTTTAATTTTTAGTTTTTAGCTGCTGTGTTTAGACTCATATTGTAATATAGTTGAAGAGGGTGCACCACGATGGTGGGTGTAACAGCTTTCCATGCCATTTCTAGACCACTAGAAATGGTGCAGAACAGCATATAACGCGAAGTTCTATGCTTGGCTAACCAATACCCAAAACTGAAAGGAAGTGTCTCTGACCCCGAAAATCGGGGGCATGTTTGGCATTCAGCTATGACCCCAAAACAGTTAAATATTTGTTGGTGGCAGCAGCTTAAATAGGACTGCTAAGTGCAAACGACAGGTATGGTATGTCATTCGACTGGGCTGCAGAAGTTGCAGGGTTCGAGTCTTACTGTGGCTTTTTATATTTTTTTGTTTTTGTTTTTGTGACAGTTATTATTATGGCCAGTCATTTATTTATGACATCTTTACCACTTAATCAGTAAAATTTAGGATTGTGAGCAGTAAAGCGTAACAATGCATCGGACTATCGGGCCCACATATGAAAGGACTGGGGTCAGGAGGGTTAAGGTTAGCAGTCCGTTAATCCGTTCTGCTATTTTCGGGCGTGAAATCTACTATCAGTCCAGGGCCGGACTGAAGGCGAATTTTATTAGCAGTCCGGGGCTATCTACAGTACTTATCTATGCCACCGTTCATCGTTCACTACGGCGGTGCGGCCATTTTTTCCATCTGCGTAAATTTAAATCACGTTATACCGAAACACCGAAGGATCTGACGTTTGTACACGAATGCACAGGTTAGCTTTTGTTGTGTATTTCTGTTCGGCTTGCAGGTCGGCAGTTTTAGTGCTATAGTAGTTACGTATGATAGCTAAATAGTTCTTTGCACATGCGTCAGGCTTAGCGTTAGGCAGGCTGGCTTAGCATTAAGCTTACGATTAGGTTAGAATTACGGTTAGCGATAGGGTTAGGTTTAGGGTTAGGGATAGGAGTGGGGTTAGGTTTAGGAGTGGGGTTAGAGGTAGCCATACTAGATACGGCTCTGATCTACCGAACTATGAACTCGGCTTATCGCTAGGCTAGGTTAGAGGCAGGTTTATAATATAATCTAGTATCAGTTCGGCGGACTGATAATAACGTTGACCATTTTCGGGGGCATAGTCCCTAATATTCGCCGGCATAGCATCGGTCAAACTGAAAACGAGAGATTTGGAAGGCATGTTCGCACTTGTCCACATATACGTTGTCTAAAAACGCCATACCGAAAATCCATCAACAAAAGTACATTAATACAATTATCTCTCAAGAATTTTGCAGAACTAGGTAAAATTCTGCAATTACGGTGCTACATTGTTTATTTTTTACAAGACGTTTTTTGTTCAAACCGTTTTTAAATTTTGTTTACATTCCCTGGCAAAGACGATTGATTTCCAAGTTCAAGAAATTACATACAATAACAAAAAGTAAGTAGACATAAAGGTGTTAACGTACGTGTAACGTACTTCAGGTCAGGTGTTAAGTATTTTAACCGATCGTACTGCACGCAAAACGCAATATACCCGGTGGGCCGGTAATCGGCTTTTAGCAACGGTCTTGTCTGTCTGTCTGTCTGTCTGCCCGTCAGTCTGTGATGCTGTGCATTGTGATCTGAACTTGTACGTGAATGAAGTGCCCTATAGGAACAAGGCTTCACTACAAGCTTCAACAACTTTCAATCCCTCGTGACAATCTTGAATCGTCACTGGCTTCTGGTGCGACAACGTGTAGACTTTAGATTTGTCTACACGTCGCCATTGCACTCGGCAGGTCAAGGTGACCTAGCTGGTTTATTATTGGTTAAGCACTGGCATAAAAAAACAAGAAAGCCTTGCTATCGCAAAGATGACCGCGCGATGCGCCCTATGTATACCTACAAGCTATTTACCCTAATTTTGTTCACGCTTACGGTCACTATAC
>Ga0209681_1000445_pt1 | contig 10723 bp, 9 predicted proteins | sample WorMetLIZISLAND2_3_FD_187416 | JGI IMG/M metagenome (GOLD analysis project Ga0209681, IMG submission 187416) | Marine gutless worms symbiont microbial communities from Max Planck institute for Marine Microbiology, Germany - Olavius clavatus LIZARD... ... | reverse complement strand
CATTCCTGAAATCCAGGACGAGTAGCAACCCTAACTCTCACAGAATATTGCAATGATGTTAAATGATGTCAGCAGCACTAAATATATAAAAATTAAGCTAAAGATTAATCTGTCAAACATAAATTGTTGTATTGTGAGTGACTAATCTCTGAGGTGTAGATTACTGTGGCTGGTAGTTTTGCAGTTGAACATTCAAATTGGCAAGGACAGGTAGTGTGGAAATGTCTGTTGGACATGATGGTATGTTTTGTGCCAGCCTATTTCGCAGTTCATTTCGTGATGAACGAAAGTAAAAGTGAAGGAATTACTAAAAATCTGTCCACATTTGCCAGAGTTGTTGTAACAATGAAAGGGGTAGTCTCTACATACATTATACACGTGTGTCTATAAATACAGCCAGGTACACGACTGTGTGGGGTAAACTGACAAGTCGATGAAGTCGATCGAGTCGATCACTGTTGGCCCGAGTCGAGCTGAGTCGAAAGAGTCGGCGAAAGTCTAGTCGATTGATCGAGTCGGTCAAAAATTGCCGTGGATCGATTGTCGATCGATTTCGGGGTCTAGTCATCAACCGGTTAACAGTGCTAAGTAATTAAATTGTAGAGTATTCAATTTCCTGTTTCCATTACTACACAAAGCATAAAACTCCATCAAGAAACATGGAAGTTATAGTCTAAAATACAGTGGAACATTTTCTTATGGCTTGTGATGTGTAATATGTTCTGTGCATTATCATTTGGCACATGAAATTTTATAACAGTTGATTGCTAGACATGTGACAATGATTTTCCTGCCAAATCACATGAACACAGAACATTGGAATCTTTGTAAAGCTAAAGGACGTTTCTGGTGTGCTTTGCTGCTGTTATGGATTGCATTTGTTCTGCAGTAAACGCCTCACATGTACATGGTGGGTATTGTGGTTTTGGTTGCTTACAGCAAGTGGTGGATGGCCAGAGTTGGAAAATGAAAATGACAAACGGGTTAGTTGAATACAGACAAGCTACTTGTCATGTGTGAAAGATCAAACTGATAAATTTCAGTGACATCAGCCATTTGGAATTAAACTTGCAGTATAGTCTGTATTGTGCCCTTGCTGTAATTATACTAATAATGTCATATTGCTTTTCTGATGTTCTTGCCAAAAATTGCAATAATGCATTTGAATTTGTTGAAGTGTTTATGCAGAACATTATGCACTGTTCTTTGGACATGGCGAAAAATGGCATTTTTGATCACATCACATTTTTGTCAGCAGTATGTAGTGATATGCTAATATTGAGCACATTTTTCAAATATTTCAGTTAAATGCAGTAGCTTGATGATATGTGACAAATATTCCGAAAATAGATTTAAAATTGTGAAGATTTTGTATAGCGTATTGTTGAATACAGTACTTTTTCTGGACATGGCATAGTATGTAGCCGTGTAAACAAATGGATCCAGTTCCTCTGCATTGTGACTGTTGAGTGAACACTAGTGTACTGTGTTGAATGTTTATGAAGTATGATTGTCTGCAGTTTAGTTGAAATTATCCCTAAGCTTATACTTCTTGCTTTCCACAGGTGCATCACGTATCAGATTAGGCCTACATGCTTAGCACATCAAAGTATCTGATCTGGTGCATTTGGTCGTTGAATAGCAGCATTATCCACTTCGCCAGCTGGAAGATGTCAGTTAACTTGATCCAGTCTGCTTGATCTGACATATAATTAAGATCTCAAGATGAAAACGGCCATGACAGGCTGCAAGATGTACATATCTGCATGGCAGAGTAACCGAGTCACACGATGTCAAGTAGCACGTAAGTGGGATGCCGCAAGCAGGATCAGATGGTCATCTTACTCCATGGTAGCTACACACTGTTGCTTTGTCCCTAGATACCATTTAGGGTAACTGAAGCCAACCAATCAGCAACTGTTTAGCTGGATCCCAGTTTCTATAATATAGATGCACTGACATTACCAAAGCTTCAGTTCCATTCGTTTTGGTTGTTACAATTGAAGTGCTTTCTGTGTGCTGTTGAATGTATGTTGCCTGTGCAGATAGCTGAACTGCTGGTCTACTATCGTCAGTTAGCACAGCGCGAGAAGTTGGAGAAAGACAAGCAGAAGTTTAATCGTCGGCGTAGTTACCTCCACCTGTCTGTAAGTTGTGCACACTAAGCAAGTGTTGTTGTTGGTGTTGTGTGTTGTGTCCAATTATGTGTTGTGACAGTCTTATAGTGATATTGTAGCTTATATAGTTCCAGTATGTAATAAACAGAGCAGTACAAATCGGCACTGCCATTACAGCGCTCACCATTTCGCCGACGGGACAAATCGACGCCACCATTTCACGCACTGGACTTTTCGGCGCTGCACAAAAAACTGGCTGTTAAACCTGTTATTGAAGCAGACATCTTTTCTGTGCCGGTAGCTTTGTCAAGTTGTGAAGTGAGCGGGGAACAAAGCCATAAGGAATGAAGATGCGCCAAGTTGAAACGTGGCCGCCGTAATTACACCAAGCCACCCGTGTAACCGTGGGCACGAAGTGGCTGAGCAGGGCTTTAACAGGGTGACCACTCTCCTGGAAAACCCGAAAAAGTCAGGGAATTCCAAAGTTGTGAGGGAAAAGTCGGTGAAAATGGAAAAAGTCAGGGGAAATGAAATCGGGTGTGTTTTTTCAAGCTCTAAATACTCCAAAACTCGCTGGGGGAGCTTACGATGCTCCCCCAGGCCTCCTAGTCGGCTGGGGAGGGGGACACCCCATCCCCTTCCCCAAGCTGTTACAACCCCAACTGTTAAATAATTTACTATCTGGCCTCACCCTGTTTTTCATTAATATGAAACAACGACTGTGGACCATATCGGTAAACACTCGATACCGGGTAATCTTTGCTTGCCTCTACTGCAAAAGTCAGGGAATTTCATGTGGTCTGGAAAGTGGTCACCCTGTTAAAGGAGGGAGTCTCTACACATTGCTTCTTCGCTTCTGTTAAATGTAATCAACGTAACTGTGTAATTTAGTTAAACATCAGTGTTGTTCATTTTCCGTGTCTTGGCATTAAACGTTGACATAAATATTGTAGTAGACGTTAGATATGATACTTGACTCTACATTTCACATTCATAGGTAGACTAACAATTTAGCCAGAAAGAACTCACAGATGACGAAACACAACGCATTACCATTAATGTTAGGCATTAGATACAACATTTCTCAAGTTTTGGCAATAATAAAGAGGTTGATACTTGGGAAATGTGTTCTGCAGGTCACAGGCTGCACGGTAGCAGCAGCACTGTTGTAACGATGACTAGTCCCTCAATATATTGAAATCAGAATTATACTGCCAGTTTTTGTGGAAATTGGTCTAATTGCGGTCTGCTTTCCATATTGCTGAATTATAACATACTTGAAACTTTTTTCTGCCACTCCTTTCTTTTTTTCTTGTCATGCCTATAGCAAAAGTGGATGGACAGATTTTCACGGTGTGTACCTCAAACAACGTGGATTCACCCAAGGTGAATGGTGTAGTGTGCTATACCGGCACTTTTAACGTTTCATGAGATTGAGTTCATTTTCTATTGTCTGGCACTTTGCAGCTGAAGCATGTTCAATAACAATTTACTTTCTGTTATAAAATTGTCAACAAAACAAACACTTTGTTTGTTTTGTTCAGTAATCACTGTCCAACATTTTTTGTTATTGTGAGCTACTGTTTTCAGGAGAAATATGGTCTTGGTGCAGTGGCAGCACGCCGAAGACATGGTGTCATGGGCGGGTAGGTTTGTGGCTTGCAACTTTCTCAGCTTGAACTAGAAATGTTAGTTAGAAGTTGCGTTTTGCATTATTAAACTGATAGTGTGAAGTTTTTGTCAAAAAAAACATGAGGGTTCTTGCAGTGGTTACAAAGCTTTGAAAACACATACCGTACTCTGTCTTACAGGTGAACCTTTTATAATCCTTAACACCATCATGTTTGACCCAATCAACAGTGTCTTTACATTCAATATGTCAAAAAACTATCTAACCTCAGCTTCTTGATAAGCAAGCTGACTGGTTCCAATCCTAACAGTCCTCTGCATCTGCACTTTTATTAATTTTTAATTGTAAAAATATATTTCTGTGAAAATGCTGATTTTAGTTCTCGTCTCCTAACGACGAAATTTATCTCAACGTCTACATTGCAACACTGTTTTGCCACCTCCTTTCCGTCTGCTGTCTTGTACACAATTAGTCCCCGGAGTCAGCAGCTGAGCATATGATCGACTGACTTGCCAGTTGACTGAAGAGGACTTCTGACAAAAATATGTGCATTTCTGTCACTGTACAAGATGCCTAGTTTGCCTAATAGGTAAAGTTGGTAACTGGTATAAAGCAATGCAAGTAGGGCCTGTCTAGTGTCTACTGTACAATAGACACCAGACAGGCGGGCAGTATTTGTAGGCATTGTAGCTTAGATAGCCATATGTACTATTTGTTGTGCTGCAATTGTAAGGTGTAAAGTCGTAAACTACGACAGCTGGAGATGCAGTGCAATTCTGATCATGATGTCAGCAGTCCGAATCCGAAAGTTTGAGATCATTTAGGCGATTAATGCCTACTAATGAACAAATACATCTAACCGGCCTTACCTATAGAATATGCACAATGGCATAAATGCTGACGTCATGGCACCAGGCTATGGCTAATTGGCTATAGCACTCAAGTTATAAATAAGTAACATAGTCCATAGTCAAGGAGTAATGACAAACGACAGCCCCTCAAGCACAGAGTCTGATACTGAGAGGCGACTCAGGCGAGTCTGTGTTTTCTTCATTTACTGCTTTTATTGCACAACAACAACCACATTAAAAACTTTGCCAAAACATACTTAGATGCAATTGAACAAAATGCATTAAGTTGACGAGTAAGCGGCGGTGGCGGCATGGAGCGCAATTGGCGGTGGGTCAATTGTTCATCGACTTGGGGCTTCATCGACTGGCGGTGGCAGTTCCAGGGACTATACACACTCACAAACACACACTGTTTTAATGGAAATTTTTCTGATCAACCTGGCTTTGATTCTCAGTCTCCAGTCATCCTTATGCTGAGCATCCCCTCAGGATGGGCCGAAACTGTTCACACTCACATAATACTTCAGGCTGTATCCTGCCCATTTACATTAACCACCATCTTCAGGGGTTTTGAAAGAGAAGTTTTATGGGCCTGATGTCCTTCCTGTCACACAACCAATGGCGTCAAAGCGCTGAAGGCAAGGTTTTGCTACAGTTACAGTGCATAAATTGCCGTTGCATGCTTTTTGCTTTTCTTTTTTTAGTGCTGGTTGTTGCATACAGTTACTAGAATATTCCATTTTATGTAAATATTGGGCAGTATTTGTATTGCGGTAATTGTGAATGTGTGGCTGTGTCATTGTGTGTCAAAGAGTAAAAGATTTTGACAGCCTGAAGATTGATGATGTTGAAGCTAGTACAGCTTCTGAGAGTTGTGATGAGTTGATGGACGCTGTTTTTACTAAGCCGCTCGTTCTTGCCAAAGGTGAGTTAGTTTGCTTTGACATTGTATTAATTTTGTTGTACTTTGACAATGTCCTGTGTGAAATATGGATGTGCAGTGCAGCACTGCCATTCTAACAGTGCTGTTGGTTCTGTGGTCTTAGATTGCTGTGTGTACAATGAATGTCGTAATATTAGCCAAGTGTTACATAGAATTGCTGATGTGTGCAGTGACTAGTATTGCTCAGCGTCATGCTAATCCTGAGCTTCAGCCAGCAACAACTGATGAGCTGTATCCCCGACATAAACAACTTCTTATCAGACGCTCGGTACGCTGCAAGGTCAGTGAGAGTCTGCTGTGTTTCTATAATTTGAGGCACATTGTAGCCATGAGCATTGGCCTTGCAGACACTTGTACACAGACGAACAGAGAAACACAGAACACTCATGTCTGCACAGATACGGTCTCATCCTATTGTCTCGTGCTTATTTCTTTTATAGATTGTGTTGTTAGTGTAACAGAATGTAATGCTGTGCTAAAGTCAGGTATTATGATGGATTTTGTCCTGTTAGATACTTGAATGTTCACCATTTGAGCGACAAGCAAAACTGAAGATAATGTCCCATTTGTATTAAACCAGTGAAATGCAAAACTGTGCTGAGGAGTACAGTAATGAGTTGGTCGTCTTGCCTTCATTTGTTGTGAAAAATCAGTGTTTAATTTAATACATGTATTGTGAGGGTGAGTTTGCTGTACTGCAAGTAGCTGTATAAGTACATTTACTATAGAAAATAAATCTGCACATTTGTTTGGTACGGACATTTTATGCTGATTTGTTGGCTGGTGGTTAGCTAAATGTATGTCTGTGCATGTGTGCAAGGAATGTGATCATAATCTCTGCAAGCCAGAATACAATTTGTCCATCAAGTTCAAAATACAGCTCGTTGCCATGTTAGTTACAAGTTGCTCTTGTTATTATCTGTCCCATTGCTATAGCATAGCATGGGACAGATTATAAGATCACCCCTGTCATCTCTGTCTGTGTGTCTGTTTGTCTGTCTGTCTGTCCGCGCTCTCACGGTCGCAATTTTTAACCGATTTTGATGAAATTTGGCACAGACATCTGGAACCTGATACGAAAGAACCCTTTCGTTGGGGGTCAGTATCCAATAAGGGTATCCCCTATTTTTACCCCATTTTCCCCTAAATTGGCACCTACGTAATGCATTTTTAAAGATAAATGTTTTCCTTATTGTTGTGAGATCTGCTTATTGTGTTTTCCAATTGATCAAGTTTTGTTATTTAGCAGTGTTACAGGTCACCATTTACACACATACAGTACACACATGTGTACTGTGCTAAGCATCATGACATCATTGACATGCATACACCTTCGGTGTTTACATCGACGAGCAGATTTCAATGGAGCAGAATGCCCGGCAGTGTGCGAAGACGTACTACTTTCACATGCGTCGCATCCGTCAACTTCGCCGGCTCGTGGACAGAGACACCCTGCATACGCTTGTCCGTTCGCTGGTCCTCGGATGATTGGACTACTGTAACAGTCTCCTCGCCGGCTGCACGTCGTCCACTCTTCATCGTCTCCAGCGTGTGCAGGACGCCGCCGCCAGATTGGTCTGCGGCGCTGGAGCCCGCGCTCATGCACGTCCATTGCTGAAACAACTACACTGGTTGCCGATATACAGTCGCATACAATATAAACTGTCTACCTTGATGTTTGACGTTCAACACAGCACGGCACCAGTGTACGTCACTGTCTAACTGTCACAACTGCAAGCCCTGTTCTGACACTCGTTTACGTTCTAGTTCACGTGGCGATTTTAATCTACCTCGAACCAACCTGCGTCTCAGTGACAAGGCCTTCTGTGTAGCTGGACCATGAGCGTGAACTCTTTACCGACTGGCGTCCGCTCGTGTGTCACTAAGACCACATTCTGTAAACACTTAAAAACTCACCTGTTTAGAGTTAGTTATGGACATCTTAGTTAGTTCATTGGTTTTTATCTATAGATTTTATTAGGTTACTTGTATGGCGCCAATGATCACCGGTAATTGGTGCCATAGCAAATGTGATTGATTGATTGATTGATTGATAATAGATAATTGATAATAGCTGTTGCTATTTGCATCATCTCCGAAATCTTTCCCGTTTTACTTAACGTTCATCTGTTTAGTTCTCTATAACAGAGTTTTATGTTTGATATATTTTACAATGTTTCTTCTGCAATATGTAGTAGCATAGTGTTTTGATATTATGTTATATTCTGGGTTAAAATGAAAATTTGGGAGTGTGGGTTGGCTTCTGGAGTGGATTAAGTCCTATGTTACAAGTGTCAAGTATCAGTTAGAAATGTCATCAACAGTGAAACTTGTTTGTTCTGTTCCTCAAGGGTCTGTTGTAGGACCTTTACTATTTATATTGTACAACACATCTGAACTTCCTGAAGTTGCTTCTTGTTACAACATTCATCTACATTCATACACTGATGACGCACAACTGTTTCTATGCTGTAAACTTCATGGTACAGAAGCTGCTCTTAACGAATGTGGTGAAGTGTATTGCAGATACGAAGGGATGGATGGCTTGTAATCGTTTGAAATTAAACCCACACGAAACTGAAGTTTTATGGACTGGCTCAAGCAAACGTCTGATGTGAGTGAATCCGTCTGATCTCATGCTGAATCTGGACTCACAAGGTTCATGTACTGTCAAACCAACAAGCAGCGCACGGCTCCTTGGAATGTCAATTAGTCTGGATTTGTTGCTGCAGCAGCATGCTTTGCTTGTCAGTTCGCACTGTTTCTGGCAACTACATCAGATCAGAAGTGTACGAAGGTCACTGGACAGATGCTGCTCTTCAATCGCTACACTTGTACATGCCTTCGTCTCCAATCGAGTGGTCTATTGTTGCAGCTTACTGGCGGATCACCCAAAGTTGTTACTGACAGGTTTCAACAGGTTTTAAATTGCTGCTGCATGAGTCGTAACTAACACTCGAAAATATGACAGAGATCTGCATTACACCGTGAGGCATGATTTACACTGGCTTGATATGACAGATCGTGTTCAGGTCCAGATTGCAACTACAGTTTATCACTGCCTCCATGGCATGGCTCCAGAATATCTCTCTGATCTGTGTTTTCCAGTAAAACTGAGACCATCAAGATATCAACTCCGGTCATCACAGAGTAATCAACTAATTGTTCCACCTGTCAAGCTGTCCACCCATGGAACTTGCTGTTGCTGGACCTACCACCTGGAACATTTTACCTGAATATCTGTGTGATCCTGAACTTTCATTAGACAGTTTTAGGTGTCAGTTAAAACATTCCTGTTTTGCACAGTACTGAAGATGACACCCGACACCCTAGCGCATTAGAAACTCCCAAGAGTTTTGAATGTGCTAGGCTATTGTCTTCGTCTGTGTGCTCTATAAATTTATCATTTATATTACATTATTATGGTATACAGATGGACTCACACACTGTACTAATGCAGCATGTGTGTATATATGTTCTCATTACAGACAACATGTGCCAGAGTTACGTATATATACACTGCCAAATTTCAGACTTCATCAGGTACATTGCTGTGTGTACAATCTGTGAAATCACGTGTGTGTCTCCATTAGTTATGCATATATCATTGCAACAGTATTGTATCTTGCGTTAGTCGCCGCCATTCTATGCACATTTGTCTGCTAGCTGTGTTCAGTTAAGGGCATATAATGCATACAACATATGAATAAAGTCTACTCTGGTGTGGTACATTATCTATATTTATTGTAGTACATAGATGGCAGCAGAACTTGCTCTAGTAGGCCTGGCAGTCATCTGCTATTCTTGTTAGGGCTACATACATGAACTATAGTGGATCACTTCGTTTAGTATTTTTGTTCTGTCTGGTTTTATATTTTGTAATGCAAAGTATACTTTACTACCTATAACTGCATTTTAGTGTAACTTTCAGTGTCCTCGTCTGTGCTGTCAGAACTAGGAGTACCATGTGGTATATGCTTATATTACAGCTATGTTGAATAGTTTGGTCTGATGCAATCAACAAATGTACTTATGTTTCGGAAACAGCTGTCTTTACAGTCAGATAGTTTATTTTGTTACGCTGCAGCCAAATCAAGTGATTCTGACTCTGACAAATCCGACAGATGTCCTGACACACGTGACACTTCTTCCTTGTGATCCAGACACTGACAGCTGGTCAACAGCCAAAGTATGTCATTTGAACAGCTCTTTTTGATATACTTGTACCTTTGATGCCTCTGTCAAAGTTCTTGGCATTGTATTTGTGGAAAATACTTATAAGCAGTAAGAATTTAGACTTCAACTGTTTGCGTCATGATGGGCCTTGGGTGCAAGAAGAATTGATTGATGTTTGTGTTGTGCGACAGTTGGGGGTAATTGTGAGGGTAAATGACAAAGTTGGCAGATGTACTACACTGTCTTGTGGCTCTCTAGTTGTTACTCTGCTACTGTTAGTTTTGTCTAGCTGCTTGTGATTCATTTTTGATGCTAACATTTTCATCTCATCAATGTATGCATGTAGTAACACATCATAGTAAATAGATGCTTCTGAACAGCACCGAATTCAATGTCACAAGTGCTGATTTTACAGCAGTTTGCGCTGGAATGAAATCTGCAGCAGTTTAGTGCAAAAAGTCTTAAGTGTCGGTGGATGTTGTGTAGAGGATATGTGTGTTTGTCCAGACTGTCATTTAGTTTCTGTATGACATGTTGTTACTATATTGAGCATAACTGCTGTGCTGGCGACTGTGCTAGTTGGAGCTGCCGCAGTGTGAGCTTGTACTGAATCGCTGTGATGATGCTGCCGAGTTCGACGATACAATTGATGCACAGCAGAACTTTGATGACGATCCTAGCGTTGTAGTGTTTCGTAAAGCCAACAAGATCGGCTTCTTTGTTGTGGTCACACCAGAACGTGAAGATGACATTAAGGTACATCCATGTTGTTATGTGAAATGTGTTACATGTATTTATTGTGTGTAATTTTTGGCTAGAAGGCTAGACTTCACGTCGATATTGTAGGAGACATTTTTGGGTGTAATCCAAAGGAGATGCCTATTTTAGTGAGTTTTGTTTGGTGTTGTATCACTTTGCAGTATTTGGCTACCAAATTATAAAGGGCTGCAACTTTGCCGGCTTATATATCGAGTTAGGATGGTCACAGCGGCGTGAAATTTTCACA
>Ga0209681_1000444_pt1 | contig 10723 bp, 5 predicted proteins | sample WorMetLIZISLAND2_3_FD_187416 | JGI IMG/M metagenome (GOLD analysis project Ga0209681, IMG submission 187416) | Marine gutless worms symbiont microbial communities from Max Planck institute for Marine Microbiology, Germany - Olavius clavatus LIZARD... ... | reverse complement strand
GTATTATGCCTGGTTTCCACCATTCCGTTGCCGTTCTGCCGTTTCGCCGTTCCAGTTACGTAAATTCCGTAAGAATTCCATAAGCGCCGTAAGAATTACGTTGCCTACGAAGAAATTCCGTTGTGCCGTTGCCGTTCCCACCTGCCGTTGTGCCGTAAATGCCATTCCGTAGCAAATAGGATCGAATCCTATTTTTGCCGTTCTGCCGTAGGCGGGCAACCAATCAGCGTTCTGGTCTCATCCCTATGTATACGGAAAGACGTTTCCAGCATTTCCGTTCTCACCCGCAATGGCAACGGTAGCTACGGAACGGAAGAACGGCACGGCACAACGGAGCGGCAGAACGGCAACGGAATGGTGGAAACTAGGCATTAAACAGTATGCTGTTTCACTGACATTTTTGCCAGTGCAGAATAATGCCGAGTGTCAGGCATGCTTGTATTCTAGCACTAAGTGTGTACCGTGCAGTTGTAGTGATCAATGTCAAAACCAGTTTAGAAGTGCATTCGCATGAATGCCGTACCATATACAAATCGTTGAAACATTTACGGCTGCATTACATTTAGAGTCACCGTGTCGTACAGGATTATTTTGCTGTGTGCATGTGTTTACATGAAAATTCCATTTGTTTTCATGTGTGTGTATATTAATGTGGGTAGACAAGGGTATCTGGTTGTTAATTGTGACTGACTGATTATATGCGATGTTACACAGGTATGTAGCAGCTGTACTGCAGGTAGCGGTTTCATTCTGCAGTCAGCACTGACAGTTGCTGGTTACTGGTTAATGTTTGTTAGTGTCTCTACAGCAGGGGTCTCAAACATGCGACCCACAATGACTGACTTGTACTAGCAAAATTTACTGGTAAACGCCGTCAGTTGAGCACTGAACAACTGAATTGACTGAGTAAATAAACTAACCGAACATTTATTTCAATTTTCAAGTAAGCTCGGCTCGTTGTTTGGAATTATATGTGCATTATAACATGCATAATTTTAACACGGCTCAGTGAGGTCCCCATATCCATCTGAGCTTGATACCCCTGCTCTTAAGGAACCCACCGAGTAATCATCAGTTGTCTTGCATTTGTGTGTTTAGACTTATGAGCTTGCTGGCTTATGTACCATTATAGTGAATTACACATTTCAAGAAGAGGTAAAAAGCAACACTTAGGGAATCACAAAGCACCCACAATCAAATACTTGTAAGTAAATAATACATACTTATATGTAAAATGGAGAGGATCTACCTGGCTGGCACATTTTTCAGAATTTATTAAGAAAAAACATGTTTGATGAATCAGTTTACATTCTGAAAATTGATAACCAGTGACAAGCTGAACAGTAGGTGGTAAAAGTGACAAGAGGCCTGAATAGATGCTGATTGCATCTGGGTCTGTATGCTGTTTCAGTTTACTGGCTCAATCAATAACTATGTGATGCGCTGTGTTATTGTCGTGTTGTTTGTAGCAAAGTGGAAATTTTCTAGACCAGTGTTTTTCAACATTTTCTTTGAAGCAGAACCTTTGCAACAGTTTCATTTGTTCATGCAGCCTCACCTTTATGCAACACTACCTCAGTCAAACTCAGCCAGGGATCCAACTCTGACTGAAAAATAGGCCGATTAGGGGGCAGTGATGTTTGTAAATGATAACATTTATCAATTACTTTGAAGCTATCTTTGTTACTTCAAAAAGCGTTTGGTGAGTTTATTTACTACATCTACTCAATATCATAAGTAGGGACCACAGTTTTATGTGGAATGCAGAATTTTGAGCCGAGTCGCAGAATTTAAATGTTTCTGCAGAATTTGTACGTTTTCAAGGAATTCTGTACTGACCGGTCATAAAGGGGCAGACAGAGCATATTTTGTTCATGCAACCTCATGTGTCGGTACTGTTGCATAAAGCCGAACAAGCAAGGCTGTGACTTGTAATGCATTTACTCTTGAAAATCACGATCATAAGGATCACGAAGTACGTTCATTAAATACAAAGTTTATATTCCAGTGAACTAGTCCTGGGCAATTTCGGACGCAGCTTAAATTTTTTTACTAGACAGTGGCACTCCAGCGGAACCCTTGGATGCAGCTGGTGGAACTCAGAAAAACACTGCTGTAGCCATATATATGTGCACAGAGAGTATCTTTGTAAAGACTGTGATTGTGTACGTAAACGATATCTGTGGCCGTGTCTCCACTGTGATACACAAATTGCTGTAAAACCCTTTCACTGTATATTGCAGGTTTTTGTCATAAATGAAACCTTGAATATTGGTCAATATATCAATAATACGGCTGGTACAGATGTGTGAAAATGAAATTGGCTCAGTATAAAATTATTAATTTAATGGATGCCAAATTCATAACAGACTATGGTAATTAAGTAATAATAATAATTATTATTCTTATTGTTATTATTTAGGGTGCCATAATCCAAGGATATAAAAACACTGGAATTAAGGGTTTTACAGCGTATATGTCTGCTGTTGTGTGTCCTTTTGTTTGTGCCGTATATTTATGTGTATTTATGTCAGCACTTACTGCATGTGCAATGCTCATTTCATGTCGGGTTGAATCTGTTGGCGGATTGAATCTGTTAGCCCTGTCCATGAGACATTATCTGAGCTGTGATAATTGTCTGCGGCCTAAAAAAACATCTTATGATAATCTTGAGATATGAGGCGCATCAAACAAGGTAGATATTGCGAGATTTCCGCTACGATAAGCTACGCTACGCTACAATTTTTCATTTGACGGATATCTACATTTAAGCCGACTTTGAAACTACGGTGGGCGTGTCCACATCAGTTTATTTTTGGTCCAAATTTTGTCGAAAAAATGGCAGCATCAAAAATAAATAGTAATCTCAAAAAATGGCTATTCCAAATAGGCTGGATAATTATTAATGCTATTTGGTTATTCTCTGTCGCTACGTCGATACCAGTGTAAACAAAACAAATCATGGAAGCAGACATTATAGCGGTGTATTGTGGGATGTCTGGGGAACGTAGCGTAAATTTTATGCTACGTTTGGCTCGTAGTGGTTCGTAGATATCTACGGTAGCGTAGTGTCAAATAACGTAGACATTTGAAGCCGAAGCGGCTTGCAGCGACTACCTTGTTGGACACATCTATGGTAATGATTTACGATGTCTCATAAAACAACTTACGATAAAGTTAAGATATCCTATGATCACTTTTTGTAATTAACGTACGATACTCGTAAAATAAATCATACGGTATTATACCAGTATGTCGAGAACTTACAATAAACTTGTAACCTAACTTGAGATAATCTTACAAGAAATCATAAGATGTTTTTATAATTAGGCCGCACTGGAGGATATGTGGGAAGATTTTCAGGTTGGTTCAGTACTATATTGTATACCACGGTTGTATGCAACCATATGCACACATGAGCAGTTCTTACAAGTGTAATGGAGGCTTGCTGGTTTTAGTTTAATATAATTGAGGGTTTGTTGTGCATTTAGTGTTTTTTTTTACCTTGGATCAGTTTCTTTTATGGTTAACTTTTTGTGTTTTTTTTCTGTACTGTTACCTTATTTGTTCGAGTTTAGTTGTCAGTACCAGTGCAGTTGATTGCCTGGAACAGACTACTCACCTCCAAAGTGACAACTTGTGTGTCAAGCGGGATGTAAAACTACTCACTCACTCAACTCAACTCAGTGTAGGTATCTGCCAGAATGGGTGTTTGTATATTATTGTATGACTGTATGGTGTCAAGAGTCGGTGTGTATTCCAGCTGTTGCTCTGCATGGCCAGTATAGATTTTTGCATTAAACTTGCATTTACAAAAATATGTTGTTAGTTACAATAATAATAATACAGTATTTATATAGTGCCGTGAAGTCATAAGATACAGAGATGCTCACCTGAGTCCCGTGTGTTTTTATCTGTGTGTGAGTATCCAGCTGCTAGCTATGTAATCAATGATCCTTGGCTGAAGAGACCTCACTCAACTAACTGGTGTCACGTGCCACGTGATACAGATGATACCAGTGACTCCCAGCTCTCAACTTTTCTTATCAGGAACACTACATCTAATTTAATGATGTATCCAAAATAACGGAACTGTACTGTTATAACCTGTTTACATACTAAAAATGCCGTTAAGCCACAATGTTACTTCTACAGGCAGTGTGTGTATTACAATTGAGATTATGTTAAGGAGACAACTTATGATCTAGTAAATTGTGTTTGTAAAAAGTAATTTCTAAACGAGTGAAAGAAGCAAGGGTTAAGTCATTCACTATGTTGCACGTACACATTTGTTTTTGTTCGTGATTAGTTATTTTAGCAGCTTTGCCTCGGCTTAATGTAATGCATCTGCAGTTCATTAGTTAAAAGAACCAGTCGTTCTGCATGATGTTTATATATGCTAGTTTAGTATCGATATATCCCTAGTTTTTATACATGCGTTGTTTCATGTATCTGTGTCCTTGCCAGATAGTTGATGTTTTTTGTAGACTTTTCTTGGCATTTTGAGTTGATTTGTGTGTTGTGACTGACAGAGAGTGGATATGTTAGACTAGCAGTATTGTTAATAGCTGTGACATTATTTTGCTATAACATTTTCACGTCATTAGATTTCCCATTCATTTTACCATGTAGACTCTTGTCAATCCAACATCGTTAATTTATTTTGGAGCCGTTTAAAATACCTGTTTTGTACTGAGCTGTCCAAACTGATGATGGCAGTATGGCTCTACATGTATGCTATTACTACTACTATTACTATTGTTTTTACTTACCAGCCATTTTTCCAGAGTTAGTGATCTGATGTGAATTGTTAGAGTCTGAATTTTCATTGACTGGCAGTCCTTCTCGTTGATCAACCAACAGCATCAGCATTGGTGTTAGGATATTGTTAACTGAATTTCTGAAAATAGACAAATCTTTATTGTCTGTGAGTCACTGTGTCTGCCAGAAGAATGAAAACGATATTTACAACTTAACCAGTTGCCAACCAGCATTTGTTCAGAAACACTGTTAACATTTTCCGATCTCTGTAATGAGTTTATGAACTTCCAAACAGATACCTGTTAAGTAACCAACTCCCGAAGTAAAAAGAGCAAGGTTGGATATGTTGGTACTAAGTACGATTTTATAACTGCTACAAAATGAACGAATGATGTTGGATAGATTGACAGGATGTTGCAGCAGCCAAGAATAATTTCTCAAACGTTACTATTAGTGGTGCAGTTTTGCTTGTCGCACTGTACAAATGTGATTATCATTACCCACTTATGCCGACACATACCGTAAAACTTCTAATAAACACCCCCGGCATTTATTAGAACACGGACCTCGAAACCCCGACATTTAATAGAGACCCGGCATTTATTGGAGACCCGGCGTATATTAGAACACTGGCCTCGACCCCCCTGAGTTTATTAATGTCATTTGTTCCAATGTTCCCTGTTTATGTTAATTTTTTCTCTTCATATGTTAATTCTCAGCGTGCATATGTATTTGTTTAGCTAAAAAAACAGGGAATTATCTGTGTCAGCACTAAGTGCTGGAGGTAGTAATGACGTAACTAGTGTATGTCTGGTACTCTGACAACTCCGTATTTCTAGAAGACCCGGGCGTTTATGAGACCCGGCGTTTAATCGAGACCCGGCGTTTATTAGAACACAGACCTCAAAACCCCGGCGTTTATTAGACCCGGCGATTGTTCAGGACCTGGCATTTAATAGAAGTTTTACGGTAGTTGGTTGTCCGGTGTGTTGGTAGTTGGCATTAAACTAGTGATTTGCTACTAGAGTTGTTTCTGCATACTTCATGTATATAAAGAAATGTCGTTGTTTGGTTAGATGCTGTTGATAACGGCATTCGTCTAATAAGTGATTCCATTGTGCTCAAGCTGGTATGGTTTGAGCGGCATGACTAGAGCTGCCGCGAGTACTCGAGTACTACTAACTACTCGAGTAATTTGTTACTACTCGAGTACTCATTAATTTCTATTTCCGGTCACAAATTTCCATAATAATGTTCATTTTTGTAGGTTTAACAATAGTGAAAATGTGCCGATTCATCTGCTGTTCAGTAACGTAGCATGCGGTTTAGCATTAGATCGACGTGCAGCTCGTTAGCTAGGACAGAGGAGGACCAAAGTAAAAGCCCTCATAAAATACGAGGTTAAAAAAATCATGCTTGTTCAAGGCCCTGAGTGACCCTTCAGGCCCAGGTACGCTGACCCACCACCCCTTATTCATCATTGGCAGCTTGTATTAAAGTACTTCCGGTATTAACGAGTACTCGAGTACTCGTTAAGGTACTCGGACGAGTACTCGAGTAGAAAACTACTCGTTAGCGGCAGCCCTAGGCATGACTGTAGATGGTTTGATTTCACCAGTCACTGCACCGTTGCTGACAACACATACATGTATCACACAGTGGTCTTTTCTGTATCTTGCCGAGTTCTTTGTTCCATTTGTCTGAAGCGGTTTGTTTCAGATTATTTCTCATTTTTTACGCAGCCAGTTGTGACTAATGCTGATAAACTAATGAGCTGTTATTTTTGCAGCAGTTGGTGAAATCCTCGTTTGCATATTTGTACCGTTGACGTCCAAATGTGCATGCCGTTTTTTTCAGTCGTTCTTGCCGATGTTAGTAACAAATGGAACTAGATGTACATTGTGTGTTCACATCTCGTTGCTTTTGTGACTGTGAGACAATGGAGGTTGATGTGAATTAAGTCTGTGAATCGGAGCTGCTGTCCGTAGTCGGCCTACATTCTTCACATTGCATTGCCGAGCCATTGTTACAGGGTGACCACTCTCAAGACACTGTGAAATGCCCTGACAGTCGTGGCACTCCTGCATATGTTAAATGCCGCTCATATCATGGCATGATGTGTGTACTATGTGTGCAGTGGTTAAGTTCCAAAGTGAATGGATACAAAACTTAATAACACGTCATCCACGGTATGCAGCTAACAATTAAATTATAAACTATTCACATTTCAGGACACATTTTCCTCGGCGAGTTTTTCTCTCTTTTTACCAAATTCCTGGACATTTCTCTGACGGCTATCAAATCAGATTCCCTCACAGTGCCAGAGAAGTGGTCACACTGTTGTTAATAGTAAATTATTCGCCAGCATCAGGCATGTGTGCACCACAGTGTACTAACATCCGTTGATTGAACCATTTTTTAAACAATAATTCAGTGTGTATTGTAATGCCGGCATTTGTTGGTAGTGTTAACATGACCACCTACACAGACCTGTCGTGGTTTTGGTAATGCGGCATTGTGAGATACATTTTTTTCTAAATTCTTACCAGCTCTGATAAACTGCATGCATTTGTTGTGCATGTACTGTATGCGCGGCTTTATTGTACTTCGGCTGAGCAGACCACAGACGTGTCCAGTAACAGCACCACGAGATTTCAGCTACAAAGCGCTATGAGCTGCTATGCTGTTTTGTTTGACGGATGTCTATGTTAAGATGACTTTGAAACTTTGAAACTGTGGTGCGCCTGTCCACATCAAAGATGTCTTTGGTTCACATCCTGTCAAAAAATGGCAGCAACAAAAATAAATGTATTAAGCTCCAAAAATGGCTATTCCAAATAGGCTGGATAATTAATAATGCTATTTGGCTATTTTCTGCACTTATGTCGAAACACAGAACCCAGATGTAAACATGGAAGCGGAGACGTAACAGTAGTATTATGGGATGTCTGTGGATTGTAGCCTAAAAATTTTACGCTGCGTTTGGATCGTAGTAGCTTGTATACATCCTACAATAGTGTAGCATAGCATCCAGTAACACAGCTGGTACAAGCAGCTTGTAGTGGCTATGTCTACGTCTGCTATCATTAGTTGCAGATGTGTGATTGCATATGTTAGAGTTTATAACTGTGACGGTACGATTCTGGTGAAATTTTTTGCATGATGACGATGATGAATTTAGCAATTAAATTTCATGGATGCCAAATGCGCTGTCAGTGTAGTAGGTATCCATTTGTTTGTGTTATTTCCATTGTGTATCCATATCATCGTGTAATAATCGGTTATTATTGTGTATATTTGCTGTTGTATATGTTTAATGATGCTAAAACGAATGTTACAAACTGATGGTAAACTGACATTAAATGTCTGTTGATCTCTTTTGAAGAGTTCTTGTGGTTTTTAGGAGGTTTTATTCTTAATGACAGTTTAAGCAGTGAGGAGAAAAAATCTTAAACAGCTGAACGTATATGAAACTGAAATGCAGCACAGAAGAAATAACTTGAAAACAAATTAATAGATGTTTAATCGCCATAACCAACTTTTATACACATGTAGGCCTTTGCAAAAACATCTTGGGAGTCAGCTGAAAGTCAGTTAAACTGGGTGCTAACAGGTGTGCACTGTGCGCATAGGTTCCGAATTTATGGGGCCCTAAGCTTCCCCCAATATTTTTGACTCATCCAGCCACAAGCCTTTTTTACCTTTCAGTTTCAGAACGAATAAGTTGCAGGTTTAAGTAATCACTAAACACTGCATCACCAGTCACTTGCAATCTGCTATATTATTTTAATTCTGCAAGATTATCACGTTTTTGAGACTGCACAAATAGGAGCTTAAGTTCAATGCTCATTTCATGTTTTTCGGATGACAGTTGTATTCATCTATAACCAAATTACGACAGTAGTTAATAAACAAGTAGCCTACAAATCAACTACAGATCAGGAACTGCCGGGCGCCGGCAGATGTTGTGTTTTATATTCATTCACCAGGCGGCAGCAGCTGCCTGCGCAAATTGACATTGCAGCAATTATTGTCTGCACGAAATTACGTCATGGATGCCGTCTTAAAATTATGAGGTTAAATAAAAAATCCGACTACGTTAGTCAATGCATATTTTCTGCCAAATTTCATCCCGGCCCGATTTGAAACCGCTGAGCCTTCAGGCTTCTTTGGAAGAGGTCACCCCAAGAAGAAGAAGAACAACAACAAGATGAGTAGCGATAGGAGATCAGTTCCTGATCTAAAAACACTAATGTAACTGGAAACGATAACTCGGCAAACTGCAGTACAAGAACATATATTAGCGAACACGTTTTGTGAGCTGCTAGTGTGCATGCATACTACCGTGTAGTAATATTTTCCAGCATTTGGATGAAAGTTGTATTGATCTGCAACAGAACTAGTGACTGCAATGAATAAATAAATAAATAACAATAAATAATGACAACATATATGTGGAAAACGGTTAAATCAGCGAAATGCAGTTCACGAAAATCGTACAGTAAACAAAAAGCAACCAACTGAACACGTTCTGTAAGCCCTGTGAGCCACAAAGATATGTTTGTGAATGACTGCCTTTGCCAGTGAGGCAAAAATACCGCAAATTGTGACACTTGTTGCATTTGGTACAACAACGAATTGTGCCTGGGTGGGTCGGAGCCCCCACCTGGCTGTACCTGATGTAACAATGCAGCCAGTGTGTTGGACTAGACGGCGTCGTCTACTTAATGTCACACAGAGCGGCGACGCCTCGCAGGGTCCAGTGGTCGGGACTCTGCGTCGTGCGCATCAGCAGGAACGTGATATAGTTGAGGTCAGTGCGGTTGGGCTTCTTGTAGACTGGGCACTGGTAGAACTTGGGATCACGAGGACCTGTCTGGATCGCGTACATGTGGATGACTGGAAGAGCAGAGAAGAGGACTTTGTTGTGTGACTCCATCAGACGGCCAGAACGTCGATCCCACGCCGCTCCGTCCAGGAACAGACCGTAAATGTACACACCCTCCTAAACACAGCGACAGACAAATCAGTCCAAGGTCAGTGGCACTGATGGGTGTATCCAATTTAAACTCTGCAAGAATTTCCTTTGTACGCACGTAGTTCGTAGAGCGTTCAAAGGTCACTAGATCACGCCCAGCGAAAACCGGAAAGGGAAATAGCCTAACGGAAATGATGTGATCAAATCTGGTCTGCTTGGGCCCTTCACGAGCCACATGGGCCCACTGAGCGGCACTGATTTCGTTTCTGTAGGCAGGCCAGACAACTTGCTATTGGTGGCTGATTATGTTAATGGTTTAGGCCTACCCGCCTGCAGACAAACAACGTATGAACACACTCTGTAAACCCTGTGAACCCCGTCCCGTTAATAACCGACGGTGAGGTTAGTAAGGTCACAAAATGCAATGCTAAGGCAGGCCCCAGCATTGTCTTATCTGCAGTTTGTTCAAAATTCCTATCAATAATTTGCGTAAAGTACCACGTACCCACTTACCAAACTTTATTTCTAGGTATTGAAAACAATACAAAGTCCTTTTTTATCTGTCTTTTGCAGATAATTCATAGATAAATGTTGCAAAAATCAAATTTAAGGCTACGGCTGAAGCCACTATCACACAGGAAGAGCTAGGCTTTGAGCATCGTGGTCTAGGTCTAGGCTTAACATCGCTGCTAACTACGTTGACTGAGAGTCTGAGACCAACGTGTTGCCATTAAACCACACGGCCACCTTCTAGTAATTATTATAACTGTGAAAAGAGTTTGACTGACGGCGGGAGGATTGTTGATGTCCTCACGTGCCCACTTGGTGACGTCATTGTGCAGCATGACGCTATCCAGTGACCAGCCTTTGTGAGCACGAGTCACTTCTTGACGCATCGCAGTCAGGAACCCTATCAACACACACGTGACACACCGTACGTTGAGGGCGCCACCCACCGGATAAGTTTCTGGGCTCAAATCAATG